>FTCT01003928.1_pt1 | contig 18766 bp, 17 predicted proteins | sample 1658881 | NCBI WGS metagenome assembly FTCT01 (sample SAMEA3914864, study PRJEB12502) | metagenome | biome: forest; material: soil | place: USA | collected 2012-03-12 | depth 0.3 m | reverse complement strand
CCCGTTCTCGGACCCGATGGCCGAGGGCCCGACCATCCAGCGCGCCAGCCAGCGCGCCCTGGCCCAGAAGATGACGCTGAACGGCACGCTGGACATCGTTCGGGCGTTCCGGGAAGGCGACCAGGACACGCCGATCATCCTGATGGGCTATCTGAACCCGCTGGTGAACCGCGGCTTCGAGACCTTCGCCAAGCAGGCCAACGCCGCCGGCGTCGACGGCCTGATCGTCGTCGACTGCCCGCCGGAAGAGGCCGATCCGCTGTCGGACGCCCTGGAAGCCGAAGGCCTGTCGCTGATCCGCCTGGCCTCGCCGACGACCGATGACAAGCGCCTACCCGCCGTGATCCGCCGCACCTCGGGCTTCGTCTATTACGTCTCGGTCGCTGGCGTGACCGGCGTCAAGGAAGCCGACGCCGATGCGGTGGCGCCGGCCGTCGAGCGCATCCGCAAGGCCTCGGGCCTGCCGGTCGCCGTCGGTTTCGGCATCCGCACCCCTGAACGCGCCGCCGAGGTGGCCCGCGTGGCCGATGCCGCCGTGGTGGGCTCGGCGCTTGTGGATGAAATCGAGTCGGCGGCCAAGTTGAACGAAAACGTGACCGAGAAGGTTCTTCTCAAGGCGTCGGAGCTGGCTAAGGCTGTGCGTTCGGCGCGAGTCGGGACGAAGTGAGGCTCTAAGGCTATGGCTATGGCTGAACCCCAGGACCCGAAGAAGGGCGACAAGAAAGTGGCGAGCGACCGCCGAGGCGGCTGGCTGTCGCGGATCGCACCGGGCGTGCGCGGCGCGTTCGCCAAGCGCGAGACGCCCGAAAACCTTTGGGTCAAGTGCCCCGACACGGGCGAGATGATCTTCCGCTCCGACCTGGAGGCGGCCCTGTGGGTCACGCCGGCCGGTCGCCACATGCGGATCGGGCCGGAAGCTCGCTTCAAGTTCACCTTCGACGACGGCCAGTACGAGGCCCTGCCGACCCCGGCCGTGCCGGAAGACCCGCTGAAGTTCTCGGACGGCAAGCCCTACAAGGACCGCCTGGTCGCGGCCCGCAAGGCCACCGGCGAGCCGGACGCCATGGCCATCGGCTACGGCAAGGTCGCCGGCGTCGACGCCGTGGTGCTGGTCCAGGACTTCGCTTTCATGGGCGGTTCGCTGGGCATGGCCGCGGGCGAGGGCTTCATCGCCGCCGCCCAGGCCGCCGTCGAGCGCCAGGTTCCGCTGATCGCCTTCACCGCCGCCGGCGGCGCCCGCATGCAGGAAGGTGCGCTATCGCTGATGCAGATGGCCCGCACGACGCTGGCGATCAATGAGCTGAAGGATGCGGCCCTGCCCTACGTCGTGGTCCTCACCGACCCGACCACCGGCGGTGTCACGGCCTCCTACGCCATGCTCGGCGACATCCACCTGGCCGAGCCGGGCGCCCTGATCGGCTTCGCCGGCCCGCGCGTCATCGAGCAGACCATCCGCGAGACCTTGCCGCCGGGCTTCCAACGCTCGGAATATCTGGTCGAAAAGGGCATGGTCGACCGCGTCACGCACCGCAAGGACCTGCCCGAAGTGCTGGGCTCGGTGCTGGGCACCCTGATGATGGGTCGCAGCCGCAAGGCGGCCTGAGCTTGAACGTTCTTCCTCCCCCATCGGGGGAGGGGGACCGCCGAACGGCGGTGGAGGGGGCTCCCGCCGAATGACCGATCACCTCCGCGCCCATGACGCCGCGCTGGCGCGGCTGCAGGCGCTGCATCCCAAGCTGATCGACCTGTCGCTGGACCGGATGCGGCGGCTGTGCGCCGCCTTGGGCGATCCGCAGGACCACCTGCCGCCGGTGATCCACGTGGCCGGCACCAACGGCAAGGGCTCGACGGTCGCCTACCTGCGGAGCATGGCCGAGGCGGCGGGCCTCAAGGTCCACGTCTTCACCTCGCCGCACCTGGTGCGCTTCGCCGAACGCATCCGCCTGGCCGGGACTCTGATCACCGACGCGCACCTGGCTGACGTGCTGGACCTTGTCGAGGCGGCCAACGCCGGCCAGGAAATCACCTTCTTCGAGATCACCACAGCGGCGGCCTTCGTCGCGTTCGCCGAGGTTCCGGCCGATCTCTGCATCGTCGAGGTCGGGCTGGGCGGAATCCTCGACGCGACCAATGTCGTGACGCCCAAGGTCAGCGTCATCGCTCCGGTCGATATCGATCACCGCGAATTCCTCGGCGACACCCTGACGGCGATCGCCGGCGAGAAGGCGGGCATCATCAAGCCCGGCGCCCCGGCCGTTTCGGCCCGTCAGCAGGAAGAGGCCGAGATCGTCATCGAAGCCGCCGCCGAGCGGGCCGGCGCGCCGCTGACCCTGATGGGCCGCGACTTCGACGCCTGGAACGAGCGCGGTCGCCTGCTGGTCCAGATGGAAGATCGCCTGTTGGACTTGCCCGCGCCGTCGCTGCCCGGCGATCACCAGTTCGCCAATGCCGGCCTCGCGGTCGCCGCCCTGTTGACCCTGGCCGATCCGCGCATCGACGAGGCGGCCATGGGGCGCGGCATCGCCAGCACGGTCTGGCCGGCCCGCTTCCAGCGCCTGACCGCCGGCCCGCTGGCCGAGCGCGCCAAGGCGGCCGGGACCGATCTCTGGCTGGACGGCGGCCACAATCCGCACGCCGGCCGCGCCGTCTCCCGCGCCGTCGCCGACCTCGCCGCCCGCGACGGCCGGCCTGCGGTGCTGATCTCGGGCCTGCTGGCCAACAAGGACGCGACCGGCTTCTTCGGCGCGTTCCGAGGCGTGGCGGCCAAGGTCTTTACCGTCACCTTCGAAGGCCACGCCGCCGCCAGCGCCGCCGATACCGCCGCCGCCGCCGAACTGGCCGGCCTGCGGGCCTGCGCCTGTGACAACGTCGAGGACGCCCTCGACCGGGCGTTCAAGCTGGAGCCGACGCCGCACGTGCTGATCTGCGGCTCGCTCTATCTGGCCGGCGAGGTGCTGGCGATGAGCCCCGAGACTTGGCCCGCTTAAGCGCGTAAGCCTTCCGGACGCCGATAGGGCGGCGCGGCCCGCTGGACATCCTCGGCGAGCGCACCCGTCCTGGCAGGAACCGCCGATGGCCAAGGGTCAGAAAAAGTCCAACAAGGAAGTCCGTAAACCGAAGGCCGAGAAGAAGGCCCCGCCGGTCTCGGTCTCGCCGTTCATCGTCACGGGAAAGAAGTGACGCCCTCAGGGGGTTCAAACGAAAAACGCCCGCCCCGGGAGACCGGAGCGGGCGTCTTCAATTCAGGCCTGAAAGCCGCTTAGGCCGGTTGGACGCCGGCGTCGTTCAGCCATTCCAGGATCTTCTGCTTGGGCATGGCGCCGACCTTCATCGAGGTCATCTGGCCATCGCGGAACAGCATCATGGTCGGAATGCCGCGGACGCCGTAGCGCGACGGGGTCGTCGGGCTGTCCTCGATATTGACCTTGGCGACGGTCACGACATCGGCCAGCTCTTCGGAGATCTGCTCCAGGGCCGGGGCGATCTGCTTACAGGGACCGCACCACTCGGCCCAGAAGTCGACTAGCACGGGCTTGCTGGCCTTCAGGACGTCGGCTTCGAAGGTGGCGTCGGTCACCGCAACGGTGCTCATGGCTTGCTCCAGTCTGGCGTCACGCGGCCGGTGTCGGCGCGGAGGACGCGGTAAAGATCAAAATCCGGATTCGCTCCGGACGCTTGCACAAAGATGTAGGGGGACGTTGCCTATCCGGCAACGGCCTTAGGCGAGCCGAGCCAGCGCCTCGACCATCACCTTTTCTGGAACGGGCATCAGTTTGGGACCGTCCGTCCACACCAGGGCGGCCTCCACGGCGCGGCCGGGGAACACTTCGCGCAGCACGGCGGCATAGACCGCCATCTGGGCCAGATAGGCGGGCTCGGCGTCCTCGATCGTGTCGGGCGAGGGGCGATTGGTCTTGTAGTCGACTACCAGCACGCGATCCTCGTCGACCACCAGACGATCGACTCGACCTGAAACGGCCAAACCCTTGGGCAGGTGGACGCTGGTCCCGGCCAGGGCGACCTCGGCGCGGGAGCCTGGGCCGAACACGGCGGCGAAGCGGGCGTCTTCCAGCACGCCGAACGCGGCTTGCGCCATTTCCGAGCGCTGCTCGTCCGTCAGGTCGCGCTCGGCTGTCAGAAGGCGCTGGGCGGCGGTCGCGCGCTGATCCGGCGCAACGTCGGGCAACAGCTGCAGCAGCTTGTGGACGATCTCGCCTCGGCGATAGCGCCCCAGGCCTGACACGCGAGCCAGCGGCGAGGGCGCGGGAACACGGGCGTTGTCCTCGATCCGCGACGGGGCGGCGTAGCGAGCGGCGGCTGGTTCGGGCGGCGCGCTCCGGGTCATCCAGTCGGGCGCGGCCGCCGGGGCGCGGACGTCTTCCGCCAAGCGTGGCGCGGCGATGGGATCGGGGCCGTAGCGCAGGAAGGCCGTCTCTTCCTCGCCGATCGTGCGGACCTCGGGGGCGATATCGGCATGAGCAAAGGCAGCGCGGGCGGCGGCGTACCAGCCGCCGACCTTGTCGTCCTTGGTCCGGGCGTCGATGCGACCGCACAGGATCAGCCGGTCCCGCGCCCGAGTCAGGGCGACGTACAGCAGGCGGAGGGCTTCTTGGCTTTCCTTGTCCTCGCGAAGCTTGCGGGCGTCGGCCGAAGCCTTGCAATCACCCTTGCCGCTGGTGCTCCACAGAAGGCCGCCGTCCTCGGTGACCAGCAGCGGCGAGCCGCCGGCGCCGCGCTTCACGGTCGTCTCGGGCAGGAAGACGATCGGCGCCTCCAGGCCCTTGGAGCCGTGGGCGGTCATCACGCGCACCTCGCGCCGGGCGCCTTCCATCTCGCGCTTGACCACGATGTCCAGCGCCGCGAAGTCGGCGACCAGGGCTTCGAGGTCACGCACGCCGCGCTGCTCGGCCTCCATCACCTGGGCCAAGAACTCGTCCAGCGCCTCGTCGGCCTCGGCGCCCAGGCGGGTCAGCACCTTGGCGCGGTGCGAACGGCCGTCGGCGTCGGCCAGGCCCAGCCAGCTGGCGAAGAACTCGAACGGCTGTCGGCGGCGACCCTCGGTCAGCGCCCAGTCCAGCACGGAGCGCGCCGCCGTCCACGCCGGGCGTTCTTCCGACCGGCGACGCATCTCCGCCCACAGCGTGGCGCGGCGGCCCTTGGCCAGGGCGTAGACGTCGTCGTCGCCAAGGCCGCAGAACGGCGACTTCAGCAGCGCCGCCAGGGTCAGGTCGTCGTCCGGGAACAGGATGAACCGCCCCAGGGCCAGCAGGTCCTCGAAGGCGATGTGGCTGGACAGCGACAGGCGATCGGCCCCCGCCACCGGCACGCCGCGCCGCTTCAGCGCCCGGATGATCTCCTCGAACAGCACCTTGCGACGGCGGACCAGGACGAGGATGTCGCCGGCGTGGGCGGCGCGGTGGCGGCCGATGTCCTTGTCAAACACCGCGTCGCCGCGTTTGAGGATCGCGGCGGTCTCGGCGGCGATGGCCTCGGCCAAGCGGCGGTTGGCGCTATGCTCGTCTTCCTCGTCGAGGGGCTTTTCCCAAGCCTCGCGTTCCTTTCCAGGGAATTCGCGGGTCAGCTGCCAAAGGTCGACGCAGCCAGGGTGACCGTGACGGAACAGCTCGTGGCGGACCAGGTCCTGGCCGACCGGCGGTGGGACGCCCTCGCGGGTCTCGGGATCGGAGAACAGGGCGTCGACGAAGCTCAGAACCTCTCGGGTCGAGCGGTAGGACACCGTCAGTGGAACGCCCTTGCCGACCGCGCCGACGGCCTCGATGCGGGCGATATAGGTCTGGGTCTCGACCAGCAGGCGCTGCGGATCGGCGCCCTGGAACGAATAGATCGACTGCTTCTCGTCGCCGACCACGAACAGGGTCCGCTCGGCCCGCTGCCCGCTCCATCCCGGCGCGGTGTCGCCGACGAAGAAGTCGGCGGTCAGGGCGCTGAGGATCTCCCACTGTTCCGGCGCGGTGTCCTGGGCTTCGTCCAGCAGGATGTGGTCGATGCCGCCGTCCAGCTTGTACAGCACCCAGGCGGCCTCGACCTTCTCGGTTAGCAGCACGCGGGTCTTGTCGATCAGGTCGGTGAAGTCGAGCGCGCCGCGGGCGTCTTTCTCGATCTGGTGCGAGGTGACGTACAGCACCGCCAGCCGCAGGGCGTTGGCGGTGTCCTCGGCCACCTTGGCGGCCCGGACCCGCTCGCGAGCGGTCTCCAGCTTGGCCTGCTCGAGAAGGAGAGCTTCGCGCAGGTCCTCGCGGCTCTTCAGGCCAGAGGTCTTGCCCGGCCAAGTCGCCGGTGTGCCCTCGCCCCCTTCGGTGAACAAGGCGCGCAAGGCCAGATCGAGCGTAGCGTCCGGATCGCGGGCCACGGCCGCTAGGGCTTCGGCGTACTTGGCGTCCTGCTTGCCGCCGCCGTCGAAGAGTACGGTCGCTGCTGCGCGCCAGGCGCCGAGGTCCAGCCGCGCCATGGCCTGGGCGGCGAGATCGGCGGCCGAGGTCGGTTCATCGAAGCCACAACGGTTCCAGGCGTCGGCGACGGCTTCGGACAAGCCGCCACAGCGCCGGACATAGTCCATGATCTGCCCGCGCCGCGCCTCGAAGCCGGCGAACATGTTTTCGAAGCTCTGGAAATCCAGCGCCACAGAGAAGCGGGCATAGGCCTCCGAGAACGCGTCCTCGTGGCTATCGACCCACTGGGCCGTGGCGCGCCGGGCTGCGCGGGCGATGGCGGCGCCGGCCTGGTCGTCCATCACCGTGAAGCCGGGCGAGACCCCGGCCTCCAGCGGAAACCGTCGCAGCAGCTTCTCGCAGAAGGCGTGGATGGTCTGGATCTTCAGGCCGCCGGGCGTCTCCAGCGCCTGGGCGAACAGGGCGCGGGCTTCAGACAGACGCTTGGCGTCGTAGGAGCCTTCCGGCTCGCCGACCAGCTTGGTCAACTCGGCGCGCAAGTCTGCGTCGCTGGTCACCGACCACTTGCCCAGCCGCTCGAACAGGCGCCGCTGCATCTCGGCGGCGGCGGCCTTGGTGTAGGTCACGCACAGGATCGCCTCGGGCTTGACCTTGGCCAGCAGCAGGCGTGCAACCCGGTCGATCAGGGTCTTGGTCTTGCCCGACCCGGCGTTGGCGGTGACGAAGGCCGAGATCGTCGGATCGGCGGCGATGCGCTGATGGTCGGGGGCGCTCATTCGCCCTCTCCATCGTCGCCGCTGGTCGACCATTCGAACACCCGCGCCAGGTGAGCGTAGTCGCCGGGGTGTTCCTTGACGAACTGCGGCGCGACCCGCGAGCGGTAGGGCTCGTCGGGATCGTCATAGCGGGCGATCAGGGTCGAGAGGCCTTCGATCGCCTTGGTCGCGGCGGCGCTGCTTTCCTCGCCGGCCAGGGCGCGGACCTGCTCTTCGCCCGCCGGCCGGCGTCCGGTGACGCGGACATAGGTCAGGTCGCCCGGCGTCGGCTTGCCCAGGTCCGGGAAGCCGCCGTGCATCAGGATCGCCGCCGTCAGGGTCAGCTGCGGCGAGAAGCCGGTGTCGACCTGCTTCTGCGACGGCGCAGCGCCCGTCTTGTAGTCGAGGATATGGGCGGTTCCATCCGCCGTCGGCTCCAGGCGGTCGGCCTTGGCGGTCAAGACAAAGGGGCGGCCGTTGATGCTGAGCTGGAGCTCACCGGCGGCTTCGACGACGACCTTGCGGGCCGTGGTCCGGCGCGAGCGCTCCCAGTCGGCGACCCACAGCGCGGCCTCGCGGGCCAGAGCCTTCTCGCGGGCCAAGGCTGTTGGCGGCATGCCGGCCTGGATCAGGTGATCGACATAGAGTGTCTCGAACACCGTCGCCGCGTCGGCCGGCACGGCGTCGGGAAAGCGCTCGGCGAAGTCCTCGAAGGCGGCGTGGATCGCGGTGCCCCGCGCCCGGGCCTCGACTGGTTCATCGGGGCGCTCCAGCGGATAGAGCCGCAGGATGTCGCGCGCCCAGACGGCGTAGGGGTCGCGGGTCAGGGCTTCGACGCGCGTGACGGCCATCTTGCGCGGCCGGTCCTCGACCGGCGGACGCGGTTCGGGGCGCTTGATGGGCGCATAGGGCTCGGGCGCGTCGAGGGCGCGGACCCAGTCCAGTACGTCGTCGCGGCGAGGCAGGGCCAGGCCCGCGCCGGCGGCCAGGGTCTTCAGCCGCCACAGCCAGCGCGACTCGACCGCGGGCGCGCCGCCGCGTCGCTCGCAATGGACCAGCACCACGTCGGGGGCGCTGGCGGCCTGGGCGAAGTCGTGGGCGGTCAGGCCGACCTTGCGTTCGGGCGGCGGCAGGCCCAAGCGCGAGCGCATGGGCCTCGACAGGAACGGATCGATCGGCGCGCCCTGCGGCCAGACGCCTTCCTCCAGCCCCGCCAGCACCAGGCGGTCGGCGCGGACCAGGCGGGCCTCGATGGCGCCCAGGATTCGCAGGCGCGGATGGGTGGCGCCGCCCACCCGGACGGTCTCCTCATTGACCAGCCGGTCGAGGATGTCGGCGAAGGCCTGGGGCGAGGCGTCGGGCAGCGGCTCGCCATCCTGGATCAGCGCCGCCATCAGCGCGCCCAGGCATTCGCCGGCATTGCCGGCCCACAGGCGGCTGGGCGCGATCAGGCCTTCCAGCGCCTCGACCAGGGCCTGGGCGGCGCGGCAGGGCGGGGCGAAGCGGTCGACGTAAGGCGCGGCGGCATGGTCAATGGCGGCCAGGACGCGGTCGACCAGGCCCAAGGCCTCGGGCGCATCCTTCAGCCGGGCGCGCAGCACGTCCTTGGAGCCAGGCGCGGCCCCGCGCAGACCCTTGCGCTCCAGCATCGCGGCGGCCGGCGCCTCGTCCTCGCCCAACACCAGCGGATGCTTGGCGAAGGCCAGCAGGCGGACCGGGTTCAGCGGCTCCTCGACCAGACGCGCCAGGTGCAGGGCCAGGATCGCGGACCCGGCGGCGGCCAGCGGCGCGCCGGCTGAGCTGTCGGGGATCACGCCCCAGCGCTGCAGGCGAGTCATCACCCGGCGCGCCAGGGTCTGGTCAGGGGTGACCAGGGCGGCGGTCTTGTCCGGGGTCTCCAGCGCCTCGCGAAGGAGGAGCGCGCAGGCTCCGGCGGCTTCCTCCTCGGCGCGGGCGGCGATCACGGAGAAGCCCGTCAAGCCCTCGGCGACGGGATCGAGGTCCGGCGCCTCGGCGCGCAGGGCGGCGATCTGGGCCAGCCAGTCGGCGGTGGCTTCGGCGGGACGCAGCGCCTCATTGACGATCCGCCGCCGCCAACGGCCACGGCTGTCGACATCGGGGACCCAGGCGCGGACATCGGCGCGCGAGACGCCGGCGCGGTCCAGCAGGCGCTTCATCGCGCCTTGCGGATGCTGCTCGCCAGGCGCGCCTTCGATGCGGTCCCAGGCGCTGTCGGCCAAGTCCTCGTCGAGGCCGGGCAGCACGACAGCGCCCTTTGGCGCGGCGGCGACGACCCGCAGCAGGTCGGCGGTGGCCGGCGCCGTGCCGGTCGAGCCTGCGGCGACCAGCACCTCGCTTGGCGGGTTTTCCGACCACTGCCTTTCCAGAGCGCGCAGCAGCTTCACCCGCCGTTCCGAGACGTCGATCAGCTGCAGGTCCGCCAGCCGCTCGGGCCAGGCGCGCAACACGGCCTTCAGAAACCGGGCCGAGACTTGCCAGTGCTGCGCCAGATCGCCCTCGGCCAGGCCGTCTAACTTGTCTTCGAAATGGATCTCTTCGATCTGACAGCTATCGAGGAAGTCCGACAACGCTTTGGCCAGTTCAAGCGCCTGGACGGGCCCGGGCTTGAACGACAGCTTGTCGCCGTGGTTCACGACCAGCCGCGCCAGTTCGAACCGGCGGCGGCGCGAGGAGATGGCCGGTGGGAAGTCCAGCGACAGCTCGCCCGGCTCGAACGGCGGCTCGCCCTCGTCCAGGTCGCCCAGCGGCCGGATCTGCGGCAGCAGCAGGGCGCGACCGCCGCCGACCGCCAGGAAGGCGTCAGCCAGGGCGCGAGCGCCGCGGCGGGTGGGGGTCAGGACGGTGGCGCGAGGCAGGGCCTCCGGACCCAGCGGCTCCAGCGTGTTCAGCAGGCCGCGCGCCAAATCATCGACGAACGGACGATGGGCGGGGATCGAGAACCAGCGCGGCCCCGGTCTTTCGAAGAAGGGGGCCGGTCCGCTCATCGTTCCCCTGAACTGTCTTGGGAGAGTTTGGCTTCAGCCGCCAGCTTGGCGTTCGGATCGCCCACGTGCATCCAGAGACCGTCGGGGGCGACACCGTGGACGCGATGATCCGCGGCGAGTCGCTTCCACAGCGGCAGCAACGAAAACGGACCGTCGGGACCTTCAGCGGTGATTGCTGGCTTGCAGATGTGGACGCCGACATAGACCAGCGGCGCGGGCTCGCCGGGGTCCTTGAAGCGCACCACGCCATCTTCGCTGAGGAAGACGTCGCCGCTGTCGTGGAAGCCCAGCGAACCATGGGTCGAGGCCAGCATGAGGCAGACGTCCATCGCCTCCGGATCCCAGGCGGCGGTCACGGCGTCGACAGCCGCGCCGCCGTGCTCGATCCAGACGGAGTCGATATTGGCCACGAAGACGGGCGCGTCGCCCAGCAGCGGCAAGGCGTGCTTGATGCCGCCGCCGGTCTCCAGCGCCTGCTCGCGTTCGTCGGAGATGACGATGCGCGGGCCAAGACCCTTGGCTTCGCGGGCCTTCAGGTGGATTTCGACCAGATCGGCGAAATAGTGGACATTGACCACAGCGGTCTCGACCCCGGCAGCGGCCAGACGGTCGAGCATGTGGTCGATCAGCGCCTTGCCGGCCACTTCGACCAGAGCCTTGGGCCGATCGTCGGTCAGGGGGCGCATGCGGGTGCCCAGGCCGGCGGCCAGCACCATCGCGACTTTGGGACCGCTCATCGGCGCGTCTCCACCGGAACGTAGCGGTCGAACCAGGCCTTCAGGTCCGCCAGCGCCGGGTCGGCGAAGCAGACGTCCAGATAGACCCACAGGCGCGGGATGAAGTCGGCGTAGCGAGGCTTGCCGTCACGGGTCACCAGGCGGGCGAAGATGCCCAGGATCCGGATGATATTGAGCGCGCCCAGCGCATGGTAGTCGGCCAGGAAAGCGGTGCGGTCGAGCTCCGGTCGCGCGGCCAGGTAGCGCTCCAGGCTGGCGGTCTCGCGTTCGGGCGAAACTGTGCGGCGGGCGTCATGCAGCAGCATCGACAGGTCCCAGGCCGGGTGGGCCAGAACAGCGTCCTGGAAGTCCAGCATCCCGACCCGCGCCGCGCCGGCGCGCTCGGGCAGCCAGATCAGGTTCTCGGCGTGATAGTCGCGATGGCAGAAGACCGTGGCGCCGGCCTCGCCTTTGGCGCGGATCGGGGCCCAGATCGCTTCCCATTCGGTCAGCGCCGCGTCATCGAAGGTGATGCCGCGGAACTTCGGTTGCCACTCGACGAAGATGTCGTGGGCGGTCTTCAGCGCCAGGTCGTCATAGGTCAGCAGCGGCCAGGTCGAGCCGTCATAGTCGAGCATGCCGGGAGTGGGTGCGGCGTGGATCGCCAGCAGGCCGTCGATGGCGGCGTCGTACAGCGGCGCCTCGTCGGTCCCGGCCTCGATCAGGCGGGCGTAAAGGTCGTCGCCGAGGTCTTCCAACACGGCCAAGCCGATGGCGGGCTCGGCGGCCAGCACCTTCGGCGCTGACAGACCTTGAGCTCTCAGCCAGCCGGCGCAGGCGACGAAGGCGTCCACGCGACCGGCGGCCAGGCGGGCCAGGGCGTTGTAGCCGAGGGCGGCGCGCTCCTCGGGCGTGGCGTCGGGCGGACAGGGCGCGGTCTCGACCGACGGCGGCTGGTCCATGAAGATGAAGCACGTACTGCCTTCGCGGTGCAGTCGCTCGTACGACCGCGTCGAGGCGTCGCCGCCCAGGCTCTCGCGGCGCACTTCGCCGAAGCCGTGGGCTTCCAGGAAGGCGGCCTTGGCCGCTTCACGCTCAGAACTCAAGGGAACGTCCTTCGAAATCGCCGTGCCGAACGATGACGGCGCGCCGCGCATCGCCGTCGAGGGCGATGTCTATATCGAGCCGAGTCGCCGGCAAACGCCCTTCGAGCCGTTGCGGCCATTCGATCAGCGCGACGCCGCCGTCCAGGGCCTCGTCGAGGCCGATCTCGTAGGCCTCATCGGGATCCGACAGGCGATAGAGATCGAAGTGGGCCAAGGGAAACGCCGCCGTCTCATAGAACTGCACCAGGGTGAAGGTCGGGCTGGGCACCTCCTCGTCCGGCGTCGTCAGGGCGCGGATCAGGGCGCGCGCCAGGGTCGACTTGCCGGCCCCCAGCGGACCGGTCAGGCAGAGGGCGTCGCCGGGGCGCAGTGAAGCCGCTAGCGCTCGGCCCAGATCCTGGGTCGCGGCCTCGTCGGCGAGAAAAACTTCGGTCACGTCAGGCGGCTCGCTGGATCGGTCGGCAACACGCGCTCCACATAGCGCTTCAGCACCTCCGTGGCTTCCGCCGCGTCGCCGGGCAAGGCCTCGGAGTCGATCGGCGCGCCGACGATCAGTGAGAAGTGCCGCCCTTTCTTGTTCAGAAGCTCGTGGAAGAGCGTGATGTCGCGCATCTCCTTCCAGCGCTTGTCGAACAGGTGGAACAGGTTCGAGCGCGGGCCGGTGACGTGGATCGGGACGATCGGCGCATCGTACTTGCGGGCGATCGACACCGCCGAGGCCATCCAGGGGGGATCGGTCAGCACCCCGGCCTTGTCCTCCATGGCCAGGCGGCCGGCCGGAAAGACCATCAGGGCGCGCTCGGCCTCCATCGCCTCGCGGGTCATGGAAAGCGTGACGCGCATCCGTTCACGCCTGCGCTTTTCCTCGACCCACTCGACCGGGATCAGAGCCTCGTCGAAGCGTTGGCAGACACGATGGGCGTCGGCGTTGGCGTAGAAGATGATGTCGGGTCGCCGCGCCTTCAGGGCGTCATAGACCGCGATGCCGTCGCCGATCCCGGTCGGATGATTGGCGACCACGATGACCCGGCCGGTCGGCGGCAGGTTCTCCAGGCCCGAAACCTCGACCTTCAACGCCAGCAGGTCGGAGATGTGATCCAACGCCGCGCGGCCGCCGAGCTGGCAAATGGCTTCGGCCATGCGCCGGGCTTTGCGATAGTCGAGCATGCGGTAGACGACGGGGCGCACCAGCGGCCAGATCGCCGATCCCGTCAGTCGCGGTGCGCGCTCGGCGATCAGGGTGTCGATGATGTGGGGCTGCGACGTCTTTCGCGTCTCGACCACCCCGACGGCCGGAACATGAACCATGACGGGAGCTTAGGCCGCGTCGGCGGGTCTGTCAGTGGGCGTTCCTAATTGTCGTGCTCAGGCCCTATGGTCCAGCGGGTTCGGGTCGTGGAGCAGGAAGCCTTGAGGACTTTAGAAGGGATGTTGGAACGGCCGCGTTACGACATCGTGCGCCGCATGCGCACGTTGCGCCGCCGTGCCGACCAGCTGGTGAGTGAATACGACTGGCGCCCCTATGAGGGGCGCGGCTATTGGCATTGGAAACTCCCGTTGCTGCGTCATCCCTTGGAAGGCGAGGGCGCCCGCGAAGCGGTTCAAGCGATTGTCGGGCAGCTCCTAGTCGACACCGCGCATCGGTTGGTCGCGCGTCGACCGTCAAATCTGGGCTTTGTGAAGGTTGTCGCGATCTTTGATCTGCCGAACATGTTCGGCAGTGAGATTTGCATGTTCTTCGACGAGGCCTATCGAGCGGGTTTCGTCGACCGGCAGAGCGACGAAGAGACCTGGACGCCTGCCCGGGGGAGTTTGGCGGCGCGATGGGGGCTAAGGGCCGGCAAGGGCTTTGACGAGATCGGGTTCGACTATGTCCGGCGCGATTTCGACTCTGAGCCACCGTGGCTCCAGACCGGCCAAGTTTGGATGATCGGCGAACTCTAGCTTTCCTCCGAGCGTCGCACGCGCTAACCGCATTTCCCGATGCCGACATCCCTTCGCACCGCCTATCGCGAACGCCTGGCCCAGGGCGAGATCAAGCCTGACGTCGCCCAGGCCGCCGCCGTTGAGGCCCTCTCCCGACTGGAGGCCGATCTCGACAACGCCGGCGAGCCCGGCTTCTCGCTGTTCGGCCGCAAGCCCAAGAGCCAGCGCGGCGTCTATCTCTGGGGTCCGGTCGGGCGGGGCAAGTCCATGCTGATGGACCTGTTCTTCGACAGTGCGCCGGTGACGAAGAAGCGCCGCATCCACTTCCACGCCTTCATGGCCGAGGTCCACGCCGACATCGACGCCTGGCGCAAGGGCGACGCGGCGGCGCGCAAGGCGCGCTTTGGCCAGCACAAGGGCGACGACCCGATCGTCCCGACCGCGGACCTGATCGCCACGAGCGCGCGCCTGCTGTGCTTCGACGAGCTGCAGGTCACCGACATCGCCGACGCCATGATCCTGGGCCGGCTGTTCGAGGCCCTGTTCGCGCGGGGCGTCACCCTGGTGGCCACCTCGAACCGGCCGCCGGACGATCTCTACAAGGACGGCCTCAACCGCCAGCTCTTCGTGCCCTTCATCGACATGTTGAAGGAGGCGATGGACGTCGTGGCCGTGCGCGGTCCGGTCGACTTCCGCCTGGACCGCCTGCGCGCCGCCCGCCTGTGGCTGGCGCCGAACGACAAGGCCACCCAAGCCGAGTTCGAACGCCTGTGGGCCGACCTGCTGGACGGCGCGCACGAGACGGGCGCGACGCTGGAGGTGCTGGGCCGCAAGATGCGCCTGCCGCGCGCGGCCGGCGGTCTGCTGCGCTCGTCGTTCGCCAGCCTGTGCCAGCAGGCCCTGGGGCCGCAGGACTATCTGGCCATCGCCGAGCGCTTCCACACAATCTTCCTGGAAGACGTGCCGATGCTGTCGCCGGCCCGGCGCGACGCGGCCAAGCGTTTCAACACCTTGATCGACGCGCTCTACGAGGCCAACGCCAAGCTGGTGGCCCTGGCCGACGCCGAGCCCGAGGCGCTCTATCCCGAGGGCCATGGCGCCTTCGAGTTCGAGCGGACAGTGTCGCGTCTGCAGGAGATGCGCTCGGCCGACTACGTGGCGCGGGTGCGCGACTAGCGGCAGCCGAACGATAGCAGGCGATAGTTCCCCTTGGCGTCGAGGCGCAGCAGGTCCTGGCTGCAGGTCTTGGTCGACTTCGGGGCTTTCACGACTTGCGTCGCGCCGCCCTTGTAGTCGCATTGCACATGGACTTGTCGGCCTTGCTTGGCGATGTCGGCGACGTCCCAGGTCTGGCGCATCCGGCGCTTGATCTCGCGGCCGTCGTCCGGGCGTAGCGAGGCCATCTCGGACGGCGGGCCATCGAAGACGGTGACGTGGTCCAGCGCCTTGCCGTGATGCGTCGCCGGGCAGGTCGGCGGCGCAGCTTGGGCGGCGCCGGTCAGCGCCAGCATGAGGATCGTCGGGATCGCGGCGTATCGCATGTCATCCATTCCTCGACGGCGGCCTTGTTTCGGCCCGCGCCTAGCTCTACCTCGCGGTGCATGAGCCTCCAAGATCGCATCCGCGTCCGCGAAACCAAGCTGCTGTCCGACAACTGGTACGTCCTGAAGACGACGACCTTCGACTGGAAGCGTCGCGACGGGACCTGGCAGACCCAGAGCCGCGAGCACTACGACCGGGGCAACGGCGCGGTGCTGCTGCCCTACAATCTGGCCAATCGCACCGTGCTGCTGGTCAAGCAATTCCGCTATCCGGCCTATGTGAACGGCTATGACGATCTGCTGGTCGAGGCCGCCGCCGGCCTGCTGGACGACGCCGCGCCCGAGGTGCGGATCCGCGCCGAGGTCGAGGAAGAGCTGGGCTATCGGCTGGGCGACGTGCGCAAGGTCTTCGAGGCCTTCATGAGCCCAGGCTCGGTGACCGAGATCCTGCACTTCTTCACGGCCGAGTACGACGCCTCGATGCGGATCGGCGACGGCGGTGGCCATCCCGACGAGGGCGAGGACATCGAGGTGCTGGAGCCGACGATCGACGAAGCCCTGGCCATGGTCGCCGACGGCCGCATCCGCGACGCCAAGACGATCATGCTGCTGCAGCACCTGGCGCTCACGGTATTCAGGGCCTAGTCGAAGTCGCGGGCCAGCGGCGTCTCGAACCGCACGGTCAGGCCGGTCTCGCCATAATCCGCGGTGATCGTCCCGCGCAATTCGCCGGTGATGCTGCGCTCGATCAGGCGCGAGCCGAACCCTCGGCGATCGGGTCGCCTGGCCGGCGGCCCGCCAGTCTCGCGCCATTCGAAGCGTAGCGTCTCGCCTTCGTCGGCCATGGACCACTCCAGCAGCAGCCGGCCGCCGGCGACCGACAGCGCGCCGTACTTGGCCGCGTTGGTGGCCAGCTCATGGAACACCATGCCCAGCGACAGGGCCAGGCGCGCGGGCAGGTGGACATCCGGGCCGTTCATCCGGATGCGTTCAGGACCATAGGGCCCCAGCTCCTGCCCGAGGATCTGCTGCAAGCCCGCGCCGGCCCATTGGCTGTCGGTCAGGGCGTTGTGGGTCTGGGACAGCGCCAGCAGCCGCGCCTCGAAGGCGGCGGCGAAGGTCTGAGGCGTCGTGGCCCCGCGCAGGGTCTGCTGGGCGATGGCCTGGACCGTGGCCAAGGTGTTCTTCACGCGATGGTTCAGCTCGTCGAGCAGCAGGCGCTGGCGCTGGTTGGCCACGACCCGGTCGGTCATGTCCGCGCCCTCGACGAAGACGCCTGACACCGAGCCGTCCGCCTCGACGATCGGCTGGTAGATGAAGTCGAGGAAGCGCTCCTCGGGCGGCGCGCCGGGATCGCGGGCCAGCATGACGCTGACGTCGCGGCCGATGAACGGCTCGGCCGAGCCGTGCACCTGGTCCAGGAGTGGAATAAAGCCCTGGTCGCGGATTTCCGGCAGGGCGTCGGCCAGGGGCTTGCCCACCACATCCTGTCGGCCGACCAGGCGCAGATAGGCCTCGTTGGCGAAATCGAAGACGTGGTCGGGTCCGCGCAGAATGGCCACGAAGCTGGGCGCGTGCATGAACAGGCGCCGGATCTGCATGCTCTGCGACTGCAGGGCCTCGACGCGGCGCAGCACGGAGTCGCCCAGCATCGCGGTGGTCGCAGACGCCTCGGGCCGGAAGGCGTCGTCCTTCAGCTTGCGCAGTTCGGTGATGTCCTGGGTGTTCTGCAGCACGAAACCGCGCTCGTCGGCCGAAGGCACATAGGTGTGGGTGGCGCTCCAGTAGCTGTCATAGACGCCGCCTTCGGCCTCGGGCCGGGGAATGGCGTAGTGCAGCACGGCGATCATGTCGGTCTGGCCGGTGTCGCGCGTGCGCAGGATCGACTCTTCCAGAAGGCGCCGGCTTTCGCCCTCCGAGGGGAACGCGTCGAAGACGTAGCGGCCCACCATCGCCTCGCGCGGCAGGCCGGTGGCGTCGATATAGGCCTGGTTCATCTCGACGATGGTCAGGGCGTGATCCATCATCATGTACGGGGTGGGTATCCGGTCGAACACCGCTCTGAAATCGATCGGACTCTTCATGCCCCGGACGCGCTTCCCCCTAAAACAACCAAGCGTAACGCAACCTTGGCCTTAGGGGTTCCTTAACCTACTCGAAGCGGGATCTGCGAACGTTTCTCAAGATGGCGCCGTTTAATTGACACCCCCGCCTTCGCGCTTAAAAGCGTCCCGCAACGCACAAAGGCTACTGAGGTTGGACCTTTCATGACCGACACGAGCCGGGGGCTGCCTGAGCGCCCGATGTCGCCGCACCTGCAGGTCTGGCGCTGGCATATCACGATGGCCTGTTCGATCCTCCATCGCGGCTGCGTCATCGGCCTGTGGGTCGGCGCCGTGATCCTGGCCGGCTGGGGTGCGGCCCTGGTGGCCGGGCAGAGCGCCTACGACACCTATCTCGCCATCCTGGGCTCGCCGATCGGCAAGCTGGTGCTGCTGGGCGAGACCTTCGCGGTGTTCTTCAACATCGCCTACGTCATCCGCCAGACCTTCTGGGACATCGGCAAGGGCTTCCAGCCCCGCATCGCCGACATGACCGGCGCCATGGCGATCGCCTTCGCGGTCGTGGCGACGATCGTCACCTGGGTCATCGCCGGCGCGACGGGAGCGCTCTGATCATGTCGAAGTCGGATCTCTACAAGCCCCAGCAGTTCCGCACGCCGCTGTCGCGCGCCCGCGGCATGGGCTCCTCGCACCACGGCGTCAGCCACTTCATCACCGAGCGCGTCTCGGGCATCGCCCTGGTTCCGCTGAGCCTGTGGGGCGTGTTCGCCGCCCTGAAGGTGGCCGGCGTGGATCATCACACCGCCGCCGCCTGGCTGGGCCAGCCGCTGAACGCGGTGCTGCTGAGCCTGCTGCTGATCGCCGCCCTGGTGCACCTGCAAGGCGCCGTCCAGGTGGTGATCGAAGACTACATCTATAACTTTACGACGAAGAGCGTCCTGGTCATCGGCAACCTCTTCGTCTGCGTGCTGGCCGGCGCCGTGGGGGTCTTCTCGATCCTCAAGGTCGCCCTGACCGGAGCCCTTTGATGTCGGCCTACAAGTTCATCGACCACAAGTTCGACGTCGTCGTCGTCGGGGCCGGCGGCTCGGGCCTCCGCGCCGCGCTGGGCTGCGCCCAGGCCGGCCTGAAGACCGCCTGCGTCACCAAGGTGTTCCCGACCCGCAGCCACACCGTCGCCGCCCAAGGCGGCATCTCGGCCTCGCTGGGCAATATGGGCCAGGACGACTGGCGCTGGCACATGT
>FTCT01002271.1_pt1 | contig 18978 bp, 17 predicted proteins | sample 1658881 | NCBI WGS metagenome assembly FTCT01 (sample SAMEA3914864, study PRJEB12502) | metagenome | biome: forest; material: soil | place: USA | collected 2012-03-12 | depth 0.3 m | reverse complement strand
GTGTAATCAAGCCATGGAGCGGGGGGTACCGGAAAAGGCGCCGTTCACGCATTCGTTATGGAAGGGCCGGTGCGGGGATCACGGGATCGGTGGGGTATCATCCAACAGGAAAGCCGTCATTCCCGCGAAAGCGGGAATCCAGGGCAATGGAGCGACTCATGTCGCCGCTGTCGCGGCTCTCGCTGGATCCCCGCTTTCGCGAGGATGACGAAGAACTGCATGATAGGGTGATGAACCTTCACCCGGTCGCCCTGGGCGTTGCCCGGGCGGGTCGGGGATCCGCCCTATCCCTCGACACCTGCCGGGGCCGGTGCCATAGTCTTGGAAGATTCTTTCACGGGATGCGGGCATGCCGATCATCGACTTCAGCCACCTGTCTTCCGAGCAACGCCTCGATTTGATTGGCGAGCTGTGGGACAGTATCGAGGCGGATGCCCTGCCGGTAAGTCCGGCGCTGGCTATTGAGCTCGACCGCCGTCTTGCGACGCTTGACGAGGACGCAACGCACGCCCGTAGCGCGGCCGACGTGCTTTCCGATTTCAAGGCCCGTTATCGTTGATGACCGTTGTCCTGACGTCGGCCGCGGAACGCGACCTTGCCGATGCGCTGGACTGGTACAAGCACGAAGCGCCTGGCGTCGGGCCGCGCTTCCGCTGCACTTTCCCGCTGTTCGGGGTGAAGCTCGACGGGCAAATTTTCGCCGCTTCCCCTATTTCCTGTTTTTCCGCGTTCGCGATCAGCGGATCGAAATTTTTGCCTGTCTTCATGCCCATCGAAACCCGGCGCGCTGGCAACAGCGTGGCCAGCGGCCGCAGGACGTGCAGGCGAAACCCAGCCGGAATCGGGCGACGGTGTTCTCACCCCCCATCCCGCCCGGCCGGGGCGAAGCGGGCCAGTTCGCCGGCATAGTGCTTGGGCAGCGGCGCCGCGTAGCCGCCGATCTTGCTGGTGCGCAGGCCGAGCGCCACCAGCGATTCCGCCAGCTTCACGGCGGCGGCGACGCCGTCGATCACCGGCAGGCCGAATTCCCGGCTGAAGCGCCGGGTCAGGTCGGTCATGCCGGCGCAGCCGAGCACCACCACTTCGGCCCGGTCGTGCGCGATCGCCGCGGCGATCTCCGACCGGATGCGGTCGGCGGCGTTGGAGCCGGCATCCTCCAGCTCCAGCACCGCCACCTCGGCGGCGCGGACGCGGCAGCGCCCGGCCATGCCGTAGCGGCGGACGAGATGCTCGATGGCGGGGACCGAGCGCGTCAGCGTCGTCACCACCGAGACGCGGGCGCCGAGCGGTGCGGCCAGGTGCAGCGCCGCCTCGCAGATGCCGACCACCGGGCCGCCGGCCAGCGTGCGCGCGGCGTCCAGCCCGGTGTCGTCGAAGCAGGCGATCACCGTGCCGTCGATGCCGGCGCGCTCGAACCGGGCGACCTCGTCCAGCAGTCCCGGCAGGCACAGCGCCTCGTCGTAATAGCCTTCGATCGAGGCCGGCCCCATGGCCGGGTTGGCGGCGACGATCTCGGTCCCGGGCGCCGCCGCCGCCCGCGCGGCGGCGCCGATCTTCGCGGTCATCGAGGCGGTGGTGTTGGGGTTGAGGACCAGCAGCCGCATGGCCTCACGCCCCCGCGCCGCGGCGCAGGCGCTGCCGCCGCACCCACACGAACCCGCCGACGCACAGGCCGATCACGGTGAAGGAAAAGGCCGTGGTCAGCGTGCCCAGCGCATAGAGGACGGGGGTGGTGACGTTGGTGGTCATGCCGTAGATTTCCAGCGGCAGCGTGTTGAAGGAACCGGCCGTCATCAGCGTGCGGGCGAATTCGTCGTAGGACAGGGTGAAGCCGAACAGCGCGACGCCGATGATGCTGGGCAGCAGAATGGGCACCACGACATGGCGCACCGTCTGCCACGGGGTGGCGCCGAGGTCGCGCGCCGCCTCCTCGTAGGCCGGGTTGAAGCGGTTGAAGATGGCGAAGACGATCAGCAGGCCGAAGGGCAGCGTCCAGGTCAGGTGCGCGCCCAGCCCGGAACTCCACCAGGACGGCTCCAGCCCCAGGATCTGGAACAGCAGGCCGATGCCCAGGCTGACCAGCACCGACGGCACGATCAGGCTGGCCACCGTCAGGTAGAACAGCGCCGCCGCCCCCCGGAAGCGCTGGCGGAAGGCGAAGCCGGCGGCCAGCGCGATCACCACCGTCAGCACCATGACGATCAGCCCCAGCGTCAGCGAGCGGCGGAAAGAGCCGCCGAAATCGCCGACCGCCTGCTGCTGGAACAGGTTGTGGAACCAGTGGGTCGACCAGCCGCGCATCGGGAAGGTCAGGCCGCCGTCCGGCCCCTGGAAGGACAGGATGGTGATGGTCACGGTCGGCCCGTAGAGGAACAGCACGAACAGGCCGAAGAAGGCCGCCAGCAGGTAGAAGGACAGGCCGCGGGGTCCGCCGTCGCGCATGGCTCACAGCTCCTTCCGGATGTCGACGAGGCGCAGCAGGGTCGCGACCATCAGCAGCACGACCAGCAGCAGGACCATCGCGTTGGCCGCCGCCGCCGGGTATTGCAGCAGGGCGATGTCGTTGGCGATCATGGTGCCGATCGAAGCGCTCTGCCCGCCGCTCATCAGCCGCACGGTGATGAAGTCGCCCATCACCAGCGTGACGACGAAGATGGTGCCGATGGCGATGCCCGGCTTGGCGAGCGGCAGAACGATGTTCCACAGGATCTGCGCGCCGCCGGCGCCGGCGTCGCGCGCCGCCTCGATCAGCGCCCGGTCGATGCGCGCCATCGAATTGAAGATCGGCACCACCATGAACAGCGTGTAGAGATGGACATAGGCCAGCACCACCGCGAAGTCGGAGAACAGCAGGAACTCCAGCGGATGGTCGATCACCCCGCTGCCGGTCAGTGCCGAATTCAGCAGGCCGTTGCGCCCGAGGAAGGGCACCCAACTGATCATGCGGATGATGTTGGAGGTCCAGAAGGGGATCGAGCAGACCAGGAACAGCACCATCTGCCAGGCGACGCTGCGGACGTGGAAGGCGAGGAACCACGCCACCGCGAAGCCGATCGCCAGGCACAGCCCCCAGGCCAGCGCGGCGAATTTCAGCGTGTTCAGGTAGATCGCCCAGGTGACGGACGAGCCCAGCAGCCATTCGTAGTTGGTCAGCACGAAGTCCGGGATGATCCGGATGCTGTCGTAGTCCCAGAAGCTGACGACCGCGATGGTGGCGATCGGCACCACCAGGAACACCAGCAGCACCAGCGCCAGCGGCGCCGCCTGAAGGTAGGGCAGCCACGGCCGCGGCCCGCCGACCCGGCCGGGCCGCGTTTTCGCGTGAACGGCCCGGACCTGTGGGCTGGTGGATGCGGACACCGTCATGGTCGGATCCTCGATCGGAAGGAACGGGCCCCCCTCCCTGGCCTTCCCCCGCTCCGCGGGAGAGGGGACTGCCGTCGAACCCCGTCAGGAACGTTGGCAAGGGTCCAGCCCCCTCCACCGCCGACGGCGGGGGAGGGATGGGGAGGGGGTACGGCGTGGTCCGGGCAAGCTCAGGCGGCGATGAACTCGTTCCACTTGCGGACCATGTAGCGGTCCTCGTCCATCACGGCGTTCCAGCAGGCGACCTTGCCCATGCGCTCGGCGAAGGAGCCGCCGTCGCGCACGGCGCCGGCCTTTTCCATCACCTTGCCTTCCGGGCTGAGGATGTCGGCGGTGGCCGGCTTGCCTTCCATCCAGAAGCCCCATTCCGCCGGGCTCATATGCTCCTTCGCGGTGTCGAGCACGGCCGAATAATAGCCCTGGCGGTTCAGGTAGGCGCCGACCCAGCCGGACAGGTACCAGTTGATGTATTCGTAGGCGGCGTCAAGCTCCAGCCCGCTCAGATGCTTGGCGAGGCCGAGGCCGCCGCCCCAGGCGCGGTAGCCTTCCTTCAGCGGCTGGTAGACGCAGGCGATGCCCTTCGACCGCACGGCGGCGACGGCGGGCGACCACATCGACTGGATCACCACCTCGCCGGACGCCATCAGGTTGACGCTCTCGTCGAAGGTCTTCCAGAAGGCGCGGAACTGGCCGGCCTTCTTCTGTTCGATCAGGAAGGCGATCGTCTGGTCGATCTCCGCCTTGGTCATGTTGCCCTTGTCGCCGTACTTGATCCGTCCCAGCGCCTCGCAGACCATGGCGGCGTCCATGATGCCGATCGACGGGATGTTCAGGATCGACGCCTTGCCCTTGAAGGCGGGATCGACCAGATCCGTCCAGCTCGTGATCGGCCGGCCGACCAGGTCGGGGCGGATGCCCAGCGTGTCGGCGTTGTAGATGGTCGGGATCAGGGTCATCCACTGGGTCGGCTGCTTGGCGAACTTGGTGGAATCCTTGCCTTCGACGAAGGACACGCTGTGGGGGGCGGTGCCCTGGGCGATGACCGAGCCCGGCGTCAGCCTGCCGGTGGTGAAGATCGGGACGATCTTGTCGTAGTTCTTGATCTTCCTGACGTCCATCGGCTGCAGGACGCCGGCCGGGAAGATCTTCTTGCCGGTCCAGTATTCGATGTCGGCGATGTCGTAGGATTTCGGCTGGGTGACCGCGCGCTGCGCCACCGCGTCGGAATCGAGCGCCGTCATCTGCAGGGTGAAGCCCAGATCCGCCTTCACCTTCTCGGCGACGGCGTTCAGGTTCGACACGCCGGTGCCGAACTGGCGCAGGGTCACGTTCTTGATGTTCTGCCCCCAGATCGTCGGAAAGCCGGTGATGGCGCCGCTGCCCAGCGCCGCACCCGCCACGGCGGCGGTTCCCTTCAGCAGGCCGCGCCGGCTGACCGCGGCGGCCTGATCCTTCGTCTCGCTCATGACTCCACTCCTGTCCGTTGGTTTGTTCTTTGCCTGGTTTTCGGGCTGGCGCCGGGTGGGCTCAGGCGCTCAGCGGATGGACGTCCTGCCGGCGCCATCCGGCGAGCACGCGGTCGCCGACGGTGATCGGGGCCGTGTAGAAGCGGGCCTCGTCGACCCGCACGATGAAACTGTCGGTGCCGGGGACGTCGAGGCTGAGATGCACGCTCTCCCCCTGGTATTCCAGGCCGCGCACGACCGCCTCGATCCGCTGGTCGATCCGTTGGTCCACCTCCGCCGCCTCCGGACCGCCGGCCTTCCACACGGCGATGCGGTCGGCGCGCACCGCGATGGAGTCTCCGGGACCGTTGCCGGCCCCGTCGCCAGGCGGGGGCAGCACGTTGTGGCCGCCGATGAAGCGGGCGACGAAGGCGGTGGCCGGCCGGTTGAACACCTCGCGCGGCGAGGCCGCCTGCTCGATCCGGCCGTTGTTCATCACCACGATCAGGTCGGCCAGCGCCATCGCCTCGTCCTGGCCGTGGGTGACATGGACGAAGGTGATGCCGAGATCGGCCTGCAGCCGCTTCAGCTCCGCCCGCATCCGCACGCGCAGGAAGGGGTCGAGCGCCGACAGCGGCTCGTCCAGCAGCAGCACGCCCGGTTCGGTGATCAGCGCGCGGGCCAGCGCCACGCGCTGCTGCTGCCCGCCGGAAAGCTGGGCCGGCAGCCGGTCGGCGTAGCGCTCCATCTGCACGCGCGCCAGCATGGCGCGGGCGCGGTCCCGCCGCTCGGCCTTGGCGACGCCCTTCATCTTCAGGCTGAAGGCGACGTTGTCGACGCAGTCGAGATGGGGGAACAGCGCGTAGCTCTGGAACATCATGGCGGTGCCGCGTTCGGCCGGCGGCACGTCGTTGACCTGGACGTCGCCGATCAGCAGGTCGCCGTTGCTGATCGTCTCATGCCCGGCGATCATCCGCAGGGTCGAGGTCTTGCCGCAGCCGCTGGGGCCGAGCAGGCAGCAATAGGCCCCGGCCGGGATCCGGAGGTCGATGCGGTCGACGGCCACCGTCCGCCCATAGCTTTTGGTCAGCGCGATCAGTTCGACCGAGGCCCCGGCGCCGCCCAAGGTGCTGCCCATCGCCTGCTCCCATTGTGGTGGGTTCACGTCATGATTGTTCACAATGCATGGATGGTGCCAAGGCGGAACCGGCCGGATTCCACCGGCTGGTCTTGTGGGACCGGCAGCGGCCTGACGCGAAAATAAGCGGCAGCGCCCAAGGAAACGGCACTGTTGGCCGGAAGGACGCCGAAAACTCTCAATAAGCCCGCCGCTTGACGGCACTGGCGTCCGCCCGGCCGGATTGTTTACAATGCTGTCGACCGCCAACCCGGATTCCCCGCCCATGACCGCGTCCGCCGGCCGCCCCCGCGGCGTCCCTTCGCCCGAACAGCGTATCCACCGCAGCATCGCCGACGCCATCGCCGACCGGCGGCTGCCGCCGGGGACGCGGCTGGTGGAGGAGCAGCTTGCCGAGGTGTTCGGCGCCAGCCGGGCGCGGGTGCGCAAGGTGCTGCTGATCCTGGCGCAGTCGAAGATCGTGTCGATCCAGCCCAACCGGGGCGCCATCGTCGCCGAACCTTCCGTCCACGAGGCGCGCGAGGTGTTCCACGCGCGCCGGCTGATCGAGGAGGAGATCGTCCGCCTGCTGACCGACGAGCGCGGCGGCCTGCAGGGCGAGGCGGCGCAACGGCTGCGCCAGCATCTCGACCGCGAGGCGGCGGCGCTGGCGGCGGGCGACCGCGCGGCGGTGATCCGGCTGTCGGGCGAGTTCCACCAGCTTCTGGCATCGGTGTCGGGCTGCAACGTGCTGGGCGAGATCCTGGATTCCCTGATCCGGCAATCCTCGCTCGCCATCGCCCTCTACGAGACGCCCAGCGCGCCGGGCTGCGCCGCCCACGAACACCGCGACATCGTGGAGGCGCTGGAACGCGCCGACGGCGCCGCGGCGCGGCGCCTGCTGCTCGACCATCTGCACGGCATCGAACGCCGGCTCGACCTCGCGCCGCCCGGCGACGGCGCGGTCGACCTGCGGCGCGTCTTCGCGACGGAGCGGGCTTGAGGGGGCGGGGGAGGCCTTCATCATTGCGGGTTCCGTCGAGCGGCTGTACGAGGTGGGACTGCAGGGATTGGAGTGCTCCTGCCCCCTCCCCAGCCCTCCCCCGCGAAGCGGGGGAGGGCTGGGGAGGGGGCAGGAGCACTCTTGAACCTGCGCTTCGTGGCATCGGAGAGCGCAATCATGCAGGTCTGGCTCGACGGGCGGCTTCAGGATGCGGATACCGCGCGCATCGATCCGCGCGACCGCGGTTTTACGTTGGGCGACGGCCTGTTCGAGACGGTGCGCGTCGCCGGGCGGCTGCCGCGGCGCTTCGACCGCCACATCGACCGCCTGTGGCAGGGGGCCGAACAGCTCGGCATCGTCCCGCCGCTTTCCCCCGTCGACCTCCACGCCGCGGTCGTCGCCCTGTGCGCCGCCGAGGGGTTGGAGGAGGCGGTGGTGCGCATCACCCTGTCGCACGGCCCGGCCCCGCGCGGGCTGCTGCCGCCGGCCCGGCCGGTGCCGACGCTGCTGCTGTCCGCCGGCCCCGTGCCGCCGCCGTTGCCGCCGGCCCGGCTGGTGGTCGCCCGGGACACCCGCCGCAACGAGCATTCGCCGCTGAGCCGCATCAAATCCCTGAACTATCTCGACAATGTGCTGGCACGCCGGGAGGCGGCGCGGCGCGGCGGCGACGAGGCGGTGCTGCTGAACACGGCCGGCCGGGTCGCCGAGACCTCGATCGCCAACCTGTTCCTGGTGCGGGACGGGCGCCTGTTCACGCCGCCGGTCGCCGAGGGCGCCCTGCCGGGCATCCAGCGCGCCGCGGTGATCGACGCCCATCCGGTCGTCGAACGGCCCATCGAAGCCGCGGAGCTTTTCTCGGCCGATGAAATCATCCTGACCAACAGCCTCGGCCTGCGCGCGGTCGCTTCGGTCGACGGCGCCCCGGTTGGTACCGGCGATCCGGGGCCGGTCTTCACGGCGCTCCTGCCTGCGGGGGCGTAGGCGGAACGGCCCTATTCCTCCGTCGTCGAACTTCCGCCCTGTTGTGCCCCAGGCTGAGTTACATCAGCACCGGGCGAGGTTCGGGAGTGGGTTCAATCGAGCACGCTGCCTTTGCTGATCAAGCGTGCCAGACGCGGTCCCGGCGTGGGCGGAGCGTCGAGCGCCGCCATGAATTCTTGCCACTCTCAGACAATGTCGTGGCGCTTCCAGCAGGGCAATCGGATGAACGGAAAGATACCATCCAATTAGGAAAGCCGTCATTCTCGCGAAAGCGGGAATCCAGGGCAATGGAGCGGCTCATGTCGCCGCTATCGCGGCTCTCGCTGGATCCCCGCTTTCGCGAGGATGACGAAAAACTGCAAGATAGGATGATAGACCTTCGCCCGATCGCCCTGCGCTTCCGGTCGTGGCAGGGACGCAGGTGTTGCCCCGCGCCTTTGCCTGTGTTTGCCGCAAAGGACCGTTGCCGGGCTCCCTCATCCCCTTTATGGATGGGCGCGGCGGTCTTCGCGGGACGAAGGCTTGCCATGCCGCGGGACTGCAAAGCGTGTTCGACCGTTCGACGACCGAGGAAACGCGGACCGGGGGGTTCGGCCTTCTGGTCCAGGAGATCCCCTATCGCGACCCGGTGGCGGCCTTCGCCCCCTGGGCGGGGGAGCCCCTGGCCGCCCTGCTGCACAGCGGGGCCGAGGCGGGGGGCCGTGGCCGCTTCAGCTTTCTGGCGGTCGATCCCTTCCGCAGCATCACGGCGGCCGGCGGCGTGGCGGCGGTGGACGGCCGGCCGGTCGCCGGCGATCCCTTCGCGGTGCTGGAGCGGCAATTGGCGGCCTGCCGGCTGCCGCCCCGGGACGGGCCGGTGCCCTTCCTGACCGGGGCGGTCGGCTTCCTCGGCTACGAGCTGGGGCGGGTGCTGGAACGGCTGCCGGGCCGCCATGCCGACGACACCGGGGTGCCGGACCTGGTGTTCGGCCTCTACGACACGGTGATCGCCTTCGACGGGCGGGACAGGCGCGGCTGGATCCTGTCCAGCGGCTTTCCCGAAAGCGATCCCGCCGCCCGCCGAGCCCGGGCGCGGGCGCGGGCCGAGGCGGTGGCCGGCCGGCTGGCGGCGGCCCCGGCGGCGCTGCCGACCCCGGCCGCGGCGACGGCCGGCTGGGAGGCCGAGCTGGACCGCGCGACCTACGAAGGGCGGGTGGCGCGGGTGCTCGACTACATCCGCGCCGGCGACATCTTCCAGGCCAACTTCACCGGCCGCTTCCTGGCCCGGCGGCCGGCCGGGCTGCCGCTGTTCGATCTCTACCGCCGGCTGCTGGCGCTGAGCCCGGCGCCCTTCGCCGCCTGCCTGCACTGGGGCGACGGCCGGGGGCTGGCCAGCGCCTCGCCCGAGCGTTTCCTCAGCCTCGGCGCCGACGGCCGCATCGAGACCCGGCCGATCAAGGGCACCCGCCCCCGGGGCGCCACGCCGCGGGAGGACGCCGAGCTGGCCCGCGACCTCGCGGCCAGCGTCAAGGACCGGGCGGAAAACCTGATGATCACCGACCTGCTGCGCAACGACATCGGCCGGGTCGCCCGCATCGGCAGCGTGCGGGTGCCGGCGCTGTGCGCGGTGGAGACCTTCGCGTCGGTCCATCACCTGGTGTCGGTGGTCGAGGGGCGGCTGAGGCCCGGCCTGGGGCCGGTCGACCTGCTGCGCGCCACCTTCCCCGGCGGCTCCATCACCGGGGCGCCCAAGATCCGGGCGATGGAGATCATCGACGAGCTGGAAGAGGCGCGGCGCGGCCCCTATTGCGGGTCCATCGCCTGGATCGGCTTCGACGGGGCGATGGACAGCAGCATCGTCATCCGCACCCTGACCGTCACGCCGGACCGCGTGGTCGCCCAGGCCGGCGGCGGCATCGTCGCCGATTCCGACCCCGGCCGCGAGCATGAGGAGATGATGGTGAAGATCGCCCCGCTGCTGCGCGCGCTGGACGGCGGCGGGCGGTAGCGGCCCTTATCAGGCGGCCTTCGCCGGGCGGCTTCACGGTGCCGACGGAAACGGCTCGACGTGGCTGTCGCCGCCCCGGCCGAAATAGACGGCCCGGCGGCCGGTCAGCGAGACGAGGTAGCCGACGCAGCCGGCGGCGGCGATGCGTTCGCAGAATTCCTTGTAGGTGACGGCGCCGGCCTGGACCGCCCGGATCGCCGCCTCCACCCCATCGGCGGCGAAGACCGTCGCCGGGGCGACGGCGACAGGGGCCGCCGACACCGCGTGGGAGCGGCCGTCCGGCCGGTAGTAGGTCTTTTCCGCGCGGCAGAGGTCGGCGTGGTAGCGTTCGATGCCGGCCGCCGCCAGCGCCGCCAGCACCTGCGGAAAGGTAAGGCGCCCGGCGTCGGAGCCGGCGGTGCAGTCCTCCAGCACCGCGATCACGGCGGGGTTCATGGTCGTCTCCGGTCGATCTTGGGGTCGGGTGGAGGGGAAGGCCTCACGCAGTGGGGACGGCGCGCAGCCCATGGCGGCGGACGATGTCCTTCAGGACGGCTTCCAGCCGGTCCCGCTCCACCGGCGCCAAGTGGCCGAAGAAATCCGCGTCGTTGCGGTCGGCCAGCGCGCAGAGCTCCGGCACCAGCCGCCGTCCCTCCGCCGTCAGCGCCAGGGCCTGGTAGCGGCGGTCGCCGTCGTCCAGCGTCCGCGCCACCAGGGACTTGGCGACCAGCCGGTCGGCCAGCTTGGAGATCGCGCCGCGCGTCATCCCCAGCCGGTCGGCCAGCGCGCTGGGCGCCAGCGCCGGATGGTCGTGCAGCGCGCGCAGCATCACCCATTCGGCGACGGTGACGTCGCGGGCCTCCAGCATCCGGCTGAAGGCGTGCGAAACATGGTTGGACACGAAACGCAGCCAATAGCCGAGATGCGCGTCGAGCGGGGAGACGGCGGGATCCTTCATGCGGGGCCTCGGTGGTTGACAAGGAAACTATCAGGGATGGTTTCCTTGTCAACTGCCTTTTCGAGCCATCGACATTCCGTTCACCGGCGGCCTCATCGACCGGCTGTTTCGGTCGATTCAACGACCTGCCGGATCTCCGGCGCCAAGCCGCTGAATTCTGCAGTCAGCATGAAGCGCTTGCGTGCGTAGAACGCCATGGCCTTGCGGCAGCGGTACACCGCTTGCCCGTCCTGCATGCCGTAGTCGAGCATCACGGTTTCGCGGGCAGCCGGGGAAAGTCCGGGATTCGGCACCATCACGATGTTCTCGAACGCCGACCATTCGCGGTCTTCATCATCGCGAATCGCTGACGCGCGGTCGGATCTCGTCTCGACGATGCGCGACAGGACGAAGTCCGCAAAACGTTCCCTGGCGTGATCGTAGGCCCGCGCATGCCATCGCAAGCCATCGCTTGCCAGGGCATGGGGCGTGATCCAGCGTTCGGTTCTGCCCGACGTCACGGATTGGTAGACGACAAGCACATCCAGCCTTTGGGCAATCGCCCGGCTGATGCGGCTGATGTTTGCAAGATCGAGCTTGCGGGCCGGCGGCTGCAGAAGCCCGATGTCGAGAAAACCTGTGTCCAGTTCCTCGGCTTGGGTTCCAAGGCGGATGAGCCGGTCAAGAGTCTGCTCGGTGAACATCGCCTGGATATCGCCATGCGGCCGGTAGGCGCGTGAGCGCCCATCGTAAAGCAACGGCGTCGGCTGCAGGCCGCGGTAGGCACCCAGATCCTTGGTCGCTGCGGCTGCGCTGATGGCGAACCTCTTCATGAGATCGGCACGGCCGGCCCTGCCGAACCAGAACAGCAAATCTTCAATGTACATCAAGCGTTCCCGGACCTGCTCGGAGACGTCGGACGCGGGAATACCACTTTTCAGAGATTTTATATCAGTAATATCCCTATTTGAGAGATTTCCCACGGCTAACTCCGATGATGCGTTGTATAAGAGAAGATTCACATTGACTTTATAAATTATCTGCACCTATTTTATACGTGGAGCTATGGAATGGACAGGCAATTCCGCAGCGGACACAGCAAGGAGCGAAGGGATGCCGAAGCCGCCGAGCGACGCCGACGCCGACGCCGATCCGATGCAAATCGCGCCACGAACGCGCAAATTGCTCTGCGCGCCCGACGCAATCCGGCAACTGTCCGACGCCCTGATTACCCATCATCACAAGCTTCCGCAGACGAGCGTTTCCGACACCCAGTCCATCAAGGACCTGGGCTCCCTCGGCCGCTCGCTCGACAACTTGGTCGGCGTTTGTTCGGCCACCATCGATTCGGACGACGCGCTCAGCGCGACCTACGGCGGTCCTACCATCGCCATCGGGCAGGATCTGTGCGTCAGTCCTGACAAGACGACCCCGTCTCTTCTGCGTTTGGCGCGCGGTGATCGTGACGACGAACTGCTGGCCCGCGGTCTGACCGAAGACATGATCCTGTCCCTGCGTGCGGCGGTCGGCGGCAACGCGAGCCGGCACCCGGATGCGGTGGCACGGCAGCAAACACAAGTCTATTTCGAGGCGAGCGGGGATTGTGTTCTCGTCACACCGGCCTACCCGGTCAAGTTCGCCCACGAACTCAATCGTCGGCTGCAGCAGCGCCGGGCGGCCTATGAGGCGCTTCGGAACGCGCGCCGCACCGGCACCGGGTCGGACGGCAACGCCGGAAGGTCCTCCGGCACGGGCCTTGCGCCATTGCCGAAGCCGCCATCCAACGGCCTATTCTCGGTCGGCGGCGCCAATCCGCAGAATGTTGGCGCCATCGTCAACAAGAATGGCGCCACGACGTGGCGTGGCGGTGTGCCGATCCTGCTTGTCCGCACCCAGCCACAGCACCGGCAGGGGCCTATCGCCAAGATTCTGCAGAAGCTGAGGGCGTCCGGGCGCTATGCTTCGGTCGCCGAACTCCCCGAGGACGCATTGCTCACCTATGGCTGGCGTGCCGCACGCGGCATCGCCTTGGCCACGCACCGCAACGCCGAGGCCGGTCAAGCCGGCGAGTTGGCCCGGTCTTTCCTGGAGATGCGTCGGCGGATCACCCCGGTCCTTCTGTCGTTCGATCCGACCTTCTGGGCCGACGGTGGCTGGAATCGCGTCACCCCGAACGAACGGGCGTTCCTCGATCCCCGGCAGGGTGAGGTGGACGGCGCCGCGCTTTCCAGCGCCTTCGCGCGATCGGTCGCCGCCCTCGTCGAAAAATCCATCAACCAGGCCAGGGCGGCGCGCCATGCCGAGGGCGAGGGTGACGGCGCGCGCTTCCTTATGCCGGACCGGTCGGTGACGGCGCTGGAGGATGCCTTTCGTCGGACGCTGGCGACGGAGAACGCATGATGAGGTGGCTGACCATCCGCGGCATTCAGGTTCAGGGGGCGAACGCGAATTCCGGCATGTTCGCCGTGGGCTATCCGGCCATGACCGCGTTTTCCGGCTTTTCGAAGAGCTTTCTGCGTTCGGTCGCCGCCCATTTCGGCACGGAGGTTCCTGTCCTCGACGGCTTTGCCGTCATCCATCACACCGGCCGTGCCCGGCTGTACGGCCGGTACGGCGACAAGATGACCGAGCGCCGCTACGTGTATGAACGGGCCGGCCCGCCCTCGAAGCCCGGCCACTGGCTCAACCCGCCGAGCGAGATCCAGCCGCAATGCGACCTGACCTTCAGCATCGCCATCGGCTGCACGCTCGATCCGGCCGTTCAGGCGCAGTTGGTGGAGTACCCGAACCTGCTCGATGCGCTGGTCGGCCCCCGGGCCCTGAGCGGGACCGTGGCCCGTTGTGGAGCCGGGGTGTGGGCGGACACCCTGTCCGACGCGCTGACGGCTGCACCGTCCGGCTGGGTCGTCATCGATGAAACGGCATCCCTGGCATGCAGCGGGGGTCGCGACGCTCTCGACGTCATGCTCGACCAGCTCTCGTCTCCCTGGCGCATCAGCGGTACGCGGGCCGTGTTCCGCCGCCTGTTCCCGTCACAGATCGGATTTCGCGCAGTGTCGCCCCTGGCGCGTCGCCCGGGCCAGCGGGACCCCGACACGGATCATGTCTTTGCCGAGCCGGTGATCGGCCTCGCCGAGTGGCGACACCGCCATGACGTGCTGAACGACGAAGCCCTCCTCGGCAAATCGCACTGGAGCCCCCGCATCGATCGGGCCACCGGCCTCTTCACCATTCAGGGAAATCGCCATGACTAAGAAGGACAAGGGCGCGGCCGAGAAGACCAAGCCGTCGATGCTGGCCTACCAGCGCAGCAACGCGCCGACCGACGCGGTCTTCCTGACCCGCGTCCAAGGGCGGATCGTTCCCGTCGAGGTCCGGCAGAAGACCACGTTGGGGACCCAGTCGCAATACAGCGATGCCACGATCCCCGCCTACGGCAACCCGCAACGCGTCGAAGCCGCAGCCCTGCCTCTGGGTTCGGACAGGCTGCTGATCGACTGGCGCCTGACGGCTATTCCCGCCTCGCTGGCGCCGCACAGTTGCGACCTGCCGGCCTGGCGCCAGCGGCTGTCCGAGTTCACGAAGGCCTACGCCGGCGCCGGCGGTTATCTGGAGCTTGGCCGACGCTACGCCGCCAACGTTGCCAACGGCCGCTGGGCCTACAAGAACCGGCTGTTCGCGTCGTCCTTCTCCGTGTCCGTGACGGCGCACGCCTATCCGGCAGACCACACCAACGCTCCGGAAACCGCCAATTTCCTGTTCGATGCCCTGTCCTATCCGCTGAACGATCTGTCGGGCGACGCGGACATCGGCGCGCTCGGCGCGATCATCGCCCGCGGACTGTCGGGGGCCTGCAAGATGGTGCGCATCGAGGTCCGCGGAGAACTCGACATGGGCGATGGCGCGGTGGTCTACCCGTCGCAGGAATTCGCGGAGAAGGACACTGCCAAGGATGCCGTCGGCAAGATTCTCTACGGCGTACCCTACGCCGGTGTCGAGCGTTGCGCCGCCTTCCATGAGCAGAAGATCGGCGCGGCCGTCCGCACCATCGACACCTGGCACGGCGGCCTGATGGAAGACGGCATGCCGCTCGTCGAGGCCACGAAGCCGTTGCCTGTAAACCCCTACGCCCAGGATCGCGACGCGCACCTGGTCGTCCGCGAGCGCAGGCTCAAGACCGATCTGTACACGATCCTCGACAAACAGCTCCTTGCCTTGCTGGAGCAAGTCCGCGGCGGCGTGGTCACCGACGAGATGCATTTCGTTGTGGCCAATCTCGTGCGCGGCGGTGTGTTCGGTATGAAGAGCGCCAGCGAAAAGAACGGCGGGGACGCCAGCACGGCCGACTCGCCGGATTTGGTCGAGGCCTGATTCGACGGCAGGGAAGGGGCATCGACGCTCTCGCCCGGTTCCGGCTCCTGCATTCCACGTCGCGAGGATTGCGCCAATGCATATGTTCACCTGTACTATCGAACAGGGATCCGGGCTGGCACCGGGTGTGGTTTTCGGCATGGCGGTCAGCCACTTCCACCTGCATCACGCCGGGCAGGTCGGGATCGCCTTTCCCGACGCCCGTCCCGGTAGGGCGCGTGACTTCGACCGGCCCGAACCACCGACGCTGGGCACCAGGCTCCAGCTTTTCGGCGACGACGCAGTTCTGGAACATGCCCGCAAGCTGATCCTGCCGCTTGCCGACTATCTTCACGTCGATCGCATCAAACCGGTGCGGGCAACCGCCGAGCAGATCATCGTCCGCCGCCGCCGGGCCCTCGACAAGACGACGCCGGCCGCGATGGCGCGGGCGCTGCGCCGTGCGGTCCGGCTCGCCGAACAGAAGGGTCGGCCTCTCGGTGACGACGTGATCGCGGAGCGCCGCCAGACGATCGCCCGGTCATCCTGCGGATTTCCGGCGGACCATCCGCCTTATCTCAACCTGCGCAGCCTGAGCGCGAAGTCCCACATGATGGTCCACTTCGACACCATCACCGTGGACACCGCCTGCGTGGGGCCCTTCGACAGCTACGGCTTTTCGAAGGACGGAACAACCCTGCCCAAGATCGGCTGATGAAGCTGCTTCCCTCCAAACGCGCCCATCTGTTCGTGCTGGAACGCGCCAGGGTTTATTGCCGTGACGGTCGTGTGGAGTATGTCAGCGATGAGGGACGAGACCCGCTCGGGTTCAACATTCCCGTCGCCAACACGATGTTCCTGCTGCTCGGTCCGGGATGCTCCATCACGCAGGAGGCCGTCCGTCTTCTGCGGCAGGAAGGGGTGTGCATCGGGTTCTGCGGGACTGGCGGAACCCCGCTCCTGTCGGCGCAGGATCCTTACCCCGACCTGCTTCTGCCGGCCGACGAATACCGGGAGCCGGCTTTTCTCCAGCGCTGGATTTCCGTCTGGCAGAGCGAGGCCGCCCGCTTGGCCATGGCCAAGATCCTGATGCGCCGGCGCATCGACTATATTCTTGCCTGTTGGGCGGCGATCGACCTCGATGGACCGGTCCCCATGGCCCCGGAGCGGGACCTGGAGAAGGCGCTCGCGTCTGCGGAGAAAGCCGGCAGCACCACCGAACTGCTTGGGATCGAGGGCGGTCTCACGAAGCTCCTCTACAAATCGGCGGCGGTAACCTGCGGATTCTCCAGCTTTCAACGCCAGCAGGGAAGCAGCAAGTCACCTGCCGGAGATCCGAACCGGCTTCTCGATCACGGAAACTATCTCGCCTACGGGCTTGCCTCCGTCGTTCTGTGGACGCTTGGGCTTCCAGCTTCCCTGTCCGTGCTGCACGGGAAAACCCGCCGGGGCGGACTGGTGTTCGACCTGGCCGACGTGGTCAAGGACGCCTGCGTGCTGCCCACCGCCTTCAACGTCGCCGCCCGGATGCACCGTGGCGATCTTGACAAGGACGATACCGAGTTTCGCTCAACCTGCCTGAACGTTTTCAGAGACCGCAGGGCCATGGACGTCATGTTCGAAGCCATCACCGACGGCCTTGGCGAAATCGGCTCCTGACCGTCAGCACGCCACGATTTTTTCGAAGTCCGGGGGGCCGTGATGCTGGTGACCATCGTGAGCGAGTGTTGCGGAGCCGCATGGCACCGCACACGGCGGATCGTCGACAGCTTCCTCATCCGCATCGGCGAACGGACATGGTCCGGGCACCTGACCGAGGAAGGGCTGGAAAAGCTGCGCGCCGAGCTGGTCACGGTCGCATCGAAGAACACGGCTGTTGCCGCACATCGGGCGATCGGAACGAAAAGAACCGAACTCGTCTGGATCGCCGGATCGGCCCGGCTGTTTGGCCCCAATGGAGAGCGGGCCACCTACACCGGGCACGCCTACGACCGATACCTTGAAGAGCGTCCGGCTCCGGTCCTGTCCCATCACGATGTGCTCGCCGATGCCGTGGCGCTCGCCGGATTGTGGCACGATGTCGGAAAGGCCAACCCGGAATTCCAGGATAAGCTGCGCCGCGGCGCCGCCGAGGCGGACAGCGTGCGCCACGAAATTCTCTCGGCGCTCGCCTTTGTCGACGTCTGCCGGTTCTTGCGCGACCATGCCGGCGACGATGCCGCAGCCATCACCGAAAACCAGGTGCGTGAGGCGATCGCCGGATCGATTGCCAAACCGCGCACGTTCCAGGGGCCTGGGGACAGCGGCATTCCCAACGGCGCGCTTGCTCCCGCGGACTTGCCGCAGCCCTTGCGTCTGGTCGCATGGCTGATCGCGACCCACCATCGCCTGCCGCGCGCGCAGCCAATCCCCGCCAGCCCGGCGGCGGACGGGGACCTCTTCACGCTGGAACTTCACGCCAACCCGAAAAAATTCGCGGCCGGCCCACGCACCATCACCCTCGATCCCCGGATCAACCAGGAAGAACTGGTGCGCCGCACCCTCGACCTCTATCCCCGGCTTGTTCACGGCACGGCCTGCCTCGCGCTTGCGGACTGGCGGGTCAACACGGCTTACGGACGGCTCAGCCTGATTCTGGCCGACCGTCATGTTTCACGCAGCGGCTTCGACGCGGGGCGATCCTTTCATAGCGGTGTCCGCCCCGGTGTGGACGACCTGAACGCCAACTGGGAAACCATCGTCGATGGCCAGGCTGCCCGTGGCGTGCGTTCCGAGCACCCGCCCGGACAGGCGGAGCGCGTTCCCAAGCAGTCGCTGATCGAACATCTGGTGCGTGTGGGCGAGGAATCCAGGTTGACCATGAGCGACATCATGGCGTGGCCGGCGCAAGGCCGCGGGATCGAGGTCCGGACGCTTCCCCCGGCGGTCCGGCGCCCGTCGGCGGGACGCTTCGAGTGGCAGAACGAGGCCAGGAACGCGGTGTCCCTGGCGCGCCGGGATGGCGCCGGCTTTTTCGGCCTGCTCATGGCCGGCACCGGGGCAGGCAAGACGCGCGCCATCCCGAAAATCCTGTCCGCGATCGGTCCGGAGCTTCGTTACACGCTGGGCCTTTCGCTGCGCTCCCTGACCCTGCAGGCCGGATCGAGTTATCGCCGCGAACTGGGGCTGACGGAGGCGGAGGTTGCGACGGTGATCGGCGACGGCGCGGCAGCCGCTCTTCACGAAACGAACCTGGCCCGCGCCGAAGGCCGGGAAAACACCGTTCCCTTGATGACAGGCCTCGTCGTCAACCCGCGGCTCGACCGGGTTCATCCGGCATCTTTCGAAGAGGCCACCGATCCTCCAGCCGGCGACGACACGCCGGATGAGCGGGGCTTGTACGAACTGCCCGCAGAGATCGCCCGCCATGTCCCGACCGCCGACGAACCGGGGGCTGCCCGGATGCTCGGCACGCCGATCGTGGTCTGCACGATCGACCAACTCATGGCGGCCGCGGACGCGCGGCGAACATCCTATCTGGTCGCGGCGCTGCGGCTGATGTCCGCCGATCTGGTGCTGGACGAAGCCGACAACTTCGACGAGATGGACTTTGTCGCGCTCGGTCGTCTCATCTATCTCGCCGGTCTGTTCGGGCGCGCGGTCCTCCTCTCGTCGGCAACGATCCCGCCCGCACAGGCCAAAGGGTTGTTCGCCGCCTACCGGTCGGGGTTTCTGGCCCATGCCGCGGCAACCGGTCGCCTGTCCTCCATCGACGTCGGGTTTTTCGGCGATGGCGGCATTCCCGGGCATCGCAACCTCGTCACGGCCATCGAC
>FTCT01001510.1_pt1 | contig 19075 bp, 14 predicted proteins | sample 1658881 | NCBI WGS metagenome assembly FTCT01 (sample SAMEA3914864, study PRJEB12502) | metagenome | biome: forest; material: soil | place: USA | collected 2012-03-12 | depth 0.3 m | reverse complement strand
GCGCAGTTGCTGTCGATGTTCAGGGTCACGCCGCCATAGGTCTCGTTGTGGTCGCCCTGGAACTGCTTGAGGCGCTGGTGGTTCGACCACGAGGTGCCGGCGACGCAGGACAGGGTCGAGGTCGATGGATTGCCGTCCCAGTTGGCGGCCCAGATGAATTGCGGAGGACGCGCCATGGTCGCGAGGTCGCTGAAGTAGGAATTGCAGGCCGAGCCATAGACCCCGGAGGTCTGGGCCGGCGCCACCGCCAGCTGGTCCACCCAACCCTGCAGGAACTGCTTCACCGCGGCCTTGCAGGACGCGTCGTTGGAATAGCCTTCCATGTCGTAGACGACCGGGGTGCCGGCCGCGCTGTTGGTCACGCCGAGGGAGATCAGGGCATTGTAGGCCTTCAGGGCTTCGTCCTTGCCCTGCTGGTAGGCGGTGGCGGTGTCGTAGCTGATGCGGCTGGGGAAGGGGGTGCAGGGCGCCTGCGGTCCGACCCAGATCAGCGAGTGGCGCCAGCCCTGGCTGTTGGTGCTGTTCATCCAGGCGGCGGTCAGGTTCGGCTGCGAGCAGGCCCGTACCGCGCCGCCGATGTACACGCCGACGAAGCTCCACGGCGTATTCGTCCACCAGGCCTGCATCTGCGAGGTCGACGGCGCGGCGCAGGTGTCGAAACCTTTGCCGTTGAAGGCGGCGCCGCCGCCGGGATAGGCCTGGGCGGACGGCGGGGCGAACAGGGCGGCGGCGAACAGGGCGGGCAGCAGCCCGGCGGTCGCCTGGCGGGGCAGGGTGGGCATCGAATGGTCTCCTTGGTGGTGTCGTGACGGGATGGCGGCGCCGGCTCAGGCATTGCCCGGATAGCGCCGCAGGAAGTTCGAGAAGGACTCCACCGGGCCGTCCAGGAATCCCGGGTCGAGCGGGAACATGGCCCAGTAATACGGCTCGCGGCCGTGGCAGCTCTGGGCCGGCGCGCTGAAGCGGTGCCATTCCTTGTGCCGCACCGGCGAGTACATGCCGTCGCCGTCGCTGAAGTTCGGCACCACGCGGCGCTGGCCGAGCGCTTCCAGCAGCGAGGCCGGGGCGCCGCCGTCGAGGGCGATCTCGAAGTGGGCGTTCATGCTCTGCTCGGTCTCGACGGCCAGCAGCCAGGGGCGGGCATCGCGGTCGTACATCAGGAAGCCGGGCGGGGTCTTGAACAAATAGTGCTCGACGATCTTGTGGCGCGCGCCGAGCTCGCGCACCAGGCCGCAGATGGCGGGATCGTTGACGAAGCTGAAGTCGTGCAGCGAGAGCAGCATGCGCAGCGCTTCCGACTGGGCCAGGAAGTAGCCTTCCTGCAGCTGGGTGAGCTCGGCCTCCAGGCGGTCGAGGGCGTGGGCGTCGCTCTTGCGCACGTAGCGGTCGATCAGGCCGCGGTTGAAGGCTTCGATCGCGACCCGCTCGTCGGCGACGCCGGTCAGCAGGATCTTCCGGCAGGGCAGGTCGCGCACCGCCTCGCAGAACCGGATCCCGTCCATGCCCGGCATCGCATAGTCGACCACCAGTACCGAGGGCGTCAGGAATCGATGGGCGTTGCGGCGGATGCCGCATACCTGTTCGACGTGCAGGGCGATGTTGTAGGGCTGGGGCGCGAAGGTATAGGTGTCGACGCTGGGCGACAGCAGTCCGGCCAGGGCGGCGGGCGCGGTGCCGTGCTGGCGCAGCCAGGCGATGGCGGCGGTGGTATCGCTGAAGCCGATGCTGGGGAAGCCCGGACCGAGCTGGAAGCGCAGGCTGTGCAGGAAGCTGGGACTGTCGTCCACGAGGACGGTCATGGTGGGATGCTGGTAGATCGGCAGGTTCATGCTAGGCCTCGCTTGCTCGTTCGACGCGGTCGTCCAGTGCCCGGGGCGGACGCGGCGTCGAGGACGCGTCGGCGGCGCGCCGCGCCGGCGGGAACTCCAGCGCGAACACCGTGTAGAGGTCTTCGCGCGAGCGGCAGCGGATCTTGCCGTGCCAGGCGTGCACGATGTCCTTGCACAGCGCCAGGCCGATGCCCGCGCCGGTGTGCGCCGGGTAGGAATAGAAGCGCTCGAAGATATAGGGCAGCTGGCGCGCCGGGATGCCGCAGCCGCTGTCCATCAGCAGCAGGCGCGGGCGCTTGCGGGCGCCGTCGACGATGATCCTCACCTTGCCCTTGCCGGCGCGCTGCAGGGCCTTCAGGGCATTCCGGAGCAGGTTGAGCAGCACCACCGAGGCCAGTTCCCGGCGCCCGCGGATGGCGAAGTCGCTGCGCACCACCACGCTCACCAGGCGGCGCTGCTCTTCGCTGACGAAGGGATAGCGGCCGATCACCCCGTTCACCAGTTCGGTCACCGAGACCCGTTCGTTGGGCGCCAGCTGCTGGTTCATGGCGGCCGCCGACATCAGGAACAGGTCGATCATCTGATTCATGTGGCGCACTTCGAAGCCGATCCGCTCCAGCGCCTCCGGCACGCCATCCTGCGTGCCGGCCACCGCCCGCCCTATGCCGCGCACGTTGGCGGAAATGCTGATCAGGGGCGTGCGCAGCTCGTGGGAGACCATCGCCAGCGCCTGCGCCATGCCGGCCAGCTTCTCGCTCGCCAGCAGCCGGCGCCCGATCTTGGTGAGGGCCACGATCACGATCGTGAAGACGTAGATCGGCGCCTGCTCCAGCACCAGCGGCAGGGCGTGGAAGTTGCTGCTGGCGTTAGGATCGCCCAGCACCACGTACAGGAGGCAGGCGGCCAGCGCGCCGGCGCTGCAGGACAGCAGCGCCCACAGGGAGTCGAACTGGAACAGCAGGATCAGCGCCAGCAGCAGCGATTCGCCCCACACGGCCGAGCCGTGGTTCATCAGGAACATGTAGCTGAAAAAGAAGGGCATCACGTAGGTGACGCTGATGAATTCGTAGGAGCGCAGCCAGTTTCGCTTGATTTTGCGCGGGAACAATAATGCTGGAAGGCATAGAACAAAACCGAGTATCCGCAGGCCCGGGCTCTCGAACTTTTGTGGGAACCACGTTGTCCAGATGAGGTAGTACGCCGGCATGCCGATGCAGCCGACCCAGGCCAGGAAGTGCAGCCGCACGACGGCATGCTCCTGCATCTGCTCCTGACGCAGCAGCCACGCCAGCAAGGCGGGGCGGGTCAGCCGATAACGCATCCTGATCGGCGCACTGATGTTCGCGAGGCTCCTGTACAGCAGATTCTTCACTCGGCAACTCCCGGTCGTAGACCGTCTGTTTTCGATTCTTGTCAATTCGCAATTGATCTCACTCAATTTTTCGTTGAGCTTGAAGGAAAGCGCTCAGATGAGATTGATCTCGGTCAAGGATGCGTCGATAAGGCGAGCTGAATTTTTGCGTATGGACACAATGAAACTTTTCTTGGAGATAAAAAAATGACACTACTGACCAAAGCCCAAAACAATGTCCGCCCCGTATCCCTGCGCATGCCCGCCTTCGTCACCCGCCGGATGGACGAACACCATGTGAACCGGATCGAACAGCTGATGGGGGGCGAGCACGTCCACGTGTGGAAGCGCCAGGGACCCGGCGCCGTGATGTTGGCCGGTAACGATTACCTCTGCCTGGCCAACGAGCCGGCGCTGCTCCAGGCCCAGGTGCGCGCCCTGCAGGACAACGACGGGCAGAACCTGATGTCCGCCGTCTACCTGCAGGCCGGCAGCCGGCAGCACCGGCTGGAAGAGAAGTTCGCCGACTTCATGGGCGCCCAGGAGACGGTGCTGGCGCAATCCGGCTGGGCCGCGAACGTCGGGCTGATGCAAAGCATCGCCGAGCCGGGCGTGCCGGTCTACCTCGACATCATGGCGCACGCCTCGCTGTGGGACGGGGTCCAGCTGGGCGGGGCCAAAGGCGTGCCCTTCCTGCATAACAATATGGACCACCTGCAGCGCCAGTTGAACAAGCACGGCGCCGGCGTGATCGTGGTCGACGCCCTGTACAGCACCGACGGCAGCCTGGCGCCGCTGCACGAGGTGGTCGCCCTGGCCGAGAAGACCGGCAGCGTGCTGGTGGTCGACGAATCGCATTCGCTCGGCACCCACGGCCCGCGCGGCGCCGGCCTGGTGATCGCCGCCGGACTCGAGGACAGGGTGCACTTCCGCACCGCCTCGCTGGCCAAGGCCTTCGCCGGCCGCGCCGGCATCATCACCTGTTCGAGCCGTTTCAAGGGTTACTTCCTGTCGGAATCGCGACCGGCCATCTTCAGCTCCTGCCTGCTGAACCACGAGCTGGCCTGGTTCGACGCCGCCATCGATTTCGTCGAGCAGGCCGACGCCCGCCGGGCCAGCCTGCGCCGCATCACCGAGGAAGTGCGCACCGGCCTGGGGCGGCTCGGCTACTGCGTCGACGAAGGCAGCGAACAGATCGTCGCCCTCGAAGTCGGCACCGAGCCGAAGACCCTGGTGCTGCGCAAGGCGCTGGAAAACCGCGGCATCCAGGGCGCCGTGTTCTGCGCCCCGGCCACGCCGAAGAACCGCGCGCTGGTGCGCCTGACCCTGAACTCGGGCCTGACGAAGCGCGAGATCGCCAAGCTGCTGGGCGCCTGCGCCGACATGCGCGAGGAGGTCGACCTCGAGAACTGGACCTCGACCGTCCGCCGGCGCCGCGTGCATTGACTCGGTAGGCCAGGAAGTTGGCTCCTAAAGGCAGGCACAAAATCGTGGAGGGCTGAGGCTTTCGCTTACGCTTATACAAAAGACAAGAAGGAGACAAGCGTGAGCGACAAATACAGGCTCGTAGGGCCGATCTACGACTGGCTGAGCGCCTTCTACAGCGGGAAGTCGATCCACAAGTGCAAGGTCGCGATGCTCGATCGCCTGCAGCCGGGCGACCGGGTGCTGTTCGCCGGGGTCGGCCACGGCAGGGATGCGGTCTACGCGGCGCGCTGCGGGGCCGAGGTCACCGTGGTCGACCTGTCCGAGACCATGCTGAGGAAGTTCCAGGCCAACCTGGCGAAGGAGGGCGTGCAGGTCGCGATCCGCCAGGTCCACAGCGACATCATGCGGGTCGAGGAGTACGAGCGCTACGACATGGTGGTGGCCAACTTCTTCCTCAACGTCTTCCACGAGGACATGATGGTGAAGGTGCTGCAGCACCTGATCCGCCTCGGCAGGCCGGGCGCGCGGGTGGTGGTCGGCGACTTCTCCTTCCCGTCCGGGAACGTCCTGAGCCGGCTGCTGAAGACCCTGTACTGGTATGGCGCGGTCGGCTTCTTCTGGCTGTTCGCCGGGAACGCCTTCCACAATATCTACAACTATCCCGAGTGGATGAGGAAGCTCGGCCTGCGGGTGCAGGAGCAGAAGCACTACAAGCTGCTGCTGCTCGATTGCTACTGGTCGGTGCTGGGCGAGAAGCCGGACCTCGCATGAGCGACGCCGCTTTCGCGCTCACCCGGCCGCTCGCCCCGGGCGATGCCGCCGTCCACGCCGACCTCGCCCGGCGCGTGGCCTGGCTGAAGGAATACGGCAGCCACCCGATGTCCTTCTCGACCATGCAGCCGGACATGGCCTACTTCGAGCTGGCCGGCGTCGGCTACATCGCCTACGCCCAGTACTGGGGCATGCAGTTCGCGCTGGGGGATGCGGTATGCGCTCCCGAGCAGCGCGCGGTGCTGATCGACCGCTTCCTGGAGCGCTTCCCGCGCGCCGTCTTCGTCCAGGTGAGCAAGGCGGTGGTCGACCACCTGCATGGACGGCACGGCTATTACGGCACCCAGTTCGGCAGCGAATCGAAGATCGAACTCGCGGACTGGAGCCTGCGCGGGGCGCGCAAGCAGATCGTGCGCACCGCGGTCAACGGCGCCAGGAGCCAGGGCATCGAGATCCGCGAGGGCGGCTTCGACCACGACGTCAAGCGCATCTCCGAAGCCTGGATCCGCACCCGGCGCTGCAAGAACAACGAGATCCGCTTCCTGATCCGGCCGATGATCATCGACTACCGCGAAGGCACGCGCTACTTCTACGCCTACGACGCCGAGGGCGAGGCGGTCGGCTTCATCTTCTTCGATCCGATCTACCGGGGCGGCCGCCTGGCCGGCTATGTGCCGAACATCTCGCGCTCGTCCGCCAACTTCCGCCAGGGCCTGTGGTATGCGCTGATGGCGCATGCGCTGGCGGTGTTCCGGGAAGAGGGCGTGTCCTACGTCGACCTCGGCCTGGTGCCGCTGCAGGTGGACGACGCGCTCGAGCCCCAGGAGTCGAGGGTGCTGCGCGCCACCATGTCCCTGATCCGCGAGCGCATGGATTTCCTGTACAACTTCAAGGGCCTCGAATTCGCCAAGTCGCGCTTCCAGGGCCGCATCGAGAAGACTTACTGCTGCCACCGCAACGCCATGCCGGCGCTGGCGATGACGGCCATGTTCCGCCTCACCCGGATCATCTGAACCATGACCATCGAACTGAGCGTGCCGGCCGCCCTGTCCGGCAAGCGCATCCTGTTGACCGGCGCCACCGGCTTCCTGGCCAAGGTCGTGCTCGAAAAGCTGATCCGCACGGCGCCTGACGTCAAAGGCGTGATCCTGCTGATCCGCGGCGGCGAGGCCGGCAATGCGCGCGAGCGCTTCCAGCGCCAGGTCGCCAGCTCCTCGATCTTCGATACCCTGCGCGCCGAGCGCGGGCCCTGGCTGGAGCGCTTCTTCGACGATCGGCTCGAATGCCTGACCGGCGAGGTGACCCAGGATTGCTTCGGCCTCGGCCCCGCGCGCTTCCAGGCGCTGGCCGCGCGCACCGACCTCGTGATCAACGCGGCCGCCAGCGTGAACTTCCGCGAACCGCTCGACCAGGCCCTCGACATCAACACGCTCAGCCTGCGGCAACTGACGGCGCTGGCGCGCGCCGCCGGGGCGCCGCTGGTGCAGGTCTCGACCTGCTATGTGAACGGCTACCGGCGCGGCGACATCCTCGAAGACGCTGCCGCGCCGGCCGGGCGCGCCGCCATCGCGCGCAACGGCGAAGGCCGGCACGACATCGAGGCCCTGGCCGGGCGCCTGCGCGGCCGCATCGAGGCGGTCAAGGCGCTCCACGCCGATCCGCAGGTGCTGGAGCGCGAACTGACCGCGCTCGGCATCCGCGAAGCCAACCGCCACGGCTGGAACGACACCTATACCTTCACCAAGTGGATGGGCGAGCAGCTCGCCATGCAGGGCATGCGCGGCCATCCGTTGACCATCGTGCGGCCGTCCATCATCGAGAGCACCTTGCGCGATCCGGCGCCGGGCTGGCTGGAAGGCGTGAAGGTGGCCGACGCCGTGATCCTGGCTTATGCGCGTGGGCGCACCAGCTTCTTCCCGGCGCGTCCCGCAGGCATCATCGACGTGATCCCGGCCGACCTGGTGGCGAGCGCCATCCTGATGGCGGCTGCCGAAGCGCTGGCGGCGCCGGCGGGCCACCGCATCTACCAGTGCTGCAGCGGCGCCTCCAATCCGATCCTGGTCGGGGACCTGATCCGCCTGCTGCAGCAGGAGGCCAAGCGCAACTGGCGGCAGTACGACAAGCTGTTCCACAAGGAGCCGAAGCGGGACTTCCGGGTGGTCGGCAATCTGCGCTTCCGGCTGGCGATGGCCGGCGTGGCGCTGGGCGCCCTGGCCTGGAGCGGCCTGCGGCGCCTGGCCGGCCGGCCCGGCGAGACCCCGGCGATGGAAAAGCTGCGCACCACCCGCCTGCTGGCGATCACCTTTTCCTTCTACGCCCAGCCGCGCTACCGCTTCGACAACCGCGGCCTGATGGCGCTGGCGGCACGCTTCGGCAAGGAAGAGCAGGCGCTGTATCCGGTCGATCCGCGCCTGATCGATTGGGAGGATTATTTATGCAGGGTGCATATAGCGGGGCTGAACCGCTATGCGCTCAAGCACAGGGAGGCGAGGGCGGCGCGGCCGCTCGACGAGGCCGCGCCGCAGTCCGCCTTGCCACAGCCCGAAGCCGTGCGCTGAACCGTCCAAAAATACCTTATAACTGCAAATGTAGTTATAACAATCGCATCTTGGACGGATAGCAAGGAGGCCGGCTTGTTCGAACAAGTCGAAGAGCAGGTACGTTCCGCAGTCGAGTGGCTGCGCCTGGCGGTGGAGGCGCTGGGCGCCCTGGTGATCGCGGCCGGCGTGCTGGTGGTCGTGGTCGCGCTGGTCCGTCATCTGGTGGCGCACCGCGACAGCAGCTTCGTGCCGATCCGGCTGGCCTTCGCCCGCTACCTGACCCTGGCGCTGGAACTGCAGCTGGCGGCCGACATCCTTTCGACCTCGGTGGCGCCGACCTGGGAGCGGATCGGCAAGCTGGCCGCGATCGCCATCATCCGGACCGCGCTCAACTACTTCCTCAGCAAGGAATTGAAGGACGAACGGGCCAGCGAAGAGCCGGCGCTAAAGGGCCGGTCCGTGAGCGGCGGGGAGGGCTGAGCGTGGAGGCGGCCGAAAAGCCTTCGCGGCGCAGCCGCATCGGCCAGCTGGGCGCCGCCGACATCGGCCTGCTGGCCTTCCGGTAAAGCCTGCGGGCCCGGCGGATTTGGTACACTGCGCCTTTTTGCATAGACGACGATGTCCGTACCCGCCGAGCTGCGCGCAGGCGCACTGATCCACCTGCTTGAAACGGACCCGCGCCGCAAATGCGATGGCGTGGCGGCGCTGGCGCAAGCGCATGCCGCCGGCACCCTGGCCCTCGACGCCACCGCCGTCTTCGAACCGGAAGGCGCGATTCCCGGCCGCCCCGCCAAACCCGAGCTGGTGCCGCCGCGCCTGGTCGGCCGCCGCTCGATGGTCACGCCGGAGGGCCGCGCGATGCTGGTCCACGCCCTGGCCCACATCGAATTCAACGCCATCAACCTGGCCCTGGACGCCGTCTGGCGCTTTCCCGGCATGCCGGCTGACTACTACGCCGACTGGCTGCGGGTGGCAAAAGAGGAGGCCTATCACTTCTCGCTGCTGGATGCCCACCTGGGCACGCTCGGCCATCGTTATGGGGACTTCCCCGGCCACGACAGCCTGTGGGAGATGGTCGAGAAGACCCGCGGCGACATCCTCGCGCGCATGGCCCTGGTGCCGCGCACCCTGGAAGCGCGCGGACTCGACGCGATCCCGCCGCTGCGCGCCAAGCTGGCCCAGGCCGGCGACATCGCGGCCGCCGACATCCTGGACATCATCCTGCGCGACGAGGTCGGCCACGTCGAGATCGGCAATCGCTGGTATCTGGGCCTGTGTGCCGAGCGCGGCCTGGAACCGGTCGCCACCTACGAGCAGCTGGCGGTACACTACAAGGCGCCGGTGCTGAAGGGGCCGTTCAACCTGGAAGCGCGCCGCCGCGCCGGCTTTCTGGATGCGGAACTCGCGCGCTACCGTGGCGACAGCGTGTCCTTCGACGCTTGAGAATCGGACGATGAACGAGGTGGACGAGGCAGGCGACAGCAGTCATCCGCGCGGCTTCCTGCTGACCCGGCACTGGCGCGACCTGGATGCCGGCGTCGAGCTGGAGTTCTGGCTGGCGACCGAGGACGGTCCGCGCCGCGTGCGCGTGCCGGGCCAGCGCGCGGTCGCCTTCATCCCGGCCGAGCAGCGCGAAGCCGCGGAGTTCGTCCTGCGCGGCGAGAAGGGTTGGGAGCTGCGCGAGCTGGCGCTGACCGACTTCCACCACCGCCCGGTGCTGGGACTCTACTGCCACCACTACCGCAAGCTGCTGTCCCTGGAAAAGCGCCTGCGCCAGCACGGCGTCGACGTCTACGAGGCCGACGTGCGCCCGCCCGAGCGCTACCTGATGGAGCGCTTCATCAGCGCGCCGCTGCTGTTTGCCGGCACGCCGGCCGAGGGCGACCCGCAACTGCTGCTCGACGGCCAGTTGAAGCCCGACGGCGACTACCGCCCGGCGATCCGCACCGTCTCGCTGGACATCGAGACCACCATGCAGGGCGAGCTGCGCTCGATCGCGCTGGAAGGCTGCGGCCAGCGCCAGGTCTACATGCTGGGGCCGCCCAACGGCGATCCGGCCGGCCTCGATTTCGCCTACGAAGTCTGTGAGAGCCGGCTGGCCCTGCTGGACCGGCTGGAGGCATGGTTCCGGACCCACGATCCGGACGCCGTGATCGGCTGGAACCTGGTGCAGTTCGACCTGCGCGTGTTGCAAAAGCATGCCGAGGCCCTGCGCCATCCGCTGCGGCTGGGGCGCGGCGGCGCGGCGATGGAATGGCGCGAGCACGGCGGCAAGCAGGAGCATTACTTCGTGCAGATCCCGGGCCGCTTGGTCATCGACGGCATCGAGGCGCTGCGCTCGGCCACATGGACCTTCCCGTCCTTCAGCCTGGAATCGGTGTCGCAAAGCCTGCTGGGCGAGGGCAAGGAGATCGACAACCCCTACGACCGCATGGCCTCGATCGACCGCATGTTCGACGAGGACAAGCCGGCCCTGGCCCGCTACAACCTGAAGGACTGCGAACTCGTCACGCGCATCTTCGACAAGACCGGACTGATGCACTTCCTGCTGGAGCGCGCCAGCGTGACGGGGCTGGCGGCCGACCGCAGCGGCGGCTCCGTGGCGGCCTTCGAGCATTCCTATATCCCGCTGATGCACCGCCAGGGCTTCGTCGCCCCCAACATCGGCGACGTGCCCGGCGCTGACAGTCCCGGCGGCTTCGTGATGGATTCGCGCTCCGGCCTCTACGACTCGGTGCTGGTGCTCGACTACAAGAGCCTGTACCCGTCCATCATCCGCACTTTCCTGATCGATCCGGTCGGCCTGGTGGCCGGGCTGGCCGAGCCCGAGGAAGACACGGTGCCGGGCTTTCGCGGCGGACGCTTCTCGCGCACCCGGCACTGCCTGCCCGGCATCGTGACGCGGGTCTGGGCAGGCAGGGAAGCGGCCAAGCGCGAGAAAAATGCGCCGCTGTCGCAGGCCCTGAAGATCATCATGAACGCCTTCTACGGCGTGCTGGGCACCACCGCCTGCCGCTTCTTCGATCCGCGCCTGGCCTCCTCGATCACGATGCGCGGCCACCAGATCATGCACCGCACCCGCGAGCTGATCGAAGAGCGCGGCTACCAGGTGATCTACGGCGACACCGACTCGACCTTCGTCTGGCTCGGCCGCGCGCATGCGGACGAGGACGCAAAGCGGATCGGCCGCGAGCTGGTCGACCACGTCAACGGCTGGTGGCGCCGGACCCTGGGCGACGAGCTGGGGCTGGAGAGCGCGCTGGAGCTGGAATACGACGTCCACTTCCGGCGCTTCCTGATGCCGACCGTGCGCGGCTCCGACGAGGGCAGCAAGAAGCGCTACGCCGGCCTGGCGACCGGCGCCGACGGCGGCGACGAGATGGTCTACAAGGGCCTGGAGACGGTGCGCACCGACTGGACCCCGCTCGCCCAGCAGTTCCAGCAGGGGCTCTACGAGCGCATCTTCAAGGAGCAGCCCTACGAGGACTATGTGCGCGACTACGTGGCGCGCACCCTGGGCGGCGAATTCGAGGAATTGCTGGTGTACAGGAAGCGCCTGCGCCGTGCGCTGGACGAATACGAACGCAACGTACCGCCGCACGTGCGCGCGGCGCGCATCGCCGACGAGTTCCACATGCGCCAGGGGCGGCCGGCGCAGTACCGCAACGGCGGCTGGATCCGTTATGTGATGACGACCGCCGGGCCGGAACCTCTGGATGTCCGCGAGTCGGGGCTAGGGGCGCCGATCGACTACGAGCACTATCTGAGCAAGCAGCTGGAGCCGGTAGCGGATGCGATTCTGCCGTTCATGGGAGACAGTTTTGGGCGCTTGACCAGTCCGCAGGGGGCCTTGTTCTGAACGTCATTCCCGCCACGACCGTCGTTCCCGCGAAGGCGGGAACCCAAGTGCCGCGCGCGGTCCCTTAACGCATACAAACTTGGGTTCCCGCCTTCGCGGGGACGACGGGTTATCGGTATTCCCGATGAAACCGGCTACCCAGCCGCGTCAACACCTCATACCCGATCGTCCCCGCCTCGCGCGCCACGTCGTCGACCGTCTGCCGGGCACACAGCAGATCGACTTCGCAGCCAGGCATTACGCGCCCCTCCGGAACCCCGGTCACGTCCAGCGTGATGCTGTCCATCGACACGGTGCCCGCGATGGGCACGGACACGCCATCGATGAAGGCATGCCCACGGCCGGACAGGAAGCGCAGCCAGCCGTCCGCATAGCCGATCCCGATGGTGGCGATGCGGCGCGGGCCGTCTGCGATGTAGCGCGCGCCGTAGCCGACAGCATCGCCGGCAGCTACCGTCCGCGACTGCACGATGCGGGCGCGCAGCCCGATCGCCTGGCGCAAGGGATTGTCCTGGCCCGGATGCGGATTGATGCCGTACAGGGCCGCGCCGGGACGCGCCAGCTCGTGGTGGTAGTCCGGTCCCAGGAACACGGCCGAGGAATTCGCCAGGCTGCCCGGGATGCCCGGGAAGCGGGCGCGCAGGACGGCGAAGCGTTCGCGCTGGGCGCGGTTCAGCGGATGTTCGGCCTCGTCGGCGCAGGCCAGGTGGCTCATCACCAGCACCGGCTTGAACTCGTCCTTCCAGGCCGGGTCGGCCAGCAGCCTGTCGACGTCGACCGGGGCCAGGCCCATGCGCGACATGCCGGTATCGAACTGCACTGCGGCCGGGAGGCGCTGCCGGTGCCTGCGGCAGGCGGCGCGCCAGTCGGCGATCTGGGTCGGATCGTTCAGCACCGGGATCAGGCCGTACTCGACGAACTCCGCGGTAGCGCCGGGCGGCGGTCCGTGCAGCACGTAGATCGTGCTGTCGGCCGGCACCAGCGCCCGCAGGCGCATGCCTTCCTCGAGGTGGGCGGTGAAGAACACGCGGCAGCCTTCCGCGGCCAGCGCCGGCGCCACCATGTCCATGCCGAGGCCATAGGCGTCGGCTTTCATCACGGCCGCGCAGGCGGCCTTGCCGACGGTTGTCTGCAGCAGGCGCCAGTTGGCGCGCACCGCCGCCAGGTCGACCGTCAGCACCGCTCCGGCACGGGCGCTGTCTACGCTGGTAACCATCTCAGGCCTTCGCGAATTCGGTGCGGGCGTCCGCCTGGCGCGAACCGGCGTAGCGGAAGATCGCCAGGTCGTCCGTGTGGATGGCCGGGACCTTGCCGCTGACCAGGTCGGCGATCACGCTGGCCGAGCCGCAGGCCATGGTCCAGCCCAGGGTGCCGTGGCCGGTGTTCAGGAACAGGTTGCGCAGTGGGGTGGCGCCGACGATCGGGGTCGAGTCCGGGGTCATCGGGCGCAGGCCGGTCCAGAAGCTGGCTTTCGAGACGTCGCCGCCGCCCGGGAACAGGTCGCTCACGACCATCTCCAGCGTTGCGCGGCGGGCCGGGTTCAGCTGCTTGCTGTAGCCGGCGATTTCGGCCATGCCGCCGACGCGGATGCGGTTCTCGAAGCGGGTGATGGCGATCTTGTAGGTCTCGTCCAGGATGGTCGATACCGGGGCCTGGGCGGCGTCGGTGATCGGCACCGTGATCGAGTAGCCCTTCAGCGGATAGACCGGGACGCGGAAGAACTGCTTGAGCAGCAGGCGCGAGTAGCTGCCCAGGGCGACGATGTAGCGGTCGGCGGTGAAGGTGCCCTTATCGGTGCGCACGCCGGTGATCTGGTCGCCCTGCGACTCGATCGCGCGGATGTCGACGCCGTATTCGAAGCGCACGCCGATCTCCGCGGCGAGGGCGGCCAGCTTGGTGGTGAACATCTGGCAGTCGCCGGTTTCGTCGTTCGGCAGGCGCAGGCCGCCGACCAGCTTGTCGCGCACCTTGTCCAGGGCCGGCTCGGCCGTCGACAGCTGCTCGCGGCCCAGTACCTCGAAAGGCACGCCCGCCTGGCGCAGCACTTCGATGTCCTTGGCGGCGCCGTCGAACTGGGCCTGGGTGCGGAACAGCTGCAGGGTACCCTGCTGGCGGCCTTCGTAGTCGATGCCGATCTCGTTGCGCAGTGCGCGGATGCAGTCGCGGCTGTACTCGGCCAGGCGCACCATGCGCTCTTTGTTGACGGCATAGCGGTCGGCGTCGCAGTTCTTGAACATCTCCCACATCCACTGCAGCTGGAACAGCGAGCCGTCCGGGCGGATCGCCAGCGGTGCGTGGCGCTGGAACAGCCACTTGAAGGCCTTCAGCGGGATGCCGGGCGCGGCCCAGGGCGAGGCGTAGCCGGGCGAGATCTGGCCGGCGTTGGCGAAGCTGGTCTCCAGCGCTGCCCCCGGTTGTCGGTCGATCACGGTCACGTCGTGGCCGCTCTTCGCCAGATAATACGCAGTCGTGACGCCGACCACACCGCTTCCCAGCACGATTACTCGCATAGTGTTCTCAGAAAAAATTGATTTGGATGTTGCAGAAGATCTTGCTATCTTATATCTGATATAGCCATAATTGTTTCTATATTTATTTTCAGATTTGGTGAATCTTCATGCGCGTCCAGAAGGAATCGAGCCGGGTCCTCGACAAGATCGACCTCCACATCCTGTCCATCCTGCAAAGCGACGGCCGGATCGTGATGAAGGACCTGGCCGAACGGGTCGGGCTGTCGCTGACGCCCTGCATCGAAAGAGTCAAGAGGATGGAGCGCGACGGCGTCATCGCCGGCTATTACGCGCGGGTCAATCCGCAGGCGATGGGCTTGCAGATCCTGGTCTTCGTCGAGATCACCCTGCTGCAGAAGTCCGAAAAAGCCTTCGAACGCTTCCGCCGCGCGATGCTGGGCATTCCGGAGGTGATGGAATGCCATCTGGTGTCGGGCGACTTCGACTACCTGATCAAGGCGCGGATTCCGGAGATGTCGGAGTACCGGCGGCTGCTGGGCGAGATCCTGCATCTGGCGGATTCGGCGCAGTCGAAGTCTTATGTGGTGATGGAGGAGGTGAAGGAGACCTTGGCTTTGTCGATAACTGCTTGACGTCGTTCCCGCGAAGGCGGGAATCCAGGTTTGTTGGAGCTGTCGAGACGCCGGCAGAACTTAGATCCCCGCCTTCGCGGGGACGACGGGGATAGGGCGCGGGGACGATGGGGTAAGTGACATTCCGTGGTTTTTTGGAACATAAACTGATGAAACCGAGCAAGTCTTAGGCTTGTAACGACACAGCGCCCCCGATCCTCTCTAAAATCATTTCCCAGGGGAAATCATAACTTTTCGGGATGGGACATGAAATCGGTTCAGCAGGAAGTCGACGAGCGCAGCAATCTCACCGGCACCAATAAATTCGAGCTTTTGCTCTTCCGCCTCGGCGGCGACGAGAACGGTGCGCATAGCGAACTGTTCGGCATCAATGTGTTCAAGATCCGCGAGATCGTTGCCATGCCGGAGATCACCGCGATCGCCGGCGCGCCCAGGCACGTGCTCGGCGTTGTCAACCTGCGCGGCCAGATCATCCAGGTGCTGGACCTGCCGGGCATCGCCGGGGTCAAGCCGGTGACCGGCCTGAACATCATGCTGGTCACCGAGTTCGCACGCACCACGCAGGCCGTCGCGGTCGAGAGCGTGGAAGAGATCGTGCGCCTGGACTGGAGCCAGGTGATGTCGTCCGAGCACAGCGCCGGCAGCGGCATGGTGACGAGCATCGCCCGCCTCGAGCCGCAGGACGGCCAGCCGGCCCGCCTGGCCCAGGTGCTGGACGTCGAGACCATCCTGCGCGACCTGAACCCGCCGACCGACGACCGCCAGGTCCAGCAGGCGGTCGGCGACAAGATCGTCGTGAAGCCGGGCGCCGTGGTGCTGGCCGCCGACGATTCCGTGGTCGCGCGCGCCCTGATCGAGCAGGGCCTGGACGCCATGGGCCTGCCTTTCGTGATGACCAAGAGCGGCAAGGAGTGCTGGGAGCAGCTGAACGCCATCGCCGCCTCGGCCGAAGCGGAAGGCAAGAGCGTCTACGACAAGGTGGCCGCGGTGCTGACCGACCTCGAGATGCCGGAGATGGACGGCTTCACGCTGACCCGCCGCATCAAGACCAACCAGCGCTTCTCGAACCTGCCGGTGGTGATCCACTCTTCGCTGTCGGGCACCACCAACGAGGAACACGTGAAAAAAGTCGGCGCCGACGCCTACGTGGCCAAGTATTCGGCCGAAGACCTGTCGCGGACCCTGCGCGCTATTCTGCGCCCCTGAGTTCCGGTATGATCCGGCAGTCGATTTGTTTCCGAACTGCCAAGTGATCACTACCAAGCCAGAAGCCGACGCGCCCGCCTTGCTGGCTGCGCGCGTCCTCAATCTCGTCAACGGCGGCGTCATCGTGCTCGATGCCGACCAGCGCATCGTGCTGTGGAACAGCTGGCTGACGCCGCGCTGCGGCCGCGCCGCCGCCCGCGTCATGGGGCGCACGCTGTTCGAGGTCTTCCCCGAGCTGCGCGGCTCGCGGGTGGAGGCGGCGGTGCTGGCCGCGCTGGCCGAGGACACCGCCACCGCGATCCCGCAAACGGATAACCGCAGCCCCTTCCCGTTGCGCGCCGCGGGCAGTTTCGACGGCCCCCTGATCGAGCAGGCGGTGTCGGTGTCGCCGTTCCGGGAGGAGGGCGAAACCTTTTGCCTGGTCGAGATCCGCGACGTCAGCGGGACCGTCGAGCGCGAGCGCCGCCTGCTGGACCATGCTGAGTCTCTCCGTGCGCGCTCCTATGTCGACGGCCTGACCGGCATCGCCAATCGCCGCTACTTCGACGTCGCCCTCGACCGCGAGCTGCGGCGCGCCCAGCGCCTTGGCGGCTCGCTGTCCCTGCTGCTGACCGACATCGACTCCTTCAAGGCCTACAACGATCACTTCGGGCACCAGGCCGGCGACACCTGCCTGGCGGCGGTTGCGCAGGCGCTGGCGGCAAAGCTGAAGCGTCCGGCCGACGTCGCCGCGCGGTACGGCGGCGAGGAGTTCGCGGCCATCCTGCCGGACACCGACGCCGCCCAGGCCCGCCAGCTGGCCGAGAACATCCGCGAATACGTCGCCTCGCTGAACCTGCAGCATGCACCGGGCGCCGTGCGTCCCTACGTCACCCTCAGCATCGGCGTGGCCAGCATGGAGAAGGGACGCCTGGACGATGCGAAGGCGCTGATCGAAGCCGCCGACAAGGCCCTGTACGCGGCCAAGCGCGGAGGCCGCGACCGCGTCGTGGTCGACGGCGAGGACTGACGCACATACGAGTGTGACGGCGGGGCGGGGCAGCGGATCCCGCCCTTTTCATTTGTATTGACGGCGCGGCGCCTGCCGCGTATTGATGCAATAAATTCATGGCGGTTTGCGGGCAATCGCCCTAGCCAGCGTGGCGGTTTTGGCGCATATTACTGGGTTTGTACCTCGGCTTTGCTGCAGATGCGCCGTCATTACAGGAAGATGACGGCAGATTGATGGCAGTAGGCCCTCGCCCGGAGTATTACATGCTGCTTGGTCTTGTCCGCGTCGCGCTTCGACGGCCTTATACCTTCGTCGTGCTGGCGCTCACCCTGCTCATCATCGGCCCGCTGGCCGCGGTGCGCACACCTACCGACATCTTCCCCGACATCAAGATGCCGGTGATCGCGGTGGCCTGGCAGTACACCGGCCTGCCGCCAGACCAGATGGCGGGGCGGGTCTCGACCCTGTTCCAGCGCTCGTTGACGACCACCGTCAACGACATCGAGCACATCGAGGCGAATACCTATTCCGGCATCAGCGTCGTGAAGATCTTCTTCCAGCCGGGCGTCGACATCGCGGTCGCCAACGCCCAGGTGACGGCGATCTCGCAATCGGCGTCGCGCCAGATGCCGGCGGGGATCACGCCGCCGCTGATCCTCAACTACAACGCCGCCACGGTGCCGATCCTGCAGCTGGCGCTGTCCGGCAAGGGCTTGTCGGAGCAGCAGCTGTTCGACCTCGGCCTGAACACGATCCGCACGCCGCTGGTGACGGTGCCGGGTGCCGCCATCCCGCTCCCCTACGGCGGCAAGCAGCGCCAGGTCCAGGTCGACGTCAAGCCCGAAGCGCTGCAGGCGCGCGGCCTGTCGGCCCAGGATATCGCCAATGCGCTGGCGGCGCAGAACGTGCTGACGCCGGTCGGCAGCCAGAAGATCGACGCCCTCGAATACACGATCCAGCTGAACAACGCGCCCTCGGCGATCGAGGAGCTGGCGCGCCTGCCGGTGAAGGTCGTCAACGGCGCCACCATCTACCTGGGCGACGTCGCCGACGTCCACGACGGCAATGCGCCGCAGACGAATATCGTGCACGTCGACGGCGGCCGCTCGGTGCTGATGTCGATCCTGAAAAACGGCTCGGCCTCCACGCTGGCCATCGTCGACGGCGTGCGCGCCAAGCTGGACCAGCTCAAGGCCAGCCTGCCGGACGCGCTCAAGGTGGTGCCGATCAACGACCAGTCGGTGTTCGTGCGCGCCGCGATCAAGGGCGTGGCGCTCGAAGGCGCGATCGCAGCGGCCCTTACCAGCATCATGATCCTGCTGTTCCTGGGCAGCTGGCGTTCGACCGTGATCATCGCTGTCTCGATCCCGCTGTCCATCCTGGGCTCCATCATCGCCCTGGCGGCGCTAGGGGAGACGCTCAACCTGATGACCCTCGGCGGCCTGGCGCTGGCGGTCGGCATCCTGGTCGACGACGCCACCGTCACCATCGAGAACATCAACTGGCACCTGGAGCAGGGCAAGGCGGTCGAGCCGGCGATCATGGACGGCGCCCAGCAGATCGTCGCGCCGGCCCTGGTGTCGCTGCTGTGCATCTGCATCGTGTTCATCCCGATGTTCTTCCTCGAAGGCGTGGCGCGCTTCCTGTTCGTGCCGATGGCGAAGGCGGTGATCTTCGCACTCGTCTGCTCCTTCATCCTGTCGCGCACCCTGGTGCCGACCATGGCCAACTGGCTGCTGCGCGCCCATGAAGGACATCACGGCGCGCGCGAAGAGCACGGCCACAAGCCGGCCAACGCTTTCCAGCGCTTCCAGCGTGGCTTCGAGGCTCGCTTCGAAAGCCTGCCCCCCCGCTACCAGGGCATCCTGCAGCGTGCGATCCAGCACCGCCGGCCCTTCCTGATCGGCTTCGTCGCCGTGGTGGCGCTGTCCTTCCTGCTGGTGCCTTTCCTGGGCAGTAACTTCTTCCCGTCCGTCGATTCCGGCCAGGTGCTGATC
>FTCT01005693.1_pt1 | contig 19108 bp, 21 predicted proteins | sample 1658881 | NCBI WGS metagenome assembly FTCT01 (sample SAMEA3914864, study PRJEB12502) | metagenome | biome: forest; material: soil | place: USA | collected 2012-03-12 | depth 0.3 m | reverse complement strand
TCACCCCGTCGCCGGGGATCTTCTGGTCCTGCATGCCGAAGTCGGCGCTGCGGTGCTCGACGAACATGTCGAACTCTTCGAAGCTGCCTTCGTCCAGCAGCAGGTCGATGCGCTCGCGGGCCGTCAGCTTGCCCTTGGCGTGCTGGGCCGCCACCCGCGTCTCACCGCCGCCCGCCTTGGCCTGCTCGCGCCGGCGGTCCAGTTCTTCGAGAATGTGCTGCACGCGAAGGCTCCTGACCCGGTCTCTAGGCTTGGCGGTTCGTCCACCTTATGGACCCAGGCCTAGCGAGACCAGCCTTAGCAGGCAAGACGCGCCGCTCAGGCCGGGCGTGGCGCGAACAGGATGATCGCCGCGCCCACCAGGCAGACCGCGCCGCCGAGCAGGTCCCAGCGATCGGGCCGCGCGCCCTCGACCAACTGCATCCAGACCAGCGAGGCGATGATGTAGACGCCGCCATAGGCCGCGAAAGCCCGTCCCGCGACGCTGGCGTCGATCCGGGTCAGCAGCAGCGCGAAGACGATCAGCGACAAGGCCCCCGCTCCCGCCCATGTCGGCGAGCGTCCCAGGCGCAACCACGCCCAGAACGCGTAGCAGCCGCTGATCTCGGCCAAGGCCGCCGCGGCGTAGAGGGCGAAGGTCCTGATCACCTCAGCGCGGCGAACCAGCGGTCGATCATCTCGGCATCGACCGCCAGGAACGCGGCGCGCGCCGTCGCCTCGGCGTCCTGCCCCCACTGCTCGGCCTGGAACATCTCCTCCAGGCGCGACAGGTCCAGGGCCCGTTGGCCGGTCAGGCGCCCTGCCCGCACGGCCAGGGCCAGCACGGTCGAGCCGAACAGGCCCGCCGCGAAGGCGACGCCGGCCAGGGTGAAGTCGTCCAGCGTCAGGGCCAGGGCCTCGACCGACGCCAGGGTGGCCGGCGGCTGGGGCTGGTGGATGATCCCGGCGACGGGCGTGAAGACGAAGCCGTGCTCGGCTTTCACCCAGTCCAGGATCGCGCCCCACTCGCGCGCCTGGCGCTCGACCAGCGGCGTCGGATGCTCGGCGCGATAGCAGAGGTGGTCGGACGACGCGTAGGCGGTGATCTCCTTGGCCACCTCGGCGCGGGTCTCGGCGATGCGGTCGATGGCCGTGAAGGCCAGGCGCGTGGCCGGCATCAGGCTGTTGTCGATATATTCGACCTGGGTTTCCCACTCGGCCGCGATGCGGTCGGCCAGGGCCTTGGTGGGCAGGACCAGCGGCTTCTTCTGCGGCGACTTGGGCGTGCGCCCGTCCAGCTGGACCGCGAAACCGCCGTCTACAGGCGCGGCCGCCGCGGCCTTGTAGAAGCGCTTGGGTTTCAGCAGCAGCTCGGACTTGTCGGACACGGGGAAACTCACATTGCGTAATGTTGCGACGGACTCTCTGGCAACCCGCGTTGAATGGGCAATAGCGCGAGTTCGCGCAAGGGAGAGCGCCCGTTGAGCCTGCCCAGTAAAGACATGATGGCCGCTATCGCCGTCACCCGTTTCGGTCTCGGGGCCCGGCCCGGCGAGATCGACGCCGCCAAGGCCGATCCGCAAGGCTTCCTGATCAGCCAGATCCGCCGCGAAGGCGCCGACATCCCGCAGGATGGCGGCGACACCTCGGCCCAGCGCTTCGAACAGATGCGCGAATACCAGATGCAGCGCCGTGACGAGCGCCAGCAGAAGGATGGCCAGGCCGACAAGACCACCGCCGCGGCCCAGGCCTTCCTGGCCGCCCAGAAGGACCTGCGCGACAAGGTCGGGGCCGACTTCCTGGCCCGCGCGCGCCTGGGCGCCAATACGCCGGCGGCGTTCCGCGAGCGCTGGGCCCTGTTCTGGGCCAACCACTTCACGGTCTCGTCGACCAAGCAGATCACCTCGGTGCTGATCGGCCCGTTCGAGCGCGAGGCCATCCGGCCCTATGTGTTCAACAGCTTCGAGAACCTGCTGGTCGCCTCGTCGACCCATCCGGCCATGCTGACCTATCTGGACCAGGCCCAGTCGATCGGTCCCAACAGCCAGATCGGCATGGGCGCGGCGCGGCGCGGCGGCAAGGCCAAGGTGGGCCTGAACGAGAACCTGGCCCGCGAGATCATGGAGCTGCATACGGTGGGCGTCGACGCCGGCTATCACCAGGCCGACGTCACCGAGTTCGCCCGCGCCCTGACCGGCTTCTCGATCGGCCGCGACAACGAGGATCGCGCCGGCCAGTTCGTGTTCCGGGTCAACGCCCACGAGCCGGGCGGGCGCACGATCATGGGCCGCCATTACGGCCAGTCGGACGTCGCCCAGGGCCTGGCCGTGCTGAAGGACCTGGCCGCCGACCCGCACACCGCGCGCCACGTCTGCGGCAAGATCGCCCGCCACTTCGTCTCCGACACGCCGCCGCCGTCGCTGACCGCGCGGCTGGAAAAGCGCTGGATGGACACCGGCGGCGACCTCGCTCAAGTCGCCAAGGCCCTGGTCGAGAGCCCGGAGGCCTGGAACCCGACGCCCGCCAAGTTCAAGACGCCCTACGAGTACACGCTGTCGACCTGGCGGCTGATCGGGGCCGAGCCGTCGGCGATCGAGCGCATCGCGCCGATCCTCACCGGACTTGGCCAGAAGCCCTTCTCGGCCCCCTCCCCCAAGGGCTGGCCCGAGGACGCCCAGACCTGGGCCTCGCCCGACGGCCTAGTCAAGCGGATGCAGTGGGCCCAGGGCTTCGCCGCCGTGGTCGCCGACCGCACCGATCCCAACGCCCTGGCCGTCGCCGCCCTGGGCGATCGCCTGACGCCCCCCGTCGCCAAGGCCGTCTCGCGGGCCGAGACCCGCAAGGAAGCCTTCGCCCTTCTTGTCATGAGCCCGGAGTTCCAACGCCGATGAACGCTCAAATCAATCGCCGCTCGCTGCTAGGTCTCGCCGCCAGCCTGGGCGTCAGCGTCAACTTCCTCGGGACCCAGGCCTTCGCGGCCTCCGAGGGCGATCTGGCCAAGAAGAAGCTGGTCGTCGTCATCTGTCGGGGCGGCATGGACGGCCTGTCGGTCTCGCCGCCGGTGGGAGACCCCAACTACGCCAACCTGCGCGGCTCCATCGCCATGCAGCGCGACCAGGTCCGGATGCTGGACGACACCTTCGGCCTGCACCCCGAGCTGAAGTCGGTCCATGCCCTGGCCATGAAGGGCGAGGCCCGCATCGCGCCCGCCATCGCCAGCCCCGACCGCGCCCGCTCGCACTTCGAGGCGCAGGACGTGCTGGAGACCGGCGCCTCGGGCGTCTACGGGGCCGAGACTGGCTGGCTGAACCGCACGCTGGAAGCCTTGGCGCCCGTCCGCAAGGTCGAGGGGCTGTCGGTGGGCGCCACCGCGCCGCTGATCCTGCGCGGCAAGGTCCAGGCCGCCAGCTGGTCGCCGGGCAAGGGCGTCGACGAGACCGCTCGCCTGCCGACGCTACTTCAAGACCTCTACAAGACCGACCCGATGCTGGGCCCGGCCTTCGCGCGCGGGCTGGAGACCGAGACCATGGCCCAGCAGGCCATGACCGCCATCTCCGCGACGCCGGCCATGAACGTCGCGGCCGCCTCGACGCCGTCCATGCCCTCGCCCGGAACGCCGATGGTGATGGCGCAGCCGGCCTCGGCCACCATCGCCAACGACAATCGCAACAAGGCCGGCAGCGACGCCGCCCGCAAGCTGGGCTCGACCCTGGGCGGCTTCATGATCCAGGCCGGCGGCCCGCAGATCGCGGCCATCTCGCTGGACGGCTTCGACACCCACGCCGGCCAGCCCGGCCAGATCGCCACGCGCCTGTCCTACATGGATGCGGTGCTGGACGGCGTGCACCAGGGCCTGGGGCCGGAGTGGAAGAACACGGTCGTCATCGCCGTCACCGAGTTTGGCCGCACCGCCCGCGTCAACGGCACCGGCGGCACCGACCACGGCACCGGCTCGACCGGCATCATCCTGGGCGGCGCCCTCAAGCGCGGCGGCATCGTCGGCGACTGGCCGACCCTGTCGGAAAAGGCCCTGTTCGAGAACCGCGACACCGCCCCGACCGTCGACATGCGCGGCCTCTTCAAGGGCGCGCTGGCCGACCACATGGGCGTCGACCGCGCCATCCTGGAGAGCAAGGTGTTCCCCGACAGCGCCAACGCCAAGCCGGTGACGGGGCTGGTGTAGACGGTTTCTTCCGCCCCCTCCGGGGGCGGACGGCCGCGCCTCGCGGCCAGGTGGGGGCAAGTAAGAGGTCTTCGCCTTCTACTCGCCCCCTCCGGGCCTACGGCCCTCCTCCTCCAGAGGGGGAAGAAGATCGCGCCTATCGACGGATCTTGGCGCTGCGCCGGCCGAAAGGCTCGGACTCGGCCTCGTCTTCCGAGAAGCCGAACTTGCGGAAGCCTTCCTTCATCTCGGGGCTCAGCGGCGCCTCGATGTGCAGCATGCCGGCCGACGGGTGCGGCAGCAGGATCGAGCGGGCGTGCAGCTGCAGCTTCAGCCCTTCCGACAGCGGCGCGGACTTCTCGTCGCCGTACTTGGGATCGCCCAGGATCGGGTGGCCCATGGCCTTCATGTGAGCGCGCAGCTGGTGGGTGCGGCCGGTGTGCGGACGCAGCGCCATCCAGGTGACCCGCGGCCCCGCGCGGCTGATGGTGACGAATTCGGTCTCGGCCGGCTGGGCGTCCGGGTCCTTGGGCTGAGCCGGAACCACGAGTTCGCGGTCGCCAACCCCGCGCTTGGCCAGGTGCAGCTCCATCACGCCCTCGGTGGGGTGCGGATTGCCGGCCACGATGGCCCAGTAGGTCTTCTGCGCCTTGCGCTTGGCGAAGGCGCCCGACAGGCGCGCGGCGGCCGACGGCGTCTTGCCCAGAAGCAGCACGCCGGAGGTGTCACGGTCCAGGCGGTGGACCAGGCGCGGACGGTCGACGCCCTCGCCCCAGGCGCTGAGCAGCTTGTCGACATGCTTGGTGGTCTTGGTGCCGCCCTGCACGGCCAGGCCGGCGGGCTTGTTGAGCGCCAGGACTTCCTCGTCCTCGTACAGCACCAGCGACTTGGCGTAGGCGATGTCGCGCGGCGACAGCTTGTTCTTGTCGGTCGGATCCGGCGCGTCGGGCAGCGGCGGCACGCGGATCTGGCTGCCGGCCGCCAGCTTGGTGTCGGCCTTGGCGCGCGAGCCGTCGACCCGGACCTGGCCCGAGCGGAACAGCTTGTTCAGCTGGATGTGGTTCAGGTGCGGCCAGCGCCGCTTGAACCAGCGGTCGAGGCGCACCCCGTCCTCGCCGGCGTCGACATAGAGGGTGCGGACTTCCTTGGTGGTGCTCATGCGAAGATCCTGCGGGCGATCGTCAGGCCCGCGAACAGGGCCGCCACGGACAGGATCACGCTGGCGGCGGAATAGGAAAAGGCGTGGAGATAGTCGCGTCGCTCGATCATCAGCGCGGTCTCCAACGAAAACGACGAGAAGGTGGTGAAGCCGCCCAGCACGCCGACGCCGAGCAGCACCCGCCAGGACTCCTGGAAAACGCCGTCGCGATGCGCCAGCCAGGCGGTCAGCAGACCCATCAGCAGGCCGCCCGCGAGGTTGACGGTGAAGGTGCCGTAGGGCCAGCCCGGCCCCATCACCCGCATCGCGCCGACGCCCACCAGGTAGCGCGCGACCGAGCCGAAGGCCCCGCCGGCGGCCACGAGAAGCAGCTTGTTCATGGCCCCTTATGAGCCGCGTGGGCGCGAACGCCAAGAGTCCACCGCTGTTCCCTTGATTTTCCCCGATTTCTTTCAAGGTAAACGGTATCGGAAACCCTGTTTTAACACCCCCGATTAAGCGCGCGGTCGGCATCCTGGGGGCGTAAAAACAGCGCCAGAACCATGCCCTTCGACACCCCGCCCACCGCCGACGCTTCGACCGACCGGGTGATGCTGCCCGCGCCGGTGGTCCAGCGCCTGGCCGGAACGGAGCTGGTCGCTCGCGGTTCGGTCAACGTCATCAGCGTCAAGGCCATCAAGGCCTGGGCCGGCGAATGGTGGAGCCAGAAGCGCGGCGATGTCTGGACCTATGTCGAGCGCAAGCTGAACGAGCACCTGGACCACAAGGACCTGCGCGCCCGCATCTCGGACAGCGAATTCCTGATCGCGATGAACAACGATCAGGGCCTGGCCGCCCAGGCCACCAGCGTGAAGATCCTGGAAGACGTGCTGACCCACTTGCTGGGCGCGGCCGACGTCTCGGACCTGGGCATCCGCTCGGTGATCGGGCTGGAGGGCGGCGAGGCCGTCTGCAAGCGCATCGATCCCGCCATCGTCCTGGCCGCCCGCGCCCGTCGCGACAGCCAGCGCTCGCCCGTACGGATCGCGGTCGACCCGGCCGACGAGTCCCGCCGCACGCCCGTGGCCTTCACCACCGCCGGCGGCGCGGCGCTTCGCGTGGACTTCACGCTGGAACACGTGATCAGCCTGCGCCGCAACATCACCACCGCCGTGCGCATCGAGCCGATGGTCACGCACCTGGCCAGCGGCCGGCAGGCCTCGGCCCGCGCCCTGACCAAGCTGTCGGACCGCGACGTGGCCTTCATCGACGAGACGACGCTGAAATACGCCGCCGTCTTCGCCCGTTCGGCGCAAGGGCCCAACACGCCCGAGCTGATCCTGCCGGCCTCGTTCCGCACCCTGGGCACCCAGCGCGGCCGCGACCTGCTGACTGGCACCGCGGGCCTGTCGCTCAGCCTGCTGCGCGGCGGCGTCATGATCGAGCTGGTCGACGTCACGCGCGGCACGCCCGCCGGTCGCCTGCTGGAGGTTGTGGGCCTGCTGCGCGCCCTTACCCGCGGCGTCATCGCCCGCGTGCCGCCGGACAAGGAAGCCCTGCGCGTGCTGCGCGACGCCCGTCTGGCCGGCCTGACCCTCGACGCCTCGGACCTGGCCGGCGCGGCCAGCAACATCGCCATGGACATCATGGCCTTCGGCCGCGACGCCCGCGGCCTGGCGCCGATGACCATCCTGCAGGGCCTGCCCCAGGAAGGCTACTTCGCCGCCGCCGAGACGGCGGGGCTCAGCCACGCGGCGCTGCGGGCGAACTATCCGCTGGCGCGGCAGGCGGCGGCTTAGGCGCCCCTACCCTCCCCGTCATCCCGCGCTTTATGCGCGGGACCCATGGGTCAGCTTCCACGTGAGAGAACGCTTCCGCTCCGCACCTGCGGCGGAATGATGGGTCCCGCGCATAAAGCGCGGGATGACGGTGGGTTAAAAACGCGAGACCCTAAGTCCGCTGCCGCCCGTACCCGATCGCCTTGACCACCTCACGCGCATCATAGGCGTCACGGTCATGCGGCGTCGGGCCCTTGCCGAACACCACTTCCAGCGAGCGCGTGAAGGCCGGACCGGGGCCGAGGTCGAAGCTGGTCCCGATGCCCAGGCCCACCGACGAGCGATGGCCGTAGGTGCTGGAGCCGCCGCCGACCGACAGGTGCGGTCCGTTGCCGGCGCCGCTGACGCTGGTCGAGCGGTCGGCGACGCGGAACCAGTCGTAGCCGTCGCGGATGGCCAGTTCGGCGGCGCGCAGCAGGGCGTAGTCGCCAATCTGGTTCTCGGGCGCGCCCGGGCCGCCCTGGAAGGTGACGCGGTAGCGGCCAGCTTCGATCTTGTATTCCGTATAGCCGACCTGGCTGGGCGCGCCCGGCATGGCGGCGCGATAGACGGTCGGGACGGTGGTGCAGGCGCCCAGCAGCAGGGCCGAGGCGGCCAGGGCGATCAAGGGTTTAGCGGTCTTCATGACGATGCCTCTTCAGGCCTGATCAACGGGCGCCGGACCCGGCTGTTCCGGAATCGGCAGGTCCAGGGCTTCAAGCATCGCCTTGAAATCGGACGGAAGCGGGGCCGTGATCTTGCGCTCGCCGCCCAGCGGGTGCGGAAACGTCAGGCTGGCGGCGTGTAGCATCAGGCGCGGCACGGCCAGGCCGCCCAGCATCAGCGCCCCGCCATAACGGCTGTCGCCAGCCAGCGGCCGACCGATCGAGGCCATATGGACCCGTAGCTGGTGCATGCGGCCCGTGTCCGGCGACAACTCGACCAAGGCGGCCACGCCGTTGTGAGCCAGGGTGCGATAGCGGCTGCGCGCGGTCTCGGCGTCCGGATGATCCGGCTCGCAGACCCGCATATAGGCTTCGCGACCGATCGACTCGCGACGCAGCGGACTGTCGATCATGCCGCCCTTGGGCTCGGGCGCGCCCGGGACGATGGCCAGGTAGGACTTGCGGAAACGCTTGGCCATCATGGCTTCGCCAAGCATGGCCGCCGCCGGCTTGGTCTTGGCCGTCAGGATCACGCCCGAGGTGTCGCGGTCCAGGCGGTGGATCAGGCGCGGCCGCGCCTTGCCCGGCTTGGCGAACGCCCACAGCAGGTCATCCAGCGTATGGGCCTTGATGCGACCGCCCTGGCTGGACAGGCCCGCCGGCTTGTCCAAGACGATGATCGCCTCGTCCTCGTACAGCACCCACGACCGCGTGGCCTCGATCTCTTCCGGCGTCAGGGTAATGGGACACTCGACGGCCTTGGGCTTGGCGACACCAGGCGGACGGCGGAATTTCGGACTGCTCATTTGCCGTCCTTACGCACCTTGCCCCAAGCTTCCAAGCGCTCTCGCACCTTGGCCTCGGCGCCGATCGGCTTGGGCTCATAGAACCGCGGCCGCGCCATGCCGTCCGGGAAGTAGTTCTGGCCCGACACTCCGCCCTCGACGTCGTGGTCGTAGGCATAGCCGTCGCCATAGCCCAGCGACTTCATCAGCTTGGTCGGGGCGTTGAGGATATGGGCCGGCGGCATCAGGCTGCCCGTCTCCTTGGCCGCGCGGCGGGCGGCCTTGTAGGCGTTGTAGACGGCGTTCGACTTGGGCGCCGACGCCATATGGACCACGGCCTGGGCCAGGGCCAGCTCCCCCTCGGGCGAACCCAGGAAGTCGTAGGCGTCCTTGGCGGCCGTGGTCAGCAGCAGGCTCAGCGGGTCGGCCGCGCCGATGTCTTCCGACGCCATGCGCACCAGGCGGCGGGCGATGAACAGCGGGTCCTCGCCGCCCTCCAGCATCCGCGCCAGCCAATATAGCGCCGCGTCCGGATCGGATCCGCGCACCGACTTATGCAGGGCCGAGATGAGGTTGTAGTGCTCCTCGCGATCCTTGTCGTAGGCCGGGCGGCGCTTCTGCAGGAACTGGCCCAGCTGGGTCGGGTTCAGCGGGCTGTCCGTGCCGATCGAGAACAGGGTCTCGGCCAAGGTCAGCAAGTAGCGGCCGTCGCCGTCGGCCATGGACACCAGGACCGCGCGCGCGTCGGCGTCGATCGGCAGCGGCCGGTTCTCGGTCGCCTCGGCGCGTTGCAGCAGCAGGTCCAGCGACTCATCGGACAGGCGCTTGAGCACGAAGACCTGGCAGCGGGACAACAGAGCGCCGTTCAGCTCGAACGAGGGGTTCTCGGTCGTGGCCCCGACCAGGGTGACGATCCCCTCCTCCACGAACGGCAGGAAACCGTCCTGCTGGGCGCGGTTGAAGCGGTGGATCTCGTCGACGAACAGCAAGGTGCTCTGGCCGGCGGCGCGGCGCATGCGGGCCTGCTCGAAGGCCTTCTTCAGGTCGGCGACGCCGGAGAACACGGCCGAGATCTGCTGGAACTCGTAGCCGCCGGCCTTGGCCAGCAGGCGCGCGATGGTGGTCTTGCCGGTGCCGGGCGGGCCCCACAGGATCATCGAGGCCAGACGATGGGCGGCAGCCATTCGACCGATCGCGCCGTCGGGGCCCAAGAGATGCTGCTGGCCCACCACGTCCTCCAGCCGCTGGGGCCGCAGGCGATCGGCCAGGGGCGCTGGAGCATGGGGCGTCAGGCCGGCGGCCTGGAAGAGATCGGACATGATCCGTTTCTAGCAGGCGGCCGGCCGCAAGTCGCCTAGACCGAGAAGCGCGCCGTGATCCGCTGGCCCTGGCGCTCGATCGTCACCACCCAGTTGCGGGCGGCCTGGCCGGTCAGGGCGGCGTTGAGTTCGGCCACGGTGTTGACCGGCTTGCCATTGACCTCGCGGATGAAGTCGCCCGGCTGCAGCCCAGCATTGGCCGCGTAGCCGGGGCCGATCTTGGTGACCAGCACGCCGCGGCCGGCGAACGGGTCGACGCCCAGGTCCTGGGCCACGGCGGGCGACAGGTTGACCACGGTGGCGCCGTCGAACGGGTTGCGGCCCTTCAGGGCGCGCTCGTCGCGCGGCGGCGTATCGGGCGCGGCCGCGGCGCGGACGGTCAGGGTCTGGGGCTTTTCGTTGCGCTGGATCTGGATCGGCACGCTGTCGCCGACCTTGTGGGTGCCGATCGCGAAGGCGCCGCCGCCATCGTCGTTCACCGCCTGGCCGTCGATGGACAGGATGACGTCGCCTTCCTTGACGCCGGCGCGGTCGGCCGACGAGCCCGGATAGACCTGGGCCACCAGCACGCCGCGCGGGGCGCTCATGCCCAGGCTGCGGGCGATCTCGCCGGTCACCGGCTGGCCCTTCACGCCCAGCCACGGCCGCACGACGCTGTGGCCACCGCCCAGCGCGGCGTTGACCACCTGGCGCACCACGGCGGCGGGAATGGCGAAGCCCACCCCGCTGGACGAGCCCGAGCGCGAGATGATGAAGGTGTTGATGCCGATCAGGTCGCCGTCCATGTCGACCAGCGGACCGCCGGAATTGCCCGGATTGATCGCCGCATCGGTCTGGATGTAGCTGCCGAAGTCGGCCGCGCCGACGTCGGTGCGGGCCAGGGCCGAGATGATGCCGTTGGTCACCGTCTGGCCGACGCCGAACGGGTTGCCCAGCGCCAGGACCAGGTCGCCGACCTCCAGCCGCTCCTGGTCGTCGATCGCCATGACCGGCAGCTTCTCGCCCTTCACGTCAATCTTCAGCACGGCCAGGTCGGCGCGCGGATCGTCCAGCAGCACCTTGGCCGGGAACTCGCGGCGATCGGCCAATTGGACGGTGATGTCGCCGTTGCCCTCGACGATGCCTTCGATGTTGTGGTGGTTGGTGATGATCACCCCGTCGGCGCGGACGATGGCGCCGGACCCCAGCGAGCCCTGCACCTGATCGCGCGGCGCGCCGCCGCCCATGAAGAAGTCCCAGAACGGATCGGCGCGCTGGCGCACCACCCGGCGGCTGGCGACGTTGACCACGGCCGGCGAGGCCTTCTTCACCACCGGCGAGAACGACATCTTCATCGACGCCGCATCGCTGGGGGCCCGGCGGGTCGGCTGGGGCATGTCCGGGGCCGAACCCGCAGGGATCGACTGGGCGTTGGACTGCCCGGTCGGGTTCGAACAGGCGGCCAGCAGGACGACGACGGGCAGCAGGGCGCGAAGGGTGGTCTTCAAGAAAGGCTCCTAACGTTCCTCGCGACTTCAGCCGAGCTTTCCGGCGAGTTCAAGGCGGGGAAAAGTCGAGGTTTCGGCGAGGACTTAAGTCGTCAGGCCGCCTGCGGTTCCGGCGCCGGCAGCGGTCTGGCCTTGGCCCAGGCCAAGAGCGTCGAGGCCAGCATCAGCGCGGCGGCGATCAGGATCGGCAGGCCCGGCATGTGCAGGGTCCCGTCATGACGCACCGCGAAGGCGAACGGGATCAGGAACAGCGACGGCCCGACGATCGAGGCGATGCCCATCAGGGCGGCGTTCGCGCCCTGCAGCTGGCCCTGCTCGTTCGGCGCGACGCGGCGGGTCATCAGGCCTTGCAGGCCCGGCTGGATCAGGCCGCTCAGCGCAAACAGCGGCAGGCCGCACAAGTAGAGCATCCCGGTCGGGGCCAGGGCGTAGATCATGAAGCCGGCGAAGCCCGAGAAGAGGCCGATCAAGAGCGCCCCGCGCTCGCCCACCGCCTTGACCACCCGGCCAACGACCAGGGCCTGGACGATGATGCTGGAAATGCCGCTGGCCATCAGGGTCAGGCCGACCGTGTCCGGCCCCCAGCCATAGCGGAAGCCCATATAGAGCACGAACACGCTGGGCAGCACGTTATGCGCCAGCTGGAACAGGAAGCCGACGCCAGCCAGGCCCAGCAGGCCCGGATGACGTTGCAAGAGCTGCAGCGAGCCGACCGGATTGGCCTTCTTCCAGTCGAAGCGCGGCTGGCGGCGCTCGGGCGGCAGCGATTCCGGCAGGACGAAGAAGCCGTACAGCCAGTTGCACAGCGCCAGGCCGGCGCAGACGAGGAACGGCGCGTGGTGGTCGAACTTCCACAGCCAGCCGCCCAGCGCCGGGCCGAAGGTGAAGCCGACGCCGAACGCCGCGCCCATCAGGCCAAAGCCCTTGGCGCGGTTCTCGGGCGTGGTGACGTCGGCGACATAGGCGCTGGCGGTCGAGAAGCTGGCCGCCGTCATGCCGTTGAAGATCCGCCCGACGAACAGCCACCACAGGGTGGGCGCAAACGCCATGAACAGAAAGTCGACGCCCAGGCCGAAGATCGAGGTCAGGATCACCGGCCGGCGGCCGAAGCGGTCAGACATCAAACCCAGGATCGGCGAGCAGAAGAACTGCATCACGCCCCAGGTGGTGGCGAACAGCACCACCCAGTCTGCGGCCACGGCCGTATCGCCGCCGCCAAAGCTCTTCACCAGATTGGGCAGGACGGGGATCATCACGCCCAGGGACAGCACGTCCATGATCGCGGTGATGAAGATGAAGCCCAGGGCCGCCTGTCGTTTGGAGCCCGTGATCTGTTGGTTCATGCGTCGCCCTCCCCGGCGCGCTGTAGGTGGACGCTGTTCGCCCGAGCCGCAAGAGCCGCCAGTTGACTGCGCCACCATTCGGCATGTCGCTGCAGGAAGATGGCGTTCGGAAAGGTGTGCCGCGCCACGTGCTCGGCCGGCACGCTGTCCCAGCCGCGATGCTCGACGCTGACCCGGGTCTGGCCGTCGACGGCTTCGAAACGCACCTCCACCTCGGTGTCCATCTCGGGCGCGAAGGTCGCCTGCCGCCAGCCGAACACCAGCCGCTGGCCGCGGTCCCAGACGCGGACCTGGCCGATCTCGAACACCTTGCCCGAGGCCAGCTTCTCGACCAGCCGCCCGTCCTCGAACGCCAGCACGCCGGGCGAGCGTGGGGTGAACGAGAACAGCGTGTTGGGTCGCCACCAGAGGCTGATGTCCTCGACGAAGGCGTCGAACACCGTCTCGGGCGGCGCGGCGATCCGCAAGGCCACGAAGATCCTGGAGCTCACGCGTCCTCCGCCTTGGTCTTGGCCTCGACATGCGCCTTGAGGGCCGACAGCTGGTCGACCCACAGGTCCTCAGCCGCTTCCAGCCAGGCCTTCAACTGGGCCATCGGCTCGGGCCGCAGGCGGTAGACGCGGACGCGGGCGTCGAACTCGGGATGGCTCTCCTCCACGAGACCGGACTGGCGCAGCGCCTTCAGGTGCCGGCTCATGGCCGGGGCGGAAAGGTTCAGCGCCTCGGCCAGCTCCCCCGCCCGACGCGGTCGCTCGCGCAGCAGGTCGACGGTGCGCCGCCGGTGCGGTTCGGCCAGGGCCGCCAGGGTGCGGTCGACCGCTTCGCTCAAGGCTGGGCGTCCAGCAGTTTCTTCGGCGCGACATTGCGCCAGGCGTCTGCCAGTGCGCCGCGCGCCGTGGCCTCGTCGCAGGCGGCCAGGCGCAGGCGCGTCGCCCCGCCCTTGCCCCAGCCGCCCGGCACGGGGACGAAGATCTCGGGCTCGGTCGCCACGCGCATCTCCTGCTGGTCCGGCGTCAGCTTGACCATCGCCCAGTCGGCGTCGGGATTGCCCAGGGTGGCGAAGATCTTCCCACACCGGAAATCGGCCGTGCCCATGTGCGCGCTTTCGATCGCCTGCGGCATCGACAGGGCCAGCCGCCGGAAGTCGTCCGGCGTGATCGTCACTTGGCCACCACGATCTTGAGGCCGCTGCGTTCTTCCATCTCCGCGACCGACACGGTCTCGACATCGGCCGAGATGGTCCAGATGTGCTGCTCGGGATCGCGGCAGCGATAGGTGCGCGAGCCGTAGAACTGGGTGGCGGGCTCCATCAGGATTTCGCCCCCGGCCGCCCGCGCCCGCTCGCAATGGGCGTCGACGTCGCCGGCGACATAGACGTGCACGGTCTGGGTGTTGCGCCCGCCCGTCGAGAGCGGGCTCTGGTGGTTCTCGCTCCACTCGCCGCCCAGCATGATGGTCGAGGCGCCGTGGGTCATCTGGGCGTGGGACACCCCGCCGTCCGCGTCTTCGATCAGGAAGGTCAGGTCGAAACCGAACGCCTTTTCCAGCCAGGCGATGGCCGCCTTGGGGTCGCGATAGCTGAGGGCGGGGATCAGGCCGATACGGGGTTCGGACACGGCGCGACTCCTTACGATATGATGCAATATTTAACTCATATCGAAATCATCTTGGCAACCGTGTTACGCCATCAGTCGCGCCACCGTCAGCGGCGTGACCCAAAGAAGCGCCGCATAGCCGGGTTAATTCGACGGTGCCTCCATAAAAACCTCACCCCGAGCTGGTCGAAGGGCCAGTTATCGCAGCGCCTGCCCCACCACCTTCAGCGAACCGTCGCCCTTCTCGGGCGTCACGCCAGTGATCCTGGCCAGCAGGGGATAGACGTCGACATTGTCGAACAGCGGCAGGGTCACGCCCGACTTGAACGAGGGCCCGTGCGCCACGAACACCGCGCGCATGGTCGGGTCATAGGGATCGAAGCCGTGCGCGCCGCCGTCCTTGCCGTCCCACGGATTGGGCTTCTTCTTTTTCGCCTCGTTCTGGGCCTCGACCGTCGTCGTGTACCAGCCCGTCCGCGACAGACAGACGATGGCCGGGACGCGCGGGTTGCGGCCGTAGCGGAAACGCGCCGGGATCTGGCCCTTCCGCCAGCAGGTCATGTGCGGCAGCGGCCTCAGGAACACAGCCTCAACCGCCTTCTTCTGGCCTGGCAGCGGCGAGAAGGTCGTCACCGCGCCCTTGCTGACCAGGTGGATCTTGGAGACGTCGATCAGGTCGTCCAGCACCACGCGGTTGGCGGCCGGCAGCGGGGCCATCCCGTGGTCGGCGACCACGACAAGGTCGGTGTTCTCGAACCGCCCTCGCGCCTTCAGGCCCTCGACCAGGCGGCCGATCTGGCGATCGACCTCCACGGCCGCGGCGCGAACCTCGGGCGAGTCCGGGCCGTAGTGATGGCCCTCGGTGTCGGTCGCGTCGAAATAGAGGGTGGTGAAGGCCAGGGGCGGACCGTCGGCGCTGTCCAGCCAGGTCAGGATCTGGTCGACGCGGGCGTCGTAGGGAAACTTGGTGTCGTACTTCACCCAGTGGGTCGGCCGCACGCCGTCGATCACGGTTTCCGAGCCCGGCCAGAACATCGCCGCCGCCGGCTTGCCCTGCTTGACGGCCGAGACCCAGAAGGGCGTCGCCTGGTTCCACCAGCGCGGATCGTTGGCCGTCTCGCCGCCCATGGTGAACTTCGGACCGCCGATGACGGCGTCCTCCATCTCGTTGCCGACCACGCCGTTGCGGTCGGGCCGCTTGCCGGTGATCAGCGTGTAGTGGTTCGGATAGGTCAGGCTGGGGAACGAGGGCCGCATCGCCGCGCGCACGCCGTCCTCGGCCAGGGCCTTCAGGTTCGGCGTGTCGCCACGGTCCAGGTAGTCGGCGCGGAAACCGTCCAGCGAGACCAGGATCGTCAGATGCGGCGCCTTCTCCCGCGCCATCGCCGTCTCGGCCATCAAGGCCAGACCGGCGGCGAGAACCAGGGCGAGGAAGCGGCGGATGGGCATGGGAGGACTCGAAGAAACGCTGAACGCGGCCACCTGATCACGGACGCGCGTTGCAGGCGTATGACGATGGCGCATGACCGGCTCTTAACTTGGCGCGCGCCCAGCGCCTCGCCATAGTCGCCCTGCCCTGCCGACTCGTTCGGCGCCAGGACCGCCCGCATGTCGATCGCCCTCGAGGCCGACCGCCTCACCAAGACCTACGGGGCGGTGCGCGCCCTCGACGACTTCTCCATCGCCATTCCCGCCGGTGGCGTGTTCGGGGTTCTGGGCCCAAACGGCGCGGGCAAGAGCACTCTCTTCCGTATCGCGCTGGGCCTGGTGCGCCCCACCGAGGGCTCGGCGCGCCTGTTCGGCGGTCCGGCCGGCGACATCACGGCCCTGCGCAAGATCGGGGCGATGATCGAAACGCCGCGCTATCCGGCCTATCTGACCGCCCGCGACACGCTGAAGATGCTGGCCCTGGAGAGCGGCGCGAAGAACGCCGACATCGACGGCTGGCTGGAGCGCGTGGGCCTGACCCAGGCGGCCGATCGGTCGACCTCCGGCTACTCCGTCGGCATGAAGCAGCGCCTGGGCCTGGCCGCCGCCTTCTTCACCAAGCCCGAACTCGTGATCCTGGACGAGCCGACCAGCGGTATGGACCCGGCCGGCATCCAGGAAATCCGCGCCCTGATCGTCGACCTGGCCCAGCGCGAGGGCGTCACCGTCATCCTGGCCAGCCACCAGCTGGACGAGGTGCGCCGGGTCTGCGATCGGGTCGCCATCCTCTCCAAGGGCAAGGTCATCGCCGAGGGCGGCGTGGCCGAGCTGACCGCCGGCGAGGCCCGCCTGCGCATCACCGCCGCTTCGCCGATCGCTCAGGTGCTGAGCGTGCTGGGCGACAAGGGCGCGGCCGACGGCGCCGACGCGGTGCTGGCCGACATCCGCCGCGACGAGGCCCCGGCCCTGATCCGCGCGCTGGTCGAGGCCGGCGTCGACATCACCGAGGCCCGCTGGCGCGAGGCCGATCTCGAGGGCGTGTATCTCAAGACTCTGGATCGGGGAGCCGCCTGATGTTGGCCGACGCCATTTCCGCCGAGCGCTTCCGCCTGCTGCGTGACCGCTCCGCCCTGTTCTGGGGCTTCTGTTTCGCCCCGCTGGCCGGCTTCGTGCTGAGCGTCGGCGGTGACCTCTTCCTGCGCAACGTCATCCGTCGGCCCATGCCTGGCGTGACGACGGGCATCCTGGACCAGGTGATCAAGGCACTGGGCGACGGCGCCTCCACCTTCGGGGCGCTGTTCCTGATGATCGGCGCGGCGGCCGTGCTGGCCGGCGACTATCGCTGGGAGACCTGGCGGCTGCTGACCCCGCGCAACACGCGCCAGAACCTGCTGCTGGCCAAGCTTCTGGTCGTGGGCGAGGCGATCTTCTGGAACCTCGTCCTGACCGCGATCCTGTCGGTCCTGGCGTCGGTGATCGGCGCGCTGATCGCCGGCAAGGCCCTGGTGTTCTCGGCCATGGATCACTCGGTGTTCGATGCGGTCGGCGTGCTGGCCATCACCTGGCTGGAGGCCATGACCCTGGCGGCCCTGGCGGCCTGCGTCGGAGTGCTGTCGCGCTCCACCATGGGCGTGGTCATCGCCTGCCTGGGCGTGCGCTTCGTCGAGACGATCCTGTCGACCTCCCTGCGTCTGATGGAACAGGGCAAGGTCACCTGGAAACTGCTGGCCATCCCGGTGTTCGACGCCGACCTGCTGCGCGGCGCCCTGCTGGATCCCGGCGCGCTGGGCCCGGCGGCCGGCTCCGCCGGTCCGGCCCTGGCCGCCCTGGCCGTCTGGGCGGCGATGCTGGGCGCGGGCGCGGTGTTCCTGTTCCGCCGCCAGGACCTGACGAAGGAATGACGAGCCAGAAGCAGCGGATGCTGGCCGGCGCGCTCTACACGGCCAAAGACTCGGAACTGCAGGCCGATCAGCGCGCCAACCAGGCCTGGCTGGATCGCTACAACACCTCGTCGATGGACGAGCGCCCTGCCCTGCTTCGTCAGCACTTCGGCGCGGTGGGGCGGGACGTGGTGATCCGCGCGCCGTTCCATTGCGACTACGGCTACAACATCCGGGTCGGCGACGGCGTCTTCATGAACTTCGGCTGCGTCGTCCTCGACGTGGTCGAGGTGACGATCGGCGAGATGACCCAGATCGGCCCGAACGTACAGATCCTGACCGCCGACCATCCGCGCGATCCGGCGCAACGCCGCCAGGGCCTGGAGTCCGGTCGCCCGATCCTCATCGGCGCCAATGTCTGGATCGGCGGCGGCGCAATCCTGCTCCCCGGCGTCACGGTCGGCGACGATGCGGTGATCGGCGCCGGCGCGGTCGTCACCCGTGACGTGGCGGCCGGCGCGACCGTGGTCGGCAACCCGGCGCGGCCGGTCGTTCCCAAGGCCTAGACGAAGAACTCCACCTCGCCCGTCGTCAGCTCGTAGTGCGCGCCGACGATCTTCAGCCGGCCCGCGTCCAGAGCCTCGACGATGGCCTGGTCCGAGCGGCGCAGACCATCAGCCACGCGGCGGGCGTTTTCGCGCACCGAGGCGTCGACCAGATCCTGCGGGTGGGTGTTCTTCGCCGCGATCACGGCCGGCACGATCGGCAGCACCATCTCGGCGATCGCCCCCGCATAGTTGGCCCCGTTCTCGACCATCTCGACGGCGGCGGTGACCGCCCCGCACTTGGCGTGACCCAGCACCACGATCAGCGAGCATCCCAGCACCGAGACGCCATAGGCGATCGAGCCCAGGGCCACGCGGTCCACCGTGTTGCCGGCCAGGCGCACGACGAACAGTTCGCCCAGGCGCTGGTTGAACAAGAGCTGGGCCGAAACCCGGCTGTCCGCGCAGCCGACGACGATCGCGAACGGATGCTGGGCGTCGGCCAGCTTCTTCAGGTGATCGCGAGTATTGACCGGCGCCGCGCGCCCCTCGACGAAGGCCGCGTTGCCCTCGATCAGCCGCCACAGCGCTTGATCCGGCGGCGTGGCCTCGGCGACGAACGCTGGCAGCGGCTTGGGTTTCTTTCCGAACATGAGCGCGTTTCCCCCGTCCCGGCTCGTGGATGAGGCGCGCATACAGCCATCGAAAATCGGAGCGTCGTCACCGCGTTTTCGTGACACACGAAAATGTTGACGCGTGCGTCGGCACAAGGTGCGGAAACGAAAAAGGCCCCGGATTTCTCCGGGGCCTCTCGTGTCAGCCTAGGCTGAAAATCTTAGTCTTCGGCTTCGTTCGTGTAGACCGGACCCGAGTCCTTGCCCTTTTCCGAGACGTCGCGATCGACGAACTCGATGACGGCCAGCGGGGCGTTGTCGCCGTAACGGAAGCCGGCCTTCAGGACGCGG
>FTCT01000793.1_pt1 | contig 19168 bp, 21 predicted proteins | sample 1658881 | NCBI WGS metagenome assembly FTCT01 (sample SAMEA3914864, study PRJEB12502) | metagenome | biome: forest; material: soil | place: USA | collected 2012-03-12 | depth 0.3 m | reverse complement strand
CAGGTCGGTGTTGATCTGGATCAGGCTGTGGGCGTCGCCCTTGTACCAGTTGTAGCCGCTCCAGGGCTTCTTGGTGACGAACTCCAGGTCGAAGCGCTCATTGGCCGGCAGCTTGATGTGCTCTTCGGTCTTGGCCTTGCAGGCGGCGATGCCGGCCTTCATGACCGGCTCCAGCTTGTCGGTCGGGATCACGTACTGGTTCTGGAAGGCGTCGACGCGCGCGGCCAGGTCGCCCTTGCCCGGGACGATCTTGTCGATGCGGGCCAGGATCGGATCGTAGCTCTTCAGGGGCTTCAGCACCGGCCGCACGCTGAACAGGCCCTGGGCCTCGTCCTGGAAGCTGAACTTGTCGCCGGCCATCATCGCCAGGCGGGTCTGGGCGGCCTTGAGCTGGCCCTTCAGGAACAGCTTGCGGCGGCGCAGGTCGGGCGTCAGGTCCTTGTCGGGAACCTTGGCCAGCAGCATCTGCAGGCGGTCGGCCTCCTTGCGCAGCGCCGAGACCGGGCGTGGGGCGGCCTTGGCGACGTCCTGCCAGGCGCGCGGGCCGTAATAGGCGTCGACATAGCCGGGCTCACGCTCGCCGGCCTCCAGGGTCAGGTGCACGTAGTCGACGGCGATCCGGTCCAGAAGGTCCGAGCCGGGCGTGGCCAGGGCTGGGACGGCCAGGGTGAGCGCGGCGGCGAGCGCCAGCGAAGCGACGGCGTGACGGATCTTCATGAGCGGGCCCTCCCTCGAACGAGGCGCGCACGCTGCACCGTTCGTCCCTGTTTCGGCAAGGGACGGGACGGATTTTCCGCCGATCAGCCGGCGGCGAGGTCCAGCGCGCCCGGCGCGCCGCGCCAGGCCTTGCGGGCCTCGGCCAGGTGGGCGTCGGCGGCGTCCTTCTGGCCCTGGGCGCGTTCGGCGCGGGCCAGCACGGCCAGGGCGACCGGGTCGCGCGCCCGGCGGGTCAAGGAAGCGTGGGCCTCGAACGCCGCGCCCTTGGCGTCGCCGGCCGCCAGCAGGGCGACGGCGAGATCGCGGCGGGGCGGATACCACCACATCGGCGGGTCGGTGATGTCGGTGAACCTGGTCTCTTCCAGTTCGGCGGCCTTGCGGAACATGGCGACGGCGTCCTTGGGGCGATGCTCCAGCAGGGCCAGGCGGCCCTCCAGGACCAGGCGCGCCAGGTCGGTGGCTTGCGACATCTGGCCGGCATATTGGCCGACGTCCTTCAGCTGCTCGGCGCTGCGATCGACCAGGGCGGTCTCGCGCTTGAGGCCGGCCAGGTCGCCGGTGCGGGCCAGCGCCTCGCCGCGGGCATAGCGCCACATGGCTTGCAGATAGGGCAGTTTCGGCTCGGCCAGGGCCAGGACCGCGGCGGGCTCGGCGAAGCGGCCTTCGGCGGCGTAGGCCGTGCCGGCGATCAGCTGGTCCCAGGGGCTGGGCGTCTTGGCCGTCGTGGCGTAGTCGATGGCCGGGCGGCCGAGAGCCAGGGCGCCGGCCCCGTCGCCGGACATCAGGGCCCCGGCCGTGCCGTATTGGACGTTGTGGCCATGGTAGAAGAGGCCGAACGGCCCCTCCAACCCCTGGGCCTGGGCGTTCTGGCCATCCAGCACGCTGGCGCGCTGGTTCGAGGTCAGCGCGTCCTCGTAGCGTCCCACCCAGTAGTAGGTGTGCGAGGGCATGTGCACCAGGTGGCTGGCCTTGGGGGCCAGGCGCTCCAGCCGGTCGGCGGCGGCCTCGGCGCGCGGCGCGAAGCCGGCCATCTCGGTGGCGTGGATGTAGAAGTGGACGGCCCCGACATTGTCGGGCGCGCGCTTCAGTACGCCTTCCAGCAGGGCGACGATGCGGGGGCTGTTCTTGGTGGTGTTGCGCTGGGCGTCTGGCACCATCAGGGCGTCGGAGGCCAGGACGGCAAGCTCGTCGCTGTCCGGGTGAGCCTGGGCGATCGCGTACATGGCCTCGGCATAGGCGTCGTCGCCAGGCCCTGCGCCGCCGCCGTGATCGTAGCGCTTGACCATGGCCGCGATCAGGTCGCGCTCCAGTTGGGGCCCGTCGGCGGCCAGCACGGTGGCGCGCTTCATCAGCTCGGCGTACCGGGCCTGGACCTTGTCATCCACGGTGAAGTTGATCGTCGCGCCGCCGGCCCAGGCTTGGCCCCACAGGCACATCGCGCAGTTGGGATCGCGACGCGACGCCTCTTCGAAGGCCGCCAGGGCCGGGTGATGGGCGAAGGCGTGGCCTAGCTGCAGGCCGTTGTCGAAGAAGGCCTGGGCGTCGGCGGACGGGGTGCGGATCTTGAACGTCGCGTCGCCATAGCCCGGCATCAGCCGCGCGACCTTGGCCGGCGCTTCGGTCGGCGAGCCGCCGCTGGAGCATAGGCCCAGCGCGCGCGGGGGAGGCGGGGGCGGATTGGCTTCCGTGAAGGCCGGGATCAGGGACAGCGCCAGGATCAGGCCGGCCGCGCGCGTGTTCATCGGATGTCTCGCCCCCACGAAGTTGCGGCACGCTAGCGCCCGGATCGCGGCGGGAGCAAGCGCCCCCTCCGTCTCGTCGCCTATTGGCGCCGATCCACCTCCCCCGCAGGCGGGGGAGGAGAAGACGGTTTCCTCCTCACCCGTGAAACGGGGGAGGTGGCGCGGCGCGGATACGCGACGTGACGGAGGGGGCGCTAAGCCGTCCCTTACCCCCGCGCCGCCGCCGCCATGCCCGGGAAGTCGCTGAAGATGCCGTCGACGCCGGCCGCGTACAGCGCCTTGAACACCGGGTTCACGTCGCCCTGGATCGCCAGATAGGCCGGGTCCTTCGGGTCGCCTTTGCGCAGGTTGGCGGGCAGGAAGTAGTTCTCGGCCCGCACGGTCCAGGGGTGGACGACCAGGCCCGCGGCGTGGGCGTTCTTCACCAGGTCGGTGGCCGGCAGCAGGGTGTCGGCGTTCTGCGGGATGACCATGGTCTTTTCCGGACCCAGGCCGTCGGCATAGACCGCCACGTCCTTCAGGCCTTGGGCGGTGACGAGGTCGGCGTACTTGACGTTCGGCAGGTCGGCCGGGCCGCCTTCCGAGGCGACCAGGAACACCAGGCGCGCCGGCGTCTTGGCCCGCAGGCGTTTCAGCGTGCCGACCTCGAAGCACTGGACGAAGACCGGCGCGGTGGCCGAGTTCAGGTCCAGGGCCTTCAGCTTGGCGACCAGGCGGTCCTCGGTGGGCAGGCCGATCGCGGCGAAATAGGTCGGGTGCTTCAGCTCGGGATAGGTGCCGATCGTGCGGCCCGTGCGCTTGGAGCCGGCGCGGGCGATGGCGACCATCTCCTCATAGGTCAGGATCTGGGCCTGGCCGTCGAAGGCGGCGCTGGCCGGACGCAGCTGCGGCAGCCGCTCGCGGCAGCGCAGGGTCTTGATCTCGGCCAGGGTGAAGTCCTCGGTGAACCAGCCGGTGATCGACTGGCCGTCGATGATCTTGGTGGTCTTGCGCGCCGCGAATTCCGGATGCTTGGCGACGTCGGTGGTGCCGCCGATCTCGTTCTCGTGGCGCACGACCAGGTGGCCGTCCTTGGTGGGCACCAGATCCGGCTCGATGAAGTCCGCGCCCTGGTCGATGGCCCGCTCGTAGGAGAGGGACGTGTGCTCGGGCCGCTCGCCGCTGCAGCCCCGGTGGCCGATGATCAGGGGCTTCTTGGCCTGGGCGCGGGCGAAGCCCGGAAGCAGGGTGCCGGCGAGCGCGGCGGTGGTCATGGCGCGACGGGTGAGCAAGGTCATGGGCCGCGATTTAGCGCGCGGATGTGACGGTTTGGCTAGGGAAATAAGGCGGTTTGCGCCCCCTCCGTCACGATGCGTATTCGCATCGCGCCACCTCCCCCGCTTTGCAGGGGAGGAGCATGTCGTTTCTCCTCCCCCGTGAAACGGGGGAGGTGGCCCGGAGGGCCGGAGGGGGCGCTAAGCGCTGGCCCCTTAAGCCGCCCGCAGACGCTCCAGGATCAGCGGATAGAGGTCCTGGTTGCTGGCCAGCAGCGACTTGCCCTGCACCACGTCGTGGTCGTTCTCGTCGATCGTCGAGATCTTGCCGCCTGACTCCTGGATCATCAGCACGCCGGCCGCGACGTCCCACGGATTGAGGTTGCGCTCCCAGTAGGCGTCGAAGCGGCCGGCGGCGACCCAGGCGAGGTCGAGGGCCGCCGAGCCGAAGCGGCGCACGCCGGCGACCTTCTGGCTGACCTGGTGCAGCTCCTTCAGGAACTGGCCGTGGCCCGGCTTGCCGGCGAACGGCACGCCCGTGGCCAGCACGGCCTCGTCGAGGTTGCGGCGGGCGGCGACGCGCAGGCGCTTCTCGGCGCCCAGGAACGCGCCCTTGCCCTTTTCGACCCAGAACAGGTCGTTGGTGATCGGGTTGTAGGTGACGCCGGCCACGACGCCTTCGCCTTCGCGCTGCAGGGCGATGTTGACCGCGAAGTGCGGGATGGCGTGCAGGAAGTTGGTGGTGCCGTCCAGCGGGTCGACGATCCAGGTGTGGGTCTTGTCGGTGCCCTCGATCATGCCGCGCTCTTCGCCCAGGAAGCTGTAGCCCGGGCGGGCCTTGGTCAGCAGCTCGAACAGGGTCTGTTCGGCCTTGAGGTCGGCGTTGGTGACGAAGTCGGCCGCGCCCTTCTTGGAGACCTGCAGTTCGGTGACTTCGCCGAAGTCACGCGCCAGGCCACGGGCGGCCTTCCGGGCCGCGTCGATCATGACGTTCAGGAGGGCGGAAGGGGTAGCCACGGGCGGATATCCTCAAGGAATGCCGTCGACGCCCGCCGGAAAGTCCGGCGGCGGAGCGGTAGGTCGACGGTGTGAAAGAACGGGCGCGGAAACTAGTCGTCCACAGGGCCGATGGCAAGGCGACCGTGAAAATTGTCATCCCGGCCAAGCGCATAGCGCGCCGAGCCGGGACCGCCGGAAGCGCCGAGCCTGTGGCGGTCCCGGGTCTTCGCCCGGGATGACATCGTCTTGGTTCCTCGATTTTTCGCAGACCCGTGTCACGTCGGCGCGGCCTGCCTCGTCCTGCTTCCAGATCCCAAGGAGGACGGCATGGCGCGCTGGATCGCGATCGGACTGACGGTGATTTTCCTGGGCAACGGCCTCTTCATGCTGGCCGCGCCCTATCCCTGGTACCTGGCCGTTCCGGGCGTGGTGCTGACCGGGCCGTTCAACGACCACTTCGTGCGCGACGTCGGGGCGACCTATCTGGCTTGCGGGGTCGGGAGCGCGCTGGGCGCGCTGGACCTGCGCCGCCATGCGGGCGGGATGGCCGTCGCGGCGACGTTCCAGGGCGTGCACGCGCTGATCCACGTCATCACGCCGTTCTGCGGGAAGGGCCCGCCGTGGCCGCTGCTGGCGCGGGACTTTCCGGGCGTCTTCCTGCCCACCCTGCTGACGATCGGGCTGGCGATCGTGGCCTTTCGGACCGAAAAGACCTCCCGATGACGCAAGCGGACGCGATCTTCGAAAGCCGTCGGCCGGCCATGACCGGCCTGGCCTATCGCATGCTCGGCTCGCGGGCCGAGGCCGAGGACGTGGTCCAGGACGCCTGGCTGCGCTGGCGCAAGGTCGACGCCGAGACGGTCGAGGAGCCCGGCGCTTACCTGAACCGCGTGGTGACCCGCCTGGCGCTGGACCGCCTGAAGTCGGCCCGCGTGCGGCGCGAGGTCTATGTCGGCGAGTGGCTGCCCGAGCCGGTGGTCGAGCCCGATTTCGAGGCGCCGGACGACGCCGACCTGTCGGTGGCCTTCCTGCTGGCCCTGGAGCGGCTGACCCCGCTGGAGCGGGCGGCCTTCCTGCTGCACGACGTCTTCGACACGCCCTTTTCCGAGATCGCCGCCGTCCTGGGGCGCAGCGAGACGGCCTGCCGCCAGCTGGCCTCGCGGGCCCGCGAGCACGTGCGCCGCGACCGACCGCGCCACAAGCCCAGCGTCGACGAGGAGCGCCGGCTGACCTCGGCCTTCTTCCAGGCCCTGCTGACCGGCGACGAGGTCGCGCTGCGCGACCTGCTGGCCGAGGACGTGGTCTGGCACGCCGACGGCGGCGGCAAGGTCAGCGCCAACCTCAATCCCATCTACGGCCAGGCCAAGCTGGTGGCCATGCTGCTGGGCATCCGGCGCAAGTGGCCGCCGCCGGAACACGCCACCGCCCGCCTGGCGCGCGTCAACGGCCAGCCAGGCCTGGTGCTCTCGGCCGAGGGCGCGGTCTTCCAGACCCTGAGCCTGGAGATCGAGAATGGCCGGATCGCGGCGGTCTATACGGTGCGCAATCCGGAGAAGTTGGTGGGGTTGTAGGCGGGGGTCGTTGGAGCGCCCCCTCCGTCTCGTCGCCTATCGGCGCCGATCCACCTCCCCCGCTACGCAGGGGAGGAGAAGAACGCTTTCCTCCTCACCCGTAAAACGGGGGAGGTGGCGCGATGCGGATACGCATCGTGACGGAGGGGGCGCTCTCCCAAAGCCTTAAGGCAGCGCCACCTTCGGCAACGTATCCTTCGTCTCGCACGCCAGCTTCCCGGCCTTGCCCACCGCCCCGGAGATGTCGTCGATCTTGGCCTCCTTGCGCCAGCCCTTGGGCAGGCCCTTGGAGCCGTCGAAGTCCATGCCGAGGTCCATCCACTTGTCCGCCGCGCAGTCGAGGGCGAACAGCAGGATCGGGCCCTTGTTGGCCGGCCAGTTCCTGTAGGGGCCGTTGGCCTTGCCCTCGGCGATGCGGGTGACGACTAGGCCGCTAGTCTCGTCGACGCGGGTGAAGTCCGCGTCGTAATAGGTCTTGGTCTCGCCGGGCGCGAGCTTCCAGGTCTCCGCGGCCGCCACGCCCCCAAGCGTCAAGGCCGTTACGCCCAACACAACGCTACGCAAACGCACTCCGAGCCGCTTCATATGAGCGTCCTCCCCCGTTTCTTGTTCGCTCGGGGGAAGCTAGGCCTGTGTGCGGTGCGTCACAAGCGAACGCCGTTATTCGGCCTTGTTTCGTGCGGCCAGGCCTTGGGCGATGGCGGCGTTCAGGGCGGCGACGGCGGCGTCGGGGCCTTGCGGATGGGCCCATACGCCGCCCGAGACGGCCAGGAAGTCCGCGCCCGCCGTGGCCAGGCTGGCGGCGTTGGCGGCGGTGATGCCGCCGATGGCCACGCAGGGGACCTCCATCGTCTCCTGCCAGATGGTCAGGATGTCCGGCTCGGCAACGGTCGGTGCGTCCTTGGTCGTGGTCGGGAAGAAGGCCCCGAAGGCGACGTAGTCGGCCCCAGCCTCGGCGGCTTCCATGGCCAGGTGGCGGCTGTCGTGGCAGGTCACGCCGACCATGCGCTCGCCCATCAGCTTGCGCGCGTCCTTGAAGGCCATGTCCGACTGGCCGACGTGCACGCCGTCGACCGGCAGGCGGGCGGCCAGGTCAGGGCGGTCGTTGAGGATCACGGCCACGTCATGCGCCTGGGCGATCGGCGCCAGCGCCTCGACGGCGGCTTTCACCACGTCGTCCGGAACATCCTTCAGCCGGATCTGCAAGGCGGCCACGTCGCCGCCGTCCAGCGCCTTGGCCAGTTGGCGGCCGAAGCCTTCGAGGTCTGTCAGGGCGGGCGGCGTGATCAGGTAGAGGCGGCAGGGGAGCGTCATAGACGCGGGAATAGCACGAGCGCCCCCTCCGTCACGAGGCTTCGCCTCGCGCCACCTTCCCCGCCTTGCGGGTGAGGAGGACCGCGCAGCGGTGGAGGGGCGCTGCGCCCGCGACACCACGCCGCTGCTAACCATAGTGAGAGTCAGTTGCAAAAGCCGTCGAGACCGGCTAGATGAGAATGACAATCAAACCGGGTAGGGCGTTCTTCCTTGTACGTCTGTAACTGTAACGGCATCCGCGAGCGCGAAGTGCGCGCCGCCATCGACGCCGGCGCGACGCGTCCTGTCGAGATCTTCCGCGCCAAGGGCTGCCAGGCCCAGTGCGCCAAGTGCGTGTGCGAGATGCGCCAGATGATCCAGGAAAGCCGCGAGGCCCTGGCGTTCGCCGCCGAATAAACAGCCGAAAACTAAGCGTTTTCAGCGACCGCGAAGCACTCGCACGCTTTTCCGTGAAAGCGAGAAACACTCGCACACATTGAGGTTGAAGCCGCTTTCGGCTTGGCTCAGGTTCGCCTCGAATTCGAATCCTCGAAGCCTAGTCCAAGGAGGCCGCCATGCAGGGCGATCCCAGCATCATCCGACTGCTCAACGCGGTGCTCACCAACGAGCTGACGGCGGTCAACCAGTACTTCCTGCACGCGCGGATGTACGACAACTGGGGCTTCAAGCGCCTGGGCAAGATCACCTACGACGAATCGATCGGCGAGATGAAGCACGCCGACATGCTGATCAACCGCATCCTGTTCCTGGAAGGCCTGCCCAACCTGCAGGATATGCACAAGCTGAAGATCGGCGAGACGGTGCCCGAATGCCTGGGCAGCGACCTGCAGGTCGAGATCGGCGGCCGCGAGACCCTGATCCCCGGCATCATCCAATGCGAACAAGCCCGCGACTATGTCAGCCGCGAGCTTCTGCGCGTGATCCTGAGCGACACCGAAGAGCACATCGACTTCCTGGAAACCCAGCTGTCGCTGGTGAAGTCGCTGGGCGAGGCCAACTACCTGCAGTCGGCCATGGGCGAGCTGCCCGCTTAAGCGCACTCGAAAGCAAAAGCGGCGGACGGCGGTCGATCAACTGAACCGCCGCCCGCCTGCTCGGGGGCGAGGCGGGGGTTACGCCGCCCGAGCGCCCGGCCGTGCGTAACCGTTCCGCTGGTGGGGGGATTGCGGAGCGGCCGCGCGGGCCGAAGAGGTTTCGTGGCCCACCCGGAAGCGGCCGACCATGTCGGCCAGGTCGTGGGCTTCGGTGCGAAGATTGGCGGCGGCGGCGGTGGTCTGCTCGACCATGGCCGCGTTCTGCTGGGTGACGTGGTCCATCTGGTTGACGGCCGCGTTGACCTGGTTGAGGCCGGTGGCCTGCTCGGAGGCCGAGCGGGCGATTTCCGAGATCAGGCCGTCGATCTCGACGACCTTGCTGACGATGCCGGTCAGCGACCCGCCCGTCTCGCCGACCAGCTTCACGCCGCGATCGACCTGGGCCGTCGAGTTGGCGATCAGCGTCTTGATTTCCTTGGCCGCGTCGGCCGAGCGCTGGGCCAGGGCCCGCACTTCCTGAGCCACGACCGCGAAGCCGCGACCGGCCTCGCCCGCCCGCGCCGCCTCGACGCCGGCGTTCAGGGCCAGAAGGTTGGTCTGGAAGGCGATCTCGTCGATCACGCCGATGATGTTGCCGATCTGGGCCGAGGACTTCTCGATCTCGCCCATGGCGCTGATGGCTTCGGACACCACTTGGCCGGAACGGTCGGCCTCGACGCGGGCGCCCGAGGCGGCCTGAGAGGCGCGTTTGGCGCCCTCGGCGCTGCGCACCACCGTGGCGGTGATCTCGTCCAGCGCGGCGGCGGTTTCTTCCAGGCTGGCGGCCTGCTGCTCGGTGCGGCGCGACAGGTCGCTGGCGGCCGAGGAGATCTCGTCGGTGCTGCCCTGGATGCCCTGGGCGTTGCCGAGGATCGATTCGACGGCGGCGCGCAGGCTCTCGGCGGCCGAGTTGAAGTCGTCCTTGATCTGCTGGTAGCGCGGGTCCATCGCCGCCTCGATGCGGACGGTCAGGTCGCTCTGGGCCAGCCGGCCCAGGCCTTCGGCCAGCACGGCCACCACGTTGTTGTCCTGGTCGGCTTTCTTGCGGGCCGCCTCGGCTTGGGCGCGTTCCAGCTCGACCTGGGTGATGTCGGCCGCGAACTTGATGACCTTCACCGGCTTGCCGGCCTTGTCGAAGATCGGGTTGTAGGAAGCCTGAATCCAGATCTCCTGGCCGCCCTTGCCGACGCGCTGGAACTTGTCGGAGAAGAACTCGCCGCTGTTGAGGCGCTTCCAGAACTCGCGGTACTCGCCGCTCTTGGCGTAGTCGTCCGCGACGAACAGGCTGTGATGACGCCCCTGGATCTCGGTCAGGCCGTAGCCCAGCGTCTTCAGGAAGTTGTCGTTGGCCGTGATGATCGTGCCATCGAGATTGAACTCGATCACCGCCTGGCTGCGGTTGATCGCGGCGATCACGCCTTCCAGCTCCGAGATGCGCTCGGCAGTCTTGGCGTCGTCCTGGCGAGTCCGGAAGAAGGACATCGGTTGCGTCTCCAGCGCGGGTCGGAAGTCGGCTTGTCGCCACTTTGGCGAGTGCGACCCCGTCGTCTCGGTGAAAGGTTGCGTCCGCACCGCTCAAAATGAGCTTAACGCCCGTAAACCGCGATTTTGCCTAGGGTTTGGCGGGGTTTGCGAATTCCCCAATGGAGTCAAATACGTATATTGCGCGAACGTTGTCGCGCCAGTTGAACTGCGACGTCACGTCGCGGCCAGATTGGACAAGCCTTCGACGGCGCGATCGGGACATTGATCTTTGCGCCGCGCGCCGGCTGCGGCCATGATGCGTCGAGGTCCCCAGTCAGGCTGGAACCAAGCACCAGCTGGGCTGTTTGACCTTTTCGAGTTCAAGAGGGAGTCCCGTCATGCATATCGCCAACGGAAAGACGCGCGAGCGCGCCCTGGCCGGTCGCGAAGCCTTCGAGCTCGATCGACGGGAAGGCTATCACCCGGTGGCCCAGATCGCCGTCGGCGCGGCCCTGGCTGGCGGCGCGATCGCCGCGGCCCTGATCATGGGGCGCCGTCACGAGCAGGTGCTGGACGACGAGATGTACGCCGTCGAGTTCGCCGAGATGCACGAGCCGGTGGCCCACCAGCCCAAGCCCCTGACCAGCCTGCTGCTGCCGCCGCTGTTCATCGCCATGACCCTGTCGGGCCTGCGCACCTGGAACGCGCCGGCCAGCCCGGCCCGCACCCGCGCGCTGACGATCTGGAGCCTGGTGCAGGGCTTTAACGCCCTGTGGCTGGGCCTGGGCGCGCGCCGCGTCGGCGGCCAGCTGGGCGCGGCCACGGCCTCGCTGGCGGCCTCGGCGGCCTATGCGATCGAAGCCCGCAAGGTCGGCGGCGGCTCGGCCCCGGACCTCGGTTGGCTGGGCATCGCCAACGCCCTGACCGCCCAGCTGTGGCGCCGCTCGCCGCTGCGGGCGCCGACGATTCATTGAGAGCAAGGTTCGCGCTGGCGACCGCCGGCGTCTTCCTGATCGAAGCAATGATCGCGCTGTGGTGGCGCGATCGTTTCGTTCGTCCGTATCTGGGCGACGTGCTGGCCGTCGTGCTGGTTCACCTGTTTTTGCGCGCCACCACGCGGCTCACCGCCCTGCAGGCCGCGGGCGCAGCCCTGGCCGTGGCGGTGATGATCGAGCTGGGCCAGCTGCTCCACGTGCTGGATGCCCTGGGCCTGCGCCACAACGCCTTGGCCCGCGTGGTGCTGGGCGGAACCTATGACCCCCAGGACCTGGCCTGCTACCTCGTGGGCGCCCTGGCGGCTTTTGCGCTGGACCGCCTGTGGCTCACGCAATCTTCAGCAGCCGATCCAGGCTGAGCTTGCCCCCGCCCCGCGCGATCAGGAACAGCAGCAGGCCCGCCCACGACAAGTGGGTCGGCCAGGCGTCGGGATAGACGAAGATCTCGATCACCGCCGTCATGCCCAGGAACGCCAGGGCCGACAGGCGCGTGAACAGGCCCAGCACCAGCAGGATCGAGAACAGGTGTTCCGAATAGGTCGCCGCATGCGCCGCCACGGCCGGCGGCAGCAGGGGCACGTGGTACTCGGTCTCGAACAGCGAATAGGTGCTGTCCTTGATGTGCAGGATGCCGTCCACCTTGGTGCGGCCAGACTGGAAGAAGATCGCCGCGACGCCCAGGCGGGTGACGAGCGCCAGCACGTCCTCGGTCAGCACCTTGCCGGCGGTGCGGGCGAAGAGGTCGAAGGGGGCGCGGGGCGAGAGGGTTTGAGCGGTCATCGGGCGGTGTCCAGGAAGACGCCGTCGCCGATCAGGGCGGCGAACAGCGAGGCGATGGGAAAATCGGGATCGGCGACAGCCGCGCGCTCGGCCGCCTGGGCCGCCGTCTGGCCGTCGCGGCAGGCGCGCAGGAACTCGGTCTCGGCCTCGCCGATCACGCGATGCATAACTGCGCCGTTGTCGCGCACGCATAGGAGCGCTTCGGCGCGAGCGGGCAGGTCGAGCTCCGTCTCGCCCGCGCGGGCTGCGCACCACAGGCTGGGCAGGCCGGCGTCGAAGGCGGCGAAGCGGACGCTGGGATGCAGCGCCAGCCGGGTCTGCGCCAAGGCCTCGGGCGGCAGGCTGGACAGCGTCTCGGCGGTCAGGGCCGGCGCCTCGGCGGCGAACAGCGTCTCGGTCCACAGACGGTCGAGATGCGCGATCCCAGCCAGATAGGGCAGGTCCTGAGCCGGCGGGAAGCGGGCCAGCCAGGCCGGGAAGTCCTCGCCATAGTCCTGCAAGGCCGCGCTGCTCGGCGGCGCCTCGCGGGCGAACAGGGCGGCGGCGGCGCGGAACCAGTCCTCGCCGACCATCGACTGCACCGTCGGGAAATTGGCGGCCAGGGCGTCGACGCAGCCCTTGGCGATGGTGTTGCGATAGACCGACAGGCCGGCCTCGCCCTCGCCAGGCGCGAGCCAGCGCGCCAGCGGCGCGGCGTCGCTGTTCAGGGCTTCGACGAAGGCGTCCTGGAAGTCGAGCAGCTCAGGCATCGACGGCCTCCAGCGCGGACAGCTCGGCGGCGGCGCGGTCGCGCTCGGTCAGCAGGACGTCGAAGGCGGGAATGTCATCATCCCGCTCAATGAGCGTCGGGCGTTGGCCGACACGGCGGACCAGGCGGCGGTACAGCGCCCAGACCGGCTCGGCGATCGGCGCGCCGTGGGTGTCGATCAGCAGGCCCGAGCCGCCCTCGTCGGGCGCGTGGCCGGCCAAGTGGATCTCGCCGATGGCCTCGGCGGGCAGGGCGTCCAGATAGGCCTCGGCGGCGTAGCCCAGGTTGCTGGCGCTGACGAACACGTTGTTGACGTCGACCAGCAGGCCGCAGCCGGTGGTGGCGACCAGGGCTTTCAGGAAGTCGACCTCGTCGAGGTCGTGGCCCTTGAGGGGCATATAGAGCGAGGGGTTCTCGATCAGCACCCGACGGCCCAGAGCGTCCTGCATCCGGCCGATATTGGCGGCGATGCGGGTCAGGGCCGCGTTCGTGCGCGGGAAGGGCAGAAGGTCGGGCTGGTGCATCCCGCGATGGCTCGACCAGGCGAGATGTTCGGAGACCACGAACGGCTCGAACCGATCGACCAGGATCTTCAGGGCCGCCAGGTGCTCGCGGTCCGGATCGGCGTCGGCGGCCAGGGACAGGCCCACGCCGTGCAGCGAGATCGAGTGACGCGCGCGGATGGCTTCCAGCGCGGCCAGGCGCGGTCCGCCGGCCGACATGTAGTTCTCGGGATGGACCTCGAACCACAGCCCGGCCGCGTCGCAGGCCAGCGCGTCGGCGTAGTGCTGGGACTTGAGGCCGAGGCCGGCGGTGGGGGTCATGGAAGACGTTCTCTAAAACGTGTCATCCCGGCCGAAGCGCAGCGTAGAGCCGGGACCCAGGGGCGACCGCGTTGCGCCGGCTCCTGGGTCCCGGATAAGCCCTACGGGCTTTCCGGGATGACATGGATTTTGGAGGTTGGCGCTTAGCCCTTCGGCGTCAGCGAGCCCATGCCGGTCGGGGTCTTGATCGAGACGCAGGTGCCCTTGGCGACGTTCTTCCAGGCGTTGCCCTGGTAGTCGGCCTTCGAGGTGCCGGCGCACGTGGTGCCCGCGCCCGCCTTGCAGTCGTTCTCGCCGGCCTTGGCGACGCCGTAGCACTTTTCCATGGCGGGCTTGGCGCCGGCCTTCATGTCGTCGGCCGAGGCGATGGTGACGCCGGCCGAGAGGGCGAAGACGGCGGCCAGGGCGGCGGTGGAAGCGGTGCGATTCATGGGGGATCTCCTTCGAAGCGTTTCGCGCCGGAGCGGCGTTGCTCGCCGCCCGGTCACGAGGAGATACGGAGCGGCGCCGGAGAAGGTTACACCGGTCGGCGAACAAAATTTCGATCGATCCCGTGGGGCAGGTTCCGAGAGGGCGCGACGCGGTGTAACCATCCGACCCTCGCGCGCGAATAGGGGCAGGCGTGACGGATACCGAAACCCGTTTGAAGGCGCTGATGCTGCGCGGGCTGGACGGCGACAACGCCGCCTACCGCGAGTGTCTGGCCGTCCTGGGTGTCCGGCTGCGCGCCTATTTCGCGCGTCGGATGTCCGGCGCGCCTGGCGATGTGGAGGATCTGGTGCAGGAGACGCTGCTGGCGGTGCATCTCAAGCGGTCGACCTGGGACAAGTCCCAGTCGTTCACCGCGTGGGCGCATGCGGTGGCGCGCTACAAGCTGATCGATCACTGGCGCCGGCGGAAGGTGCGCCAGACCCTGCCGATCGAGGACCACATCGAGTTCCTGGCCGCCGACGAGCCCGAACCGGGCGTGGGCCTGGAGCTGGATCGCGCCCTGGCCAGCCTGCCCGACAAGCAGCGAATCCTCGTCTCCGACGTCAAGCTGACGGGGCTGAGCCTCGCCGAGGCGGGCGCCCGCGCGGGCATTTCGGAAGGGGCGGCCAAGGTCGCCCTGCATCGGGCGCTGAAGGCCCTGGCCGAAAGGATGCGCCGTGCGGACGGATGATCTGATCGACGCCCTGGCCGCCGGCGCCGGTCCCGCGCCCGGGATGGCGCCGCGCCGACGCCTCGGCATGGTGCTGGCCGGCGGCGCCCTGGCGGCGCTGGTCCTGGTGCTGGCCTGGCTGCACATGCGTCACGACCTGATGCAGGCCATGCACGGCGGCATGTTCTGGATGAAGGCGCTCTATACCGGGATCCTGGGGCTGGGCGGCTATCTGGCCATCGAGCGCCTGGCGCGGCCGGCGGGCTCGGGTCGGCGCGGCTGGGCCGTGGCCGGCGCGGTGCTGGGCCTGTTCGTGCTGGCCGGAACCGCCCAGGCGATGATGAGCCCCGACATCCGCATGGCGATGCACATGATGCGCGGCCACTCCTGGCACGTGTGCAGTTTCAATATCCTGGCGCTGGGGATCCCGATGCTGGCCCTGGGCCTGTGGGCCGTGCGCGGCATGGCGCCGACCCACCCGACCCGGGCCGGCTTCGCCCTGGGCCTGTTCGCGGGCGGCACGGCGGCCACCGTCTACGGCCTGCACTGCCCGGAGAACACCTTCACCTTCGTGGCCCTGTGGTACAGCCTCGGGGTGCTCCTTGTGGCGGCGCTGGGCGCCCTGATCGGTCGCTGGGCGCTGCGCTGGTAGGCGAGCGCGCGGCGGCCGATCACACATTGTACCAACGTTGTCATGCTTGGTTGACAAAACGCCGTTCCCCCACTGAAGTGCCGCCGCTTTTCGCGAATGAGACGCGGGAAGCGAAAATCCATCAGCGACCGACTCTGTGGGGAGAGGCGCGTGACGATCGAAGAAACCCTCGCTCCGGCGAGCGGCGCGGGAATGGGCGCGCCCATCTGGTCCGCGGCGACATTGCCCTGGCGCCTGGCCGAGGTGGCCGCCGCCGGCGCCCTGGCCGGGGTGCTGATGATCCTGGCCTGGCTCAGCCTGCGTCCTGACCTGACCTTCGCCGTCGGCCACGCCTTCTTCTGGATCAAGGCCGCCTATCCCGCCGTCGTGGCCCTGTGCGGCCTGACCGCCGCCACCTTGATGGCGCGTGGCCAGACGGGCGGCGTCACGGCCCTGGCCCTGGCGGGCGCGGTGGCCTGCGCCATGCTGGTCGCGGCCGGCGCGCAGGCGGGACGCATGCCCGCAGCCGATCTCGAAGCCCTGCTGTGGCCTAACGGCGCGATCTGCCTGGGCAACGTCCTGGTCATCGCCGCGCCGATGCTGGCCCTGGCCGTGGCCGGGCTGCGCGATGTCGACCTGGAGCGGCCCGCGCCGACCGGTTTCGCCTGCGGCCTCTTCTGCGGCGGCGTGGCCGGCGTGGTCGACGGCCTGCACTGCTGGCAGACGACCTACGCCTTCGTCGGCCCCTGGTTCACCCTGGCCCTGCTGATCAGCGGCGGCGTCGGGGCCGGCGCGATCAAGCTGCTGGCGCGGCGGCGACGGCTGCTGGCGGCGGAGTAGTCGCCGAGGCGCCCGAAGCACTCGCTCCAAGGCGATCGATCAGGTGGTCGCCCACCCGCATGGCGTTGGCCACCGTGGTCAGGGTCGGGTTCACCGCATTGGCCGAAACGAAGAAGCTGGTGTCGACCACGTAGAGGTTGTCCAGTTCGTGGGCCTTGCAGTCGCGGTCCAGGACCGAGCTCTTGGGATCGGCCCCGAACCGCGTCGTGCCGCACTGGTGGGCCGTGCCGTACAGCGGCAGCAGCGAGTCGACCTGGAAGTGGTGCTGCGAGATCGGGTGGGCGTGGTCGACGAAGCCGTCCAGTGAGGCCCGCAGGATCTTCACCAGCCGGTCGTGGCCCTCGAGGTTCGAGAAGGTGTAGTCCAGCGAGATCTTGCCATTGCCGTCGACCCGCACGCGGTTGTCGGGCGACGGCAGGTCTTCGGAAATGACCAGCATCGACAGCATCCGCTCGGCCGCCGCGCCCGACAGCGCGTCGGGCACCAGGGCCGGCGGCAACCAGTCCTCGACCTGGCCCTCCAGGGTCTGGCCGGACATGTATTCCAGCAGCTGGATATGCCCCATCGGCAGGTCATAGCCGCCCTTGGGATCGCCGAAATAGAAGTCGTTGACCGCCAGGGTCTTGGGGAAGGTCACCGACTGGTGGGCGGCGGTGACGCTGACCATGGCCGACGAGTTGTGGAACATGTAGTTGCGCCCGACCTGGTCGGAGCCGTTGGCCAGACCGTTCGGATGGGCGGCGTTGGCCGAGGCCAGCAGGATCACCGCCGTATTGGCCGCGCCGGCCGCCACGACGACGATGTCGCCGCGCCAGCGCTCTTCGCCATGCTCGGTCTGGCAGACGATGTCGGTGACAGTCTTGCCTGACCCGTCGGTCTCCAGCCGCAGCACCTTGCGGCCCGGCAGCAGGGTGACGTTGGGCAGGTCCAGCAGTGGCTCGATGGCCAGGGTGCGCGCGTCGCACTTGGCGCGCAGCAGGCAGGGATAGCCGCCGCAGGTCTTGCACTTGATGCAGGTCGAGGTGACCGGATGAGCCTGGTCCAGCTTGACCCCCAGCGGCAGCGAGAACGGCCGCCAGCCTTGCGTCTCCCAGTGGCCCTTCAGCGCCGCCACGCCGGCGTCGTGCTTGACGGCGGGATAGAAGTAGGGCGGCTCGTCGCCGTTCTCGGTGGGGTCCTCGCCGCGCGTGCCGTGCACCTGCCACAGCTTTTCGGCCTCGGTGTAGTAGGGCGCCAGGTCCGTCAGGCTGATCGGCCAGGCCGGCGAGATCCCGCCCGCGTGCTGCACGTCGGTGAAGTCGCGGGCGCGCATCCGCATCAGGGCCGCGCCATAGAAGGTGGTGTTGCCGCCGACCCAGTAGTGGGTGTTGGGCGTGAACGGGTGGCCGTGCTTGTCGAACCAGCGCTCCTGGGTGCGATAGCGGCGCTGGATGAAGACCGCCTTGGGGCTCCAGTTCTCGGCCTCGCGGGGCAGGTGCTCGCCGCGTTCCAGGATCAGGATGGACTTGCCGGTGGGCGCCAGCCTCTGGGCGAGCGTCGCCCCGCCAGCGCCCGAGCCGATGATCACGATGTCGAAGTGGTTGGCCATGTCGGTGGCGCTCTCTTCAGTCTGCGGCGAGATGATATTTTGCCGAGCCGCGCATCAGCAGCGCGCGGACCAGGCCTTCGGGGAGCAGGCGCATCAGGGCGACGGCCGCGACGTTCCACCAGCCGGTGACCACCACGACGCGGCCGGCGTCATTGGCCTTCAGGCTGGCCTCGACCACCTGCTCGGGTGTCTGGACGAAGTGGCGGGGCGCGTCGCCGCTCACCTGATCGGTGCCGTTGGCGGCGGTGAAGCCGGTCAGGGTCGAGCCCGGGCAGGCGGCGGTGATCTTCAGGCCCTTGGCGCGGTACTCGGCGTCCAGGGCCTGGGAGATCTTGATCATCAGGCTCTTGGCGCCGGGATAGAGGCTGTGGCCCGCCACGCCGGGCGCGTAGCCGGCCACCGAGGCGATGTTGATGATCCGCCCCTGGCCGCGGGCGACCATGCCGGGGATCACCCCGTGGGCCAGGCCGCAGGCATTGACCACCAGAGTCATCAGGAAGCCGCTCTGCCGGCTCCACGGCACGTCGGCGAAGCTCTGCGGGATCGAGAAGCCGGCGTTGTTGATCAGGATGTCGACATGCCGGCCGCGCGCCGCGATGGCGGCCAGCAGGGCCTCATGGGCGTCGACCACGGCCAGGTCCGCGGGAATAGCGAAGGCTTCGATCCCATGCTTGGCGGAGAGCTCAGCGGCCAGGGCCTCCAGCTTGTCGACCCGGCGGGCGCTGAGGGCCAGGTCGCAGCCTCGAGCGGCCAGGGCGCGGGCGAAGGCCTCGCCGATGCCGGACGAGGCGCCGGTGACCAGGGCCAGCGGACGGACGAGACTTGACGCTTCCGGCTTTGCCATCGTCCCCCGCGTGTCGCGACGCAGCGACTATAGACCTTGGCCACAAACGCAAAAGGCCCCCCGGAGCGTTCCGAGGGGCCTTCTGTAAGTTTAATTTACAGTCCTATTCCGCGGCGGCCTTGGCCGCGCCGGAGCCGAACTTGGCGTTCAGCTCGCCGGCCGCGTAGCGCTTGGCCATGGTCGCGGTCGACAGCGGCTTGATCTTGTCGGCCCAGCCGGCGGCGCCGAACTCGGTGAAGCGGGCTTCGCAGACCTTGCGCATGGCTTCCTTGGCGGGCTTCAGATAGGCGCGCGGATCGAACTCCGCGGGCTTTTCCATCAGCACCTTGCGGATGGCGCCGGTGATGGCCAGGCGGTTGTCGGTGTCGACATTGACCTTGCGCACGCCGTGCTTGATGCCGCGCTGGATCTCCTCCACCGGCACGCCCCAGGTCTGGGGCATGTCGCCGCCGTGGGCGTTGATGATGTCCTGCAGGTCCTGCGGAACGCTGGAGCTGCCGTGCATCACCAGGTGGGTGTTGGGCAGGCGGCGGTGGATCTCCTCGATCACGTTCATGGCCAGGACGTCGCCGTCCGGCTTGCGCGTGAACTTGTAGGCCCCGTGGCTGGTGCCCATGGCGATGGCCAGGGCGTCGACGCCGGTG
>FTCT01004444.1_pt1 | contig 19334 bp, 14 predicted proteins | sample 1658881 | NCBI WGS metagenome assembly FTCT01 (sample SAMEA3914864, study PRJEB12502) | metagenome | biome: forest; material: soil | place: USA | collected 2012-03-12 | depth 0.3 m | reverse complement strand
TGACGGTCACGGTCACCGAGCGGCTGCTCGTATTGCCGGCCGCATCGCGGGCGGTGGCGGTCACCGTGTGGCTGCCGGAGCCCGCCTTGCGGCTGTTCCAGTTGTACGACAGCGCGCTGCCCTTGCCGCTGGCCTTGACGGCGCCGTCGATCAGGATCGTGGTCTGGATGCCCGCGGCGCCCGCGTTATCGGAGGCGCTGATGCTCACCGACACCGAGCCGCTGACCGTGCCGGCGACCGGGTTGTTGATGGTCACGACCGGCGGGGTCGTGTCCTTGGCCACCGTCGTGGTGCCGTTGGCGACGTTGACCGAGACCGGCGCCGAGCTGCCGGCGTTGCCGGCGGCGTCATAGGCGACCGCCACCAGCGATGCCATGCCGTTCGCCACACCGGCGGAATTCCAGCTGAAGCTGAACGGCGCGCTGTTGTCGGTCGCCACGACGGTGCCGTTGACCTTCAGGTCCACGCGCACGACGCCGACGTTGTCGGAAGAATTGACAGTGACCGGCACCAGGCCCGAGACCGAGCTGCTGGCGAGCGGCGCGGCGATCGAGGCCACCGGCGCGATGGTGTCGGCCTGCGTGACATAGCTCTTCGCGGCGGCCACGGCGGCGGCGGCGTCCACCCGGCCATAGCCGAAGACCGGGTCGCGGCCGGCGGCGCCGAGGTCGACGGCGGTCTTGAACAGGATGGACTCGACCTGTGCGGAACTCAGGTCGGGACGCGCCGACATCACCAGCGCAGCGGTGCCGGCGGCAACCGGGCTCGAGAACGAAGTGCCGTTCCAGGCGGAATAGCCCAGCGAGTTATTCGTGGTCCAGATGCCGGATCCCGGCGCCGACAGGGAAACGAAGCTGCCCCAGCTCGAGAAGCTCGACCTGGCGTCGGTGCTGTCGGTCGAGGACACGATGATGTACGAGGTCGACGGCGCGACGTTCTCGTCGATGTTGTTATTGCCTGCCGAGATGAAGACCAGGCCGCCCTTGCTCTTCATATAGTTCGAGGCGCTGATCACGGCCGGGCTGGCGGCGATGCCGACGAAGCTCACGTTGGCGATGCGCGCGCCATGGTCGGCCGCATAGGTGATGCCGTTCGCGATGTCGCTGTCGTAGGCGTGGCAGCCGGCGCTGTCCTGGAAGGCGATACGGATCGGCATGATGGTGGCGCCCCCGGCCACGCCCGCAACGCCGATGGCGTTGTTAGTGCTCGCCGCGGCCGTGCCGGCGACCGCCGTGCCGTGGCCGCACAGGTCGCTGATATCGGTGTTGTTGTTGTAGACGTTGAAGCCCTGGACGATGCGGTCCTTCAGGTCGGGGTGGGCGACGTTGACGCCGGTGTCGAGCACGGCGATGGCGACGCCCGCGCCCTGGGCGGTATCCCAGGCGGCCGGGGCGCCGATCTTGCTCAGGTGCCACTCGCTGCCGAGATAGGGATCGTTGACGGCCACGGCGAGGTCGTGCTTGCGGTCGAGCTGGGCGAACGCGATCTCGGGACGGCGCGACAGCTTGGCGACCACGTCTTCCTCGGACAGGCCCGGCGGCAGGTCGACGACGTGCATGCGGCTCTGGCCCAGCTTGCGGCGCTTGCCGCCGTGGGTCTTGAGCACCGCGTCCAGGTCGGCGTCCGAGAGGCCGGCGCGCGCTTCGACCAGGATGCGGCCACGTGCGAATTCGGCGGGAGGCGCCGCATCCGCACTACCGGAAAAAGAAAATACCAGGCTGGCGACAGCCATTGCCGCAGCGGTTTTGCGGGTCGAGGAAGCGTTCAGTTTGATGCCCATGACAATCCTGTTCAAAAAAGATGAAAACAGGATTGCTGGTGACCACATCACCCGAACGGAAGTCCGGAATCGCTTGTCGGTGCCTGGCAGTCCTGCCGTCATCGAGCCTTGCAGGCTCTTTAGACCGTTGACTTTGCGTCCTCCGCTTTCGCGAAGTTTGCCCTTTTCAATACCTGAGCCGAGTGTAGCCACAGAATTTCCGGCCGACAAAGAAAAAAGTAACTGAAAGTGATAAAAACCACGCTTTTCAGCTAAACAATGTTAAACGTGCAAGACGTTCCGTATCTCTGCCGTAACAAGCGCCAAACCGGACAAGCGCGCGCCGACCAGCTCGTTCGTTGTCTAAAATGCATGCATGGACAGTCTCTTCAGGCCGAAACGCGAGGGCGGCTTCACGCTCGTGGAACTCACCGCCGTGATCGCCATCGTCGGCACGCTGTCGGCCGTGGCCTTGCCACGCTATGCCGGCATGATGCGCAGTGCGCGCGTCGCCAAGATGGAGACCGCGCGCGGCGCCGTCGACGAGGCGGCGCGCATCTATCACATGAAATGGATGCTGGCCGGTTCGCCGGACGCGGCCACCGTCATCGGCGAGGTGGAGATGAACGACAAAGGCTGGCCGACCAGCGCCGGCATCCTGGTCGCCGCGGGACTGTCGGAACACTACGATACGCGCCTGGCCGGCGTGATCGCCGCCGATGCCGGGCACCCGGATTGCAGCCTGGTGTACGCGCCGGAGTCCGGCACCAGCGTCCCCAGCTACCGCGACGGCGCGGGCTGTTAGCCCAGGCTTGCCAGGTGCGCGCGGCAACGCTGGACGCACCTCAGCAGGGCGTCTTCGATCCGCCCCCGCTTGCCCTCGAAGCGGTGGGTGGGCAGCACCGCGGACACCGCCAGCGGCACGCCCTTGTAGGCGCCGATCGGCAGGCCGATCGCGCTCTTCCCCAGCGCATGTTCCTCGCGGTCATAAGCGAAGGCGCCGCCGCGGATGCCGTCCACCTCGCGCAGCAGCTCGGCCATGGTGGCGACCGTATGCGGGGTCAGGCGCTGCAGCGGCTGGTCGCCATAGGTGGCCTGGATGGCCTCGTCGCTCAGGCAGGACAGTAGCGCCTTGCCGCTCGACATCGTGTACGCCGGATAAGTCGCGCCGATGGTCGGCACCGCCCGTTCCGGCAGGTCCGACAGGAAGCGGTCCATGAACAGTACTTCGCCTCCGGACAGGGTCGACAGGTCGATCGTCTCGTGGGTCGCCTCGAACAACTCGTACAGCGCGCCGCGCAGTTCCTGGGCGATGCCCGAGCCCGGCAATTCGCCCAGCCGCCGCAATCCCCAGCCCGGGCGCACGCCGCCCGCCCCCGCCTGCACCAGATGCTCGCGCTCCAGCGCGTCGACGATGCGCTGCACCGTCGAGCGCGCCAATCCCGTCGCCTGCGCCAGCTTGCCCAGGCTGAGGCCGTCCGGCTGGGCGCCCACCTCGCGCAGGATGGCGGCGGCCCGCGATATCACTTGAATTCCTTCCACTACCTTTCCCCTTTCGTCCCCAACATGGCTCCAACATGGATCGAACATGCTGTACCGCATCGTGATACACTGATGTACCGCCTAACGATACAGAGCGATCATATGTCCCGCACCCGCATCCCGTCCACCTCGAGCTTCTACATCGTCATGCTCGGCCTGCTGTCCGCCCTGCCGCCGCTGGCCACCGACATCGGCCTGCCCGCCATCCCCGCCCTGCAGGCCGGCTTCCACGTCGGCATCGGCGAAGCCACGCACACCCTCACCGTCTTCCTGGCCGGCTTTTCCTTCGGCCCCATCCTGTTCGGTCCCCTGTCCGACCGCTACGGCCGCCGTCCCGTCCTGCTGGGCGGCCTGTTCCTGTTCACCCTGGCCGCCTTCGCCTGCGCCTGGGCCAACCAGATCGGCGGCCTGCTGCTGGTCCGTTTCGTCCAGGGCATCGCCGCCGGCGCGGCGGCCACCTTGCCGGCCGCTATCGTACGCGATGTCTTCAGCGGCCACCTCGCGCTCTCGCGCCAGTCCTATGTCGCGCTGGTCAACGCGGTCGCCCCGCTGGTGGCGCCGCTGCTGGGCGCGGCCATCCTGCAGCTGGGCGACTGGCGCCTGATCTACGAATCCCTGGGCGTCATCGGCTGCGCCCTCTTCCTGCTGGCCTGGCTGGGTTATGCGGAGACCAGGCCGCAGGCGAGCGCCGAGCGCGCCTGCGGCCCGAAGGTATTCGGCGCTGCGCTGGCAGCCTACAAACTGGTGCTGCGCGACCGCGCCTATGTGATCCATGCTGCCCTGCTGGCGGCATCCTTCGGCACCATGTTCGCCTACATCACCGGCTCGTCCGCCGTGTTCATCGACATGCTGGGCGTGTCCGGCACGGCCTATGGCGGCCTGTTCGCGCTGACGGCGGCCGGCACCATCGCCGGCGCCGCGGCCGGGGGCCGGCTGGCCAGGGCCTTCGGCGCCTGCAAGCCGCTGGCCGGCGGCGTCATCGGTTCGGCGCTGATCAACCTGGTGCTGCTGGCGGCCGCCCTGCTCGGCACGCGCTCGATCCCGCTGGTGGCCGCCTGCGTGGTGGCGAGTAATTTCTGCGCCGGCATCGTGATGCCCAACGCCACCCACCAGGCGCTGGAGCCGGTGGGCCAGGTCGCCGGCAGCGCCGCCGCCCTGCTGCGTTCGATGCAGATGCTGGCCGGCGCCGCCACGGGCGCACTGGTCGGGATGCTGACCGGGAACCGCCTGACGGCGATGGCCGTGGTGATGAGCTTGTCGGCGCTGGCGGGGCTGGGGCTGCTCTACCTGCGGCGCGTGCAGGGACGGGCCGGGCGCGGCGTCCAGGCCGGACTCGCCCGCTGATCAGGCGTTGGCGATGCCGCCGCTGCCGTACATCCGTTCGAAGTCCCCGATCGGCATCGGCCGGCCCAGCAGGTAGCCCTGCAGCGTGCCGCAGCCGCCATCGACCAGGAAGTTGCGCTGGGCCTCGTGTTCGACGCCCTCGGCAACGATGTCGAGCTTGAGCGTGCGCGCCAGCGCGATGATGGCCTTGACGATCGGCACGGCATCGGGATTGACGTGGACGTCGTGCACGAAGGAGCGGTCGATCTTCAGCGCGGTCAGCGGAAAGCGTTTCAGGTAGGCCAGCGAGGAATAGCCGGTACCGAAGTCGTCCAGCGAGAAATGCAGGCCGTGGCTGCGCAGTGCGCGCATGCGCTCTATCGTGTCCGCGACATTTTCGGCGAATACGCTTTCGGTCAGTTCAAGACACAGCTTGCCGGGCGGCGCGCCGGTATCCGCGAGGATGTCGACCATCCGGGCGACGAAATCGGCGCTGCGCAGCTGATGCGCGCTGACGTTGACCGCCAGCTCGAGCTGTCCGAGCGCATGGTCGCCGCGCCAGCGCGCCAGCGCACGGCAGCTTTCCTCCAGCACGTGCTGGCCGAGCGGCACGATCATGCCCGAGGACTCAGCCAGGCCGATGAACTCGGTGGGACCGAGCAGCGAGCCGTCGGCGCGGCGCCAGCGCAGCAGCACCTCGGCGCCGACCAGCCGGCCCTCCTTGCTGAACTGGGGCTGGCAGAACAGCACGAACTGGTGGTCCAGCAAGCCTTCCCGCAGGGCCCGCTCCAGCCTGGCCTGGTATTCGGCCGAGGCCTGCATGCGGGGGTCGAAGAAGCGCGCGGTATTGCGTCCTTCCGCCTTGGCGCGGTACATGGCGAGGTCGGCCTGCTTGAGCAGGGTCTCGATGCCGCTCGCGGCGCCGTCGAACAAGGTGACGCCGATGCTCGGCGTGCTGACGAACAGGCGTCCGTCCAGGTAATAAGGCTGGCCGAGCGTGAACAGCAGCTTTTCCAGGACGTGCTGGGCCTCCAGCACCGCCTCGCGCGGGTCCTCGCCCAGGTCTTCCAGCACCAGCACGAACTCGTCGCCGCCCAGCCGGGCCAGCTGGTCGCAATGGCGCAAGGTATGGCGCAGGCGCTCGGCCACCTGGCGCAGCAGCATGTCGCCGAAGTCGTGGCCCATCGTATCGTTGAGCAGCTTGAAATTGTCGAGGTCGAGAAAGACCACCGCCCCGAGGCGGCCGGTGCGTTCGCTGCGCGCCAGCGCCTTGTCCAGTTCCTCGCCCAGCAGGCGGCGGTTCGGCAGGCCGGTGAGATGGTCGTAATAGGCCAGTTCGTAGATGCGGCGCTCCGCCCGTTTCTGCTCGGTCAGATCGGTGTTGGTCCCCGACACACGCAAGGCCTTGCCTGCGGCGTCGCGCGTCACCAGGCCGCGCGACAGCACCGGCACGTAGTGGCCGTCATGATGACGCAGGCGCCATTCGACACTGTAGGTGCCCTGCTGGCTGCCGAGCAGGTTATCCCAGTAGCCGGCCACACGCGGCCGGTCGTCGGGATGGGCGAGATCCAGCCAGAGACTGGAATCCGTCCCCAGTTCGCCGGGACGATAGCCGAGCATTTCCCACCAGCGGTCCGAGTAATAGATCTCGTTCTTCACGAGATCGTAGTCCCATGGCGCGTCGGTCGAGCCTTCCAGGATCAGGCGCAGCCGTTCTTCGGACTTCTGCAGCTCCTGCTCGGCCTGCTTCATCGCGGTACAGTCGGTGAAGCAGACGATGACCCGGCAAAGTTTTCCTTTGGAATCGAATTCCGGGTAAGCGTTACAGATCAGCCAGCGTACGGATTCCGGCTGCAGCTCGGCAATGCCGAGGATGACTTCCGAGACCTTGCTGCCGGTGCGCAGCACGACGTTGACGGGAAGTTCGTCCGGCGGCAAGGGCGTGCCGTCGGCGCGCAGCAGGGGCCGGGCCTTCCCGCTGACCTTGTTCTTCAATTGCTCGACGCTCATGCCGATCAGTTCGCAGGCAAGCCGGTTGGCGTTCAGGATACGGCCGTCGACGCCATGCACGATGACACCCGCCGGAAGGTGGTCGAGCAGGTCGTCGAGCTGGGGCTGGATAACCGGGGCGTTGCGGGAAGCCATGATGGGACCTGCTCTTCGAAACCGGAAGTTACATCCGATGGTAGCACGGGCCTGCCGATGGGGGCACAAGACTTTGCGATAAGTAAATTAGACCACATCAGCAGCATTTCGCACCCATCCGTTCGGCGCTTGCCCGACAATCAGGCAATCCTGGTCGCGGTGTCCTTACGCCCGGGATTCCATCCAACGACAACAAGGAGACAAGATGCCCCATCCAATCGACCTGCGACGCCGCCACCTGCTGTTGGGCAGCGGCGCCGCCCTGGCCGCCGGCCTGCTGCCCCCGTTCGCGCACGCCGCCGGCGCCACCCCGCTGAAGGTCGGCCTGATCGTGCCGATGTCCGGCCCCTTCGCCTCCACCGGCCGCCAGGTCGACGCGGCGGTCAGGCTGTTCATCCAGCAGCACGGCGACACCGTGGCCGGCCGCAAGATCGAAGTCATCCTGAAGGACGACGGCGGGGTCTCGCCCGACGTCACCAAGCGCCTGGCCCAGGAACTGGTGGCGCGCGACAAGGTCGAGGTGCTGGCCGGCTTCGGCCTGACGCCGCTGGCCCTGGCCGCGGCCCCCATCGCCACCCAGGCCAGGGTGCCGATGATCGTGATGGCGGCCGCCACCTCGATCATCCCGCAGCGCTCGCCCTACATCGTGCGCACCGGCCTCACCCTGCCGCAGGTCACGGCACCGCTCGCCGAATGGGCGCCGAAGAACAAGATCAAGACCGTGGTGACCCTGGTGTCCGACTACGGTCCGGGGCTCGACTCCGAAAAGACTTTCGTCACGCGCTTCACCAGGGCCGGCGGCAAGATCCTGGAAAGCCTGCGCGTCCCGCTGCGCAATCCGGACTACGCGCCCTTCCTGGCGCGCGTGCGCGACGCCAAGCCGGACGCACTGTTCGTCTTCGTCCCCTCGGGCGAGGGTGCGGCCGTGATGAAGCAGTTCACCGACCGCGGCCTGGCCAATGCCGGCATCCGCCTGATCGGCACCGGCGACGTGGTCGACGACGACCTGATGGAAACCATCGGCGCCGCCTCGGAGGGCGTGGTCTCGAGCTTCAACTACTCGGCCGCCCATCCCTCGCCGGAAAACAAGGCCTATGTGGAGGCCTTCGAGAAGGCCAACAAGGGCATGCGCCCGAACATGCACTCGGTCGGCGCCTACGACGGCATGCAGCTGCTCTACCTGGCCCTGGCCAAGACCGGCGGCGACAGCAACGGCGACAAGCTCATCGCGGCGATGAAGGGCATGGCCTGGACCAGCCCGCGCGGTCCGATGGAGATCGACCCGGCGACCCGCGACACGATCCAGAACGTCTATCTGCGCAAGGCCGAGAAGGTGAACGGCGGCTGGTACAACGTGGAATTCGACAAGGTCGAGAAGTTCCGCGATCCGGGCGTCTGAGCCCGGGCGGGGCAAGCGGAGGACATCGCCGCTTGCCTGTTTCCCTTGTTCCCCCAGCCTTAGAACGAGTGCTTGATACCGGTGATCACGCCGGTTTGCGACAGGCCCGCGCCGACCGAGCCGCCCGAGCTCAGGGCCACCGCGGCCGTGCCGTCGTTGACGATATGGCCGGCCGCCACATACACGGTGGTGCGCTTCGAGAAGTTGTACATGGCGCGCAGCAGGACCTGGGCCGAATCGTTCGGGCTGTCCTTGAAATCGAGTTTCGCGACCTGCCCATCGATCACCAGTTGCGGGGTCACCGAATACGCTGCATCGAAATACGCCAGGTTGCTCTTCGGCTGGGTCTTGCTGCCCTCGTTATTCCGGTGCAGGACGCCGGCGCCGAACTTCCATGCCCCCACGTTGGCATAGCCGGCAATATGCAGGCGCGAATCCGACAGGTCCGCACTCGTCAGCCCGCCGGCGGCACCGGCGCCGCCGCGCAGATTGTCATAGGCGACCAGGGCGCCGTATGCCGACCCGATCGCGTCGTAGCGCAGCAGCCCGGAATATTCGCGGCAGGCCTGGGCGCTGGCGGCGGATTCGCCGGGGCAGTTGGTGGCCGAGGGTCCGCCCGCGGCCGAGACGTCGCGGCCGAGGCTGTAGGTGGCGCCGACCGTGATGCGGTCGAACGTTCCCTTGTACGAAACCGAGTTGTCGTGGCGCCCGTTCGGGATGAAGGCGTCCAGGGTGCCGATGCCGTAGGCGCTGGGGCCGAAGGGGTCGACGTCGAAGGTCGAGATGTACAGCATATTGTAGGTGCGGCCGATGGTCAGCGCGCCCCATTTGCCGGACAGGCCGACCCAGGCCTGGCGGCCGAACAGGCGGCCGCCCTGGTTCACGTTGCCGGTATCGGGCTGGAAGCCGTTCTCCAGGGTGAAGATGGCCGACAGGCCGTTGCCGAGATCTTCGCTGCCGCGGAAACCCAGGCGCGAGGGGAACATGCCGCCCGTCAGGCCCGGCATGCGGGTCACGCCCGCGCCGGACGCGTTCGCGTTGTCGTAATGCTCGATGGCGGCATCGATCAGGCCGTAGACCGTGACGCTGGACTGGGCATGGACGGCGCCGGACAGGGCTGCGATGGCCGCGGCAAGTACGTGAGTCTTCTTCATTTTTGTCTCCAGGATGATATTTTTATGGACGCGGCTCAGGCCAGCGCGGTGCGCGCCGCGCTGCGCGACGCGACGATGGACAGGGCCGCGAACATCGCCGGCACGGCGAGGATGCCGATCACGGCCGCGAAGCTCCAGCCCATGGTCAGCAGCAGGCCGCCGAGGAAGGAGCCGAGGATGCTGCCGAAGCGGCCGACGCCGAGCATCCACGACACGCCGGTGGCGCGCACCGCGGTCGGGTAGCAGGAAGGCGCGAAGGCGTTCAGGCCGGTCTGGGCGCCGCTCATGCAGAAGCCGGTCATGAAGACGTACAGCGAGAACAGGGCCGAGGACACGTTGCTCGTGGCGAGGACGAGGATGAAGGCGGCGCCGGCGACATAGGCGGCGGCGATCGCGCGCTTCGGCGTCCAGCGGTCCATCAGGATGCCGACCAGGATGGCGCCGATGGTGCCGCCGACCTGGAACATGGCGCCCATATTGGCGGCGCGCTCGATCGGCAGGCCGGCATCCTTGATCAGGGTCGGCAGCCAGCCGGACAGCAGGTAGATCACCAGCAGGCCCATGAAATAGGTCGTCCACAAGGCCATCGTGATGCCGCGGTAGCCGGAGGACAGCAGCACCTTGCCCGGCGCGGCATCCTGGACCGGCGGCTCGCTGACGACGAAGCGGGTGTCGTCGCCGAACTCGCCGCCGCAGACGCGGCGCAAGGTGCGTGCGATGCGCTCCGCCGCGTACTTGCGCACCACCATGAAGCGCGCCGATTCCGGCACCAGCAGCATGTACAGGGGCAGGCATGCCAGCGGAATCAGGCCGCCGGCCACCAGCACGCCGCGCCAGCCGTAATGCGGCAGGATCAGGGCCGTGCCGAAGCCGCCCAGGCCCGAACCCAGGTTGAAGCCGGTGAACATGATGGCGATGAGGGTGCTGCGCCGCGCTTCCGGCACGTATTCCGACAGCAGGGTGGTCGTGTTCGGCATCGCCGCACCGAGGCCGAGGCCGGTGAGGAAGCGCAGCACGCACAGCGACAGCACGTCGGTCGCCAGCGCGCTCAGGACACTGAAGGCGCCGAACAGCGCGATCGAGATCAGCAGCATGGTCTTGCGGCCGTAGCGGTCGGACAGCGGCCCGATCATCAGGGCGCCGGCGGCCAGGCCGACGGGCGCCGCGCTCATCACCAGGCCGAAGGCGGCGCGCGAGATGCCCCAGTCCTTCGTGATCGCCGGTGCCAGGAAGCCCATGATGGCGACGTCGATGCCATCGGTGGCCACGATGAGGAAGCACAGTACCAGCAAGAGCCACTGGGTGCCGGACATCTTGCGGCCGTTGATATGGGCTCGGATATCGAGTGTTTGAACTGCAGTCATTACCGTCTCCTGTTTTGTGTGTCTAGACTCTACACACGGCCAGTTGACGAAGGATTGCTTTCAACACCGATTGCGTTCCAATTTACTTATCGTGGTTTTCGACGGCGGCCGCCGCCAGCTGCAGCTCGGCCAGCAGGGCCTTCGCTCCCGGCGACAGGTGGGCGCCTTCGCGGGTGGTGACGCCGATCTGCCGTTCGAGGCCGGCCGTTTCCAGCTGCAGCACGGCCAGCTGGCCGGTGTCGATCTCGTAATGCAGCTGGTGCGGCGACAGCACGGTCAGCATGTCCGAGGACAGCAGCAGGCCGCGCAGCAGGGCCAGGTCGCCGGTTTCGACGGCAGGCTGCGGCGGCGGATGGCCATGCTCGTTGTAGAAGTGTTCGAGCGCCATGCGCAGCGGCGAGCCCGCGCGCGACAGCACCCAGGCATAGGGTTCGAGGTCCTTGAAGGACAGGCGGGCCTTGCCGGCGAGCGGGTGGTCGACCCGCGCGATCAGGGCGGGATGGTCCTGCATCAGCGGCGTGCTGTCGAGACCCTGGCTGGCCGACTTGCGCAGCGCGCCGATGATGAAGTCGACCCGCCCGCTCAACAGCCCGGCCGCCAGTTCCTCGTAGGGGCTTTCGAGGGAGCGCACGCGCAGCCGCGGATATTTCCTGACCAGCGAGGCGATCGCCGCCGGCAGCACCAGGGTGCGCGCCAGCGGCAGCGCCCCGACCGTGACCACGCCTTCGAGCACGCCGTTGAGAGCCGCGATATCGGCGTGGATGTGCTCGAGCTCGACCAGCACCCGGTTGAAGCGCAGGATCCAGCGGCTGCCCGCATCCGAGGGCAGCATGCCGTGGGCGGTGCGCCGGAACAGGCTTTGCCCGAGCCCTTCCTCGAGCTTGGCCAGGGCCTGGCTGACCCCGGACTGCGACATGTCCATCGCCTGCGCCACGGTCGGCATGTGGTGGACCTCGGCCAGCATGCTCGCCACCTGCAGCCGGCGTTCGTTGAACAGGGCTTCCATGCTGGTGACCAGGTAGCCTTCGCGCGCGCCGAGCCGGGCGGCATCGTCGCGCACCTCGCGCAGTTCGGCCTCGATGATCTGGGCGCGCAGCCTCACCACCTCCCCCGCCGCGGTCAGCAGCATGCCGCGCCCCTTCCGTTCGAACAGCCGGGTGCCCAGGCTGTCCTCGAGCGCGGCGACGGAACGGGTGACGGCGCTGGATGCGCGGTACAGCATGTCCGCGGAGCGCCGGATGCCGCCAGTGGCGGCAACGGTATTGAAAGCGCGCAGATGGTGGAGATTAATGATCGGCATGGGAGGGAAGGATAGAGGTTTTGGCCGCGCAGCTGGAGCGCCGATAAGTATTTTGGAACGGTTTTCGCGCATAAGGCAACCCAAATATGCGCCCCGCTGCCGATACTGGAGCCATCCGAGTGGAGCAGATTCCCGATGATCACCGAGACCGACAACGACGACGACTACCGCCCCCTGCCCTGCACGCTGATGCGCGGCGGCACTTCCCGCGGCCCCTTCTTCCTGGCCTCCGACCTGCCGGCCGATGTTGCGAGCCGCGACCGCGTGCTGCTGGCCGTCATGGGTTCGCCCGACAAGCGCCAGATCGACGGCCTGGGCGGCGCCCATCCGCTGACCAGCAAGGTCGGCATCGTGAGCAGCAGCACTACCCCGGGCGTGGACCTCGATTTCCTGTTCGCCCAGCTGCAGCCGGATTCCGACAAGGTCGATACCACCCCCAACTGCGGCAATATGCTGGCGGCGGTACTGCCCTTCGCCATCGAGCGCGGCCTGGTGCGGGCGGGCAGCGAGACCACCACGGCGCGCATCCTGACCCTGAACACCGGCATGCAGTGCGACGTCACCGTGCAGACGCCGGGCGGGCGCATGCGCTATGCGGGCGAGACCCGCATCGACGGCGTGCCCGGCACGGCCTCCGCCGTGAAGATCAACTTCCTCGATACGGCCGGCTCGGTCTGCCCCGCCATGCTCCCGACCGGGAACACCCTGGACCGCGTGGCCTTCGCCGCTGCCGGCGGCGCCCAGGAAGTCGACGTCACCCTGATCGACAACGGCATGCCGATGGTGCTGGTGCGCGCCGCCGATTTCGGCATCACGGGACGCGAGAGCGCGGCGGAATTGAATGCCGACGAAGCGCTGAAGGCCAGGCTGGAAGCGCTGCGCCTCGCGGTCGGCCCGGCGATGGGCCTGGGCGAGGTCAAGGAGAAGAACTACCCTAAGATGTGCCTGGTATCCGCGCCGGCCGCCGGCGGCGCCGTCTCGACCCGCTGCTTCATCCCCCACGTCTGCCACGATGCCATCGGGGTGCTGGCGGCGGTGACCGTGGCCACCGCCTGCGTGCTGGAAGGGTCGGTAACCCGCGGCCTGGCGCAGGCCGGCAGCGGCTTGCGGCGCACCGTCTCGGTCGAACATCCGACCGGCGAATTCAGCGTCGAGCTGGAACTCGACCCTCGGGATCAACAGAAAGTCGCCAGCGCCGCCCTGCTGCGCACGGCGCGTCCCATCATGCGCGGCGAAGTCCTGGTACCCGCTGCCCTCCTGCACGAGAAAGCACAATGAAAAAGCCCTTGATCATCGACTGCCACGGCCACTACACCACCGCGCCGAAAGCCCTGGAAGACTGGCGCAATTCCCAGGTCGCGAACCTGAACACGCCGGAACTCGGCCCGCGCGTCTCCGACCTGCGGATCAGCGACGACGAATTGCGCGCCTCGATCGAGGCCAACCAGCTGCGCCTGATGAAGGAGCGCGGTTCCGACCTGACGATCTTCTCGCCGCGCGCCAGCTTCATGGCCCACCACATCGGCAACTTCGAGACCAGCGCCACCTGGGCCGCGATCTGCAATGAGCTGTGCTACCGCGTGTCCCAGCTGTTCCCGGACAACTTCATCGGCGCGGCCATGCTGCCACAATCGCCGGGCGTCGACCCGCGGACCTGCATTCCCGAGCTGGAGCGCTGCGTCAGGGACTACGGCATGGTTGGCATCAACCTGAACCCGGACCCTTCGGGCGGCCACTGGAACTCGCCGCCGCTGTCCGATCGTTTCTGGTACCCGATCTACGAAAAGATGGTGGAGTACGACATCCCGGCGATGATCCACGTCTCGACCAGCTGCAATCCCTGCTTCCACACCACCGGCGCCCACTACCTGAACGCGGACACCACCGCCTTCATGCAATGCCTGACCAGCGAGCTGTTCAAGGACTTCCCGACCCTGAAGTTCCTGATCCCGCACGGCGGCGGCGCCGTGCCCTACCACTGGGGACGCTTCCGCGGACTGGCCCAGGAGATGAAGAAGCCCCTGCTCGAAGAGCACCTGCTGAACAACATCTTCTTCGACACCTGCGTCTACCACCAGCCGGGCATCGACCTGCTGACCAGGGTGATCCCGGTGAAGAACGTGCTGTTCGCCTCCGAGATGATCGGCGCCGTGCGCGGCATCGATCCGCAGACCGGCCACTATTACGACGATACCAAGCGCTATATCCAGTCCGCCGCGCTGTCCATCGAGGACCGCTTCCAGATCTTCGAAGGCAATGCGCGCAAGGTCTACCCGCGCCTGGACGCCGCACTCAAGAACAAAGGACTGTAAGATGACCACGCCTCAAATGAACCAGCTCGGCATCGTCAAGCGCAACATCGAACGCGCCGAGCGCGGCATCGTCGAGCGCCTGGCGGCTTTCGGCAGCGCCACCGTGCACGAGGCCATGGGCCGGGTCGGCCTGATGAAGCCTTATATGCGTCCCATCTACCCGGGCGCCCAGGCGGGCGGCAGCGCCGTCACCGTGCTGCTGCACCCGGGCGACAACTGGATGCTGCACGTGGCGGCGGAACAGATCCAGCCCGGCGACGTGGTGGTGGCCGCCCTCAGCGCCGAGTGCAGCGACGGCTTCTTCGGCGACCTGCTGGCGACCAGCTTCATGGCGCGCGGCGCCAGGGCACTGATCATCGACGCCGGCGTGCGCGACGTGCGCGTGCTGAAGGAGATGGGCTTTCCGGTGTGGAGCAAGGCGATCAGCGCCAAGGGCACGATCAAGGCGACCCTCGGTTCGGTGAACATCCCGGTGATCTGCGCCGGCGCCCTGGTCAACCCGGGCGACGCCGTGATCGCCGACGACGACGGCGTGGTGGTGGTGCCGGCAAGCGATGCCGCAAGGGTCGCCCATGCCGCGCAGAAGCGCGAAGAACTGGAAGGCGAGAAGCGCGCCAAGCTGGCCTCCGGCGTGCTGGGCCTGGACATGTACGACATGCGCGAACCGTTGGCCAGGGCAGGCCTGAAATACATCGACTGACATGAAAAAAACGATCTATCTGCTGTGTGGCCTGCTGTGCGACGCCGCCGCCTGGGCAGCCCAGGCCGCGGCCCTGCAGCCGGACTACGACGTCCGCACGATCAGCTTCGAAGGCCTGGATTCGATGCAGGCCATGGCCGACAGGGTGCTGGCGGATGCGCCCGAGCGCTTTGCCCTGGCCGGCCACTCGATGGGCGGACGGGTGGCGCTGGAAGTGGTCCGGCGCGCGCCGCGGCGCGTCGAGCGCCTGGCCCTGCTGGATACCGGTTTCGAGGCGGCAGCGCCCGGCGAACAGGAAAGACGCATGGTCCTGGTGACGCAGGCGCGCGAGCACGGCATCGCCTCGATCGCGTCGACCTGGGGCCTGCCGATGCTGGCCCCCGCGAATCGGGACGATCCGCGGCTGGTGAAGACGGTGGTCGACATGGTGGGACGGATGTCGGGCGAGATCTATGCGGGCCAGACCCGCGCCCTGCTCTGCCGCCCCGATGCCACCGATGTGCTGACCGGCATCACCTGCCCGGCGATGGTGATCTGCGGGATGGAAGACGGCTGGAGCCCGCCCGAACGCCATGAGCGCATGGCCGGGCTGATCCCGGGCGCGAAGCTGCGCCTGATCGAGCGCAGCGGCCATATGTCGATGATGGAAGAACCCGAAGCAGTCCTGCGCGCCTTGCGGGAATGGCTGGACATGAAGACGAATTGAACCAGGGAGTCGAGAGAACATGGCGAAGATTATTGGCGGTATCGGGACCTCGCACGTCCCCACCATCGGACTGGCATACGATAAAAAGCGGCAGAACGACCCGGCCTGGGCGCCGCTGTTCGAGAACTACAAGCCGGTCGCGAAATGGCTGGAAGAACGGAAGCCGGACGTGCTGCTGTTCTTCTACAACGACCACGCGAACAGCTTCTTCTTCGATTGCTATCCGACCTTCGCGGTCGGCGTCTCGCCCAGCTTCGAGATGGCCGACGAGGGCGCGGGCAAACGCCCCCTGCCCGACATCGAGGGTCATCCCGGGCTCGCCATCCACGTCATGGAATCGCTGGTCAACGACGAATTCGACATGGCCATGTTCCAGGACCGTCCGCTCGACCATGGCTGCAATTCGCCGCTGGGCCTGATGTGGCCGCACGAGCCTGCCTGGCCGGGCGCCATCGTGCCGATCGCGATCAACGTCCTGCAATACCCGCTGCCCACCGCCGCGCGCTGCTACAAGCTGGGCAAGGCGGTGCGGCGCGCCATCGAATCCTATCCGGAAGACCTGAAGGTCGTGGTGGTCGGCACCGGCGGCCTGTCGCACCAGATCCACGGCGAGCGTACCGGCTTCAACAACATCGAGTGGGACGAAGAATTCCTGCGCCTGATCGTCGACGAGCCGGAAAAGCTGGCGAAGATGCGCCACGCGGAACTGGTGGAACTCGGCGGCGCCGAAAGCGCGGAGGTGATCATGTGGCTGGCCATGCGCGGCGCCCTCGACGACAACATCCGCTGCATCCACCAGAGCCACTACCTGGCCACCACCACGAACATGGCGGTCGCGATCTACGAACAGGGCGGCGACGGACACGCCCCCGCCGCGCCGGTGTACGTCAATCCCCAGACCGCCGGCCTGGAGGAACTCGAAGGCACCTATCCCTTCGACCTGAAGGCCAGCATCCATGCCGCGCGCCTGAACCGCTTCTTCTGGCGCCATCGCGAACCGGCCTTCCGCGAGCTGGTCGCGCGCGACCTGGTCGCCGCCTTCGACGAGCTGCGGCTGAACGAGGAAGAGCGCGGCCTGGTCACCAGCCAGGACTGGCTCGGACTGGTGAAGTATGGCGTGAGTTTCTTTGTGCTGGAGAAATTCGCGCGCGTGGTCAGGATGTCCAACCTTGCCGTCTACGCCAGGATGCGCGGCGAGACCCTCGAAGACTTCCTGAAGACCCGGCGCGTGCCGGAATCGGCCTGAGGACATGACGATGTCCACCGACGACCACGCCGCCATCGAAAGGGCCTGCGCCCGCCTGATCTCGGAATACGCCTACCTGAACGACCAGCGGCGTTACGAGGAACTCGCGGCCCTGTTCACGCCGGATGCCCTGCTGTTCCGGCCCTCGGCGCCGGACCAGGCCATCGCCGGCACGGATGCCATCCTCGCCGCCTTCCGCAAGCGGCCGCTTGATGTCATGACCTTCCACGTCTGCAGCGACATCATCGTCACTGTCGACGACGACGAATCGGCGCGCGGGCAGTCGCGGATCCTGCTGCTGTCGGCCAGGCGTCCCGCCGAGGACGGCCCCAGGCCGGCCGCGGCCGAGACGCCCGTGCCCGGCGTCTTTTACGACAGGTTCAAGCTGACGGACAGCGGCTGGAAGTTTGCCGAGCGGCGCGGCTCCTTCTGGATCTAAGGAGCTAGGCCAGTTCGGCCGCCACCAGGCGGTCCATGTCGGACGCGGCCATCGGTGGACTGAGCAGATAGCCCTGGCCGCAGTCGAAGCCGAGGTTCTTGACGGCGGCCAGCTGGTCCGCCGTTTCGATGCCGTCGGCGCAGACCGTGATCTTGACGTCGCGCGCGACCCCGACCAGGGCCGACAGCATGGCCGAGGCATTGTCGTGGCGCGACAGCCGCCGCACCAGTTCCTGGCCCGGCTTGACGATGTCGAGCGGGAACTTCTGCAGCGAGGACAGGGCCGCCAGCTCGGCGCCGAAATCGTCCAGCCCCAGCCTCACGCCACGCTTGCGCACCTCATGCAGCGCCTGGGCCGAGAATTTCGGATCCAGCAGCACGCTCTCGCGCATCTCCAGGCGCAGCAGCGAGGGCGGCAGGCCGGTGTCGTCCAGCACCCGGTTCAAGATCGCCGGAAAGCGCGGATGGCGCATCTGTTTCGACGACACGTTCAAGGTCAGCGGCACCACCAGCCCCTCGCGCACCCAGCGGGCCTGGGCCGAGCAGGCGGTGCGCAGCGCCCATTCGCCCACCGGCAACATCAGGTTGGCGTTTTCCACTTCCTGGATGAAATCGGCGGCGGTCAGCAGGCCGCGCTCCGGGTGCAGCCAGCGAATCAGGGCCTCGATGCCGACGATGCGCCCGCTTTCGAGGTCGTATTGCGGCTGGTAGTGCAGGCAAAGCTCCTCGTCGCGCAGCGCGCGTTCCAGCTCGCGCTCGAAGCGCTTGGCTTCCTGGGCCGCCTTGCCCAGCGATTCGCGGTACACCTGGTAGTTCAGCCGCCCCTGGTTCTTGGCTTCGTACAGGGCCAGGTCGGCCAGCTTCACCAGTTGGCCCGGCTCGTGCGCATCGTTCGGATACACGGCGATGCCGATGCTGGTGCCGCTGTAGACTTCCTGGCCGTCCAGCAGGTAAGGCAGGCTCAGCTCGACCACGATCTTGTCGGCCAGCACTTCGGCGGCGCCAGCCTCCGCCAGGTGGGTCTGGACGATCACGAACTCGTCGCCGCCGAGGCGCGCCGCGAGGTCGGTTTCGCGGATATGGGCGAGCAGGCGACGCGCGACTTCCTTCAGCAACAGGTCGCCGGCGTGGTGGCCGAGGGTATCGTTGATCGACTTGAAGCGGTCCAGGTCGAGCATGTGCACGGCCACCAGGTGGCCGTCGCGCTGGGCGTACTTGAGCGCATCCTTCAGGCGCTCGTTGAAGCTGGCGCGGTTGGCCAGGCCGGTCAGGGTGTCGTGGCTGGCCAGGTGGTAGGAATACTCGACCGCGCCGCGCAGGGCTTCTTCGGCCTTCTTGCGCCCCGTGACATCCTCGACGATCTCGAGCAGGCGCGGACCGTCGCCGCTGCTGCGCAGCGAGCAGGTGACGTTGACCCAGAATTGCGAGCGGTCCTTGCGCAGGTAGCGCTGCTCCGCCACCGTCACGGCCTGCTGGCCGGCCAGCAGCTTGTGGAAATTGTGGATCGCCGTTTCCTGGTCGGCCGGATGGGTGATGTCCTGGTTCGACAGGGTTTCCAGCTCGTCCATCGTGTAGCCCAGCATCGCCAGCAGCGTCGTGTTGGCGGCCACGAAGCGGCCGTCCGGCGCGCATTCGGCGATCCCGAGCGGCGCATGCTCGAAGGTCGTGCGGAAGCGTTCCTCGCTGCGCCGCAACGCTTCCTCGGCGCGCATGGCATCGGTGATGTCGAAGAACAGGACGATGCCGTACAGCGGCTTGCCGGCATCGTCGCGAAACATTTTCGCGGTCAGGCGGATCCAGCGCGTGCTGCCGTCCTTGCGCAGCAGGCGGCGGTCGCGCTGGATTTCGATGGCGCCGGACAACAGCTGCTCGGTGAACTGGCGGCTGCGCTCGCGCTCGTCGGGCGGGGCCAGCTCGAGGTTGTCGCGGCCGACCAGTTCTTCCGG
>FTCT01003660.1_pt1 | contig 19376 bp, 17 predicted proteins | sample 1658881 | NCBI WGS metagenome assembly FTCT01 (sample SAMEA3914864, study PRJEB12502) | metagenome | biome: forest; material: soil | place: USA | collected 2012-03-12 | depth 0.3 m | reverse complement strand
TACCAGAAGCCGATCAGCAGGTAGGACGCCAGGCCCACCCCTTCCCAGCCGAAGAACAGCTGCATGAAGTCGGCGGCGGTCACCAGCATCAGCATGGCGAAGGTGAAGAGCGACAGGTAGGCAAAGAAGCGCGGACGGCTGTCGTCCTCGGCCATATAGCCCCAGCTGTACAGGTGAACCAGCGACGACACCGTGGTGACGACGATAAGCATGGTCGCCGAAAGGCCGTCGATACGCACCGACCACGCCGAATGGAAGTCGCCGATATTGATGAACGGCAGCAGTTGCACCGTGAAGTCGGCCATGCCGCCCCAGGTGTGCTGGATGAAGGTGAACCAGCTGAGCGCGCACGACAGGAACAGGAGACCGGTCGTAACCGCCTGCGACGGTATATTGCCGATGCGGCGGCCGAACAGGCCGGCGATGAAGGCGCCGACGATCGGCGCCATAACCGCAACGGTGACGACCGACTGCATATCAGCCAGAGAACTTGGGAGCACGACGATCTAGCCTTTCATCATGCTGGCGTCATCGACCTTGATGTCGCCACGGTTACGGAAGAAGGTCACCAGGATAGCCAGGCCGATCGCGGCCTCGGCCGCGGCGACCGTCAGGACGAACATGGCCATGATCTGTCCCTGGACGTTGTGCAGGTAGGACGAGAAGGCCACGAAGTTGATGTTGACCGACAGAAGGATCAGCTCGATCGACATCAGGATGATGATGACGTTGCGGCGGTTCACGAAGATACCGAACACGCCGATGGTGAACAGGATCGCCGAAACGGTCAGGAAGTGAATAAGTCCCAGGGTCATTCCTTGATTCCTTCTCCGGTCGGGGCCTTGACGATGGCAACCGCGTCCTTGCGACGGCGGGTCACCTGGCTGAAGATGTCCTGGCGCTTGACGTAGGCGCGGTGACGCAGGGTCAGGACGATGGCGCCGATCATGGCGACCAGCAGGACGAAGCCGGCCGCTTCGAAGATGTAGATGTAGTCGGTGTAGAGCGCCTGGCCGATCGCCTTGATATTGCTGGCCTGGCCCGCATTCGCGTCGGGCAGCGCCCTGGCCGCGCCGTGCGTCGAGACAGCGATATTGACGAAGATCAGTTCGGCCATGATGACCAGCGCCAGGAAACCGCCGATCGGCAGGTAGTTGGCGAAGCCCTGGCGAAGCTTGGTAAAGTCGACGTCGAGCATCATGACGACGAACAGGAACAGCACCGCGACCGCGCCGACATAGACCACGATCAGAAGCATGGCCAGGAATTCGGCCCCCAGCAGAACGAACAGGCCGGACGCCGAGAAGAAGGCCAGGATCAGGAACAGCACGGCGTGGACCGGGTTCTTGATCGTGACGACCATCAGGCCCGACAGGCAGGTGATGATGGCCAGGATGTAAAAGGCAATTGCCATAAGGGTCATGGGTTGCTCCTTTACCGGTACGGTGCGTCGAGTTCGAGGGCGCGGGCGATTTCGCGCTCCCAGCGATCGCCGTTAGCCAGCAGGCGGTCCTTGTCGTAGAAAAGTTCTTCGCGCGTGTCGGTGGCGAATTCGAAGTTCGGGCCCTCGACGATGGCATCGACCGGGCAGGCTTCCTGGCAGAAGCCGCAATAGATGCACTTCACCATGTCGATGTCGTAGCGCGTGGTGCGGCGCGATCCGTCGACGCGCGGCTCGGCCTCGATCGTGATGGCCTGGGCCGGGCAGATGGCCTCGCACAGCTTGCAGGCGATGCAGCGTTCTTCGCCGTTCGGATAGCGGCGAAGCGCGTGCTCGCCGCGGAAGCGCGGGCTGATCGGTCCCTTTTCGAAGGGATAGTTGATCGTCGCCTTGTGCTTGAACATGTACTTGGTGGCGAGGATGGTCGCGCCGACGAAGTCGAGCAGCAACGCGCCCTTAATGCCCTGGACGATACGGGAAATCATAAGGCGCCTCCATAAACGCGGTACGCGGCGATGATGATGACCGCCACCAGCGACATCGGCAGGAAGACCTTCCAGCCCAGGCGCATCAGCTGGTCGTAGCGGTAGCGCGGGACGATGGCCTTGGCCATGGCGAACATGACGAACCAGAAGACGACCTTGACGATGAAGCTGAGCAGGCAGATCAGCGTGTACCAGATCGTGTCGTGGCTCATCGGCAGCGGAAACAGGGGATCCCAGCCGCCGAAGAACAGGATCGAGATCATGGCGCACATCAGCACGATGTTGGCGTATTCACCGATCATGAACAGCAGGTACGGGGTCGACGAGTATTCGACCTGGTAGCCGGCGACCAGTTCCGATTCCGCTTCCGGCAGGTCGAAAGGCGGACGGTTGGTTTCGGCCAGGGCCGAGATGTAAAACATGACCATGACCGGGATCATGATGACGGCCAAAAGCTTGTGGCCGCCGCCGAAGACGTTCCAGTTCCAGAAGCCGCCTTCCTGATGGGTGACGATGTCCGAAAGGTTCATCGACCCCGTCAGCAGGATGACGCAGACCAGGATGAAGCCGATCGACACTTCGTAGGACACCATCTGCGCGGCCGAACGCAGGCCGCCGAGGAAGGGATATTTCGAGTTCGAGGCCCAGCCGCCCATGATGATGCCGTAGACGCCCAGCGACGACATGCCGAGCAGGTACAGGATGCCGACATTGACGTTGGCGACGACCCAGTGCGGGGCAAACGGAATGACCGCCCAGGCGACGAAGGCCAGGACGAAGCTGATCAGCGGCGCCAGCAGGAAGACCGGCTTGTCGGCGCCGGCCGGGATGATGACCTCCTTCAGGACAAACTTCAGGAAGTCGGCGAAGGATTGCATCAAGCCGAAGGGACCGACGACATTGGGACCTTTGCGCATCTGCACGCCGGCCCAGACCTTGCGGTCGCCCCACAGCAGGAAGGCCAGCGAAACCATCACGCCGACGATGACGGCCAGCGTCTCGCCTACGGTGATCAGCGTCCAGCCGACAGGTGAACTCCAGAAAGTGCTCATAGTCTCGCTCACCTCTATTCCGCCGCCGCGGGGACATTGCCCCGGCGCGACGCCGAACATTCCGCCATGGCGACGGAGGCCCGGGCAATCGGATTGGTCATATAGAAATCGACGATCGGCGACGTGAAGACGCGGTCACGGACCTCGCCCTTCTGGCCCACGCTGCGCAGATCGAAAGCCTTGGGCGCAGGACGTACGTCGATTCGGCCGAAGACCGGATGGTCGGTGATCAGTTTCTCACGCAATTGCGTCAGGCTGTCGTACGGCAGGGTCTTGCCGACCAGGTCGGACAGGGCGCGCAGGATGGCCCAGTCTTCCTTGGCCTGGCCCTTCGGGAACACGCAGCGCTCGGCGATTTGCACCCGGCCCTCTAGGTTGGTGTAGATGCCCGACTTTTCCGTATAGGCCGCGCCCGGCAGGATGATGTCGGCGGCCGAAGCCCCGGCGTCGCCGTGGCTGCCGATATAGACGACGAAGGTCCGGCCCAGGTCCTTGGGGTTGAATTCGTCGGCGCCCAGCAGGAATAGCAGGTCGACCCCGCCCTTGATCATTTGGCTCGCGTCGAGCGCCTCGCCCACCGGCACGAAGCCGAGGTCGAGACCGGCGACGCGCGAGGCGGCGGTGTGGACGATGTTGAAGCCGTTCCAGCCGTCCTTGAGGACGCCGTAGGTATCGGCGATCTCGGCGATGTCGCGCAGCACGGCCGCGCCGTCTTCACCGTTGATCGCCGAGGAACCGACCAGGATGGCCGGGCGCTTGGCGGTCTTCAAGACGTCGCGGAAGGCGTGCTTCTTGAAATCCTTGACGGCCTTGGGACCGGCGCCGATATGCGCGTAATCGTAGGTCAGGTCCACGGGATCGCCGATCAGACCGACTTGCACGCCACCCTTCAGCCACGACTTGCGGATGCGGGCATTGACCAGCGACGCTTCGTGGCGCAGGTCGGTGCCGATCAGCAGGATGGCGTCGGCCTCCTCGATGCCGGCGATGCCGGTGTTGAACAGCCACGATTCACGGGGCGTCGACTGGGTTACCGGGCCTATACGCGCGCCGTCCTGGCGGCAGTCGAGATTGGTCACGCCCAGGCTGTAGAAGAGGTCGCGCGCGGCCTTCATGGTCTCGGCGTCGGTCAGGTCGCCGGCGATCACGCCCATCCTCGACGCGTCGGTGCCCTTGACCTTGGCGGCGACGGCCGACAGGGCTTCGTCCCACGAGGCGGGCTGCAGCTTGCCGCCCTTGCGGACATAGGGCTGATCGAGGCGACGGCGCGACAGGCCGTCGACGGCGTAACGCGACTTGTCGGTCAGCCATTCCTCGTTGATGTCTTCCTTGGTGCGCGGCAGGCAGCGCATGACGGCCGGGCCACGGCTGTCGATGCGGATGTGCGCGCCCAGCGCGTCGTGGACGTCGATCGTCTCGGTCTTCGACAGTTCCCACGGGCGGTAATTGAAGGTCCACGGCTTGTGCGTCAGCGCGCCGACCGGGCACAGGTCGTTGACATTGCCCGACAGTTCGGACGTCACGGCCTGCTCGAGATAGCTGGTGATCTCGACGCTTTCGCCGCGCGAGATCAGGCCCATTTCGGTAACGCCGGCGACTTCGGTCGAGAAGCGGACGCAGCGCGTGCACTGGATGCAGCGCGTCATCGCCGTCTTGATCGTGGGGCCCAAGTACTTTTCTTCGACGGCGCGCTTGTTTTCCTCATAGCGCGAGCCGCCGCGGCCATAGCCGACCGACTGGTCCTGAAGGTCGCATTCGCCACCCTGGTCGCAGATCGGGCAGTCGAGCGGGTGGTTGATGAGCAGGAACTCCATCACCCCTTCGCGCGCCTTCTTGACCATGGGCGTGTTGGTAAAGATCTCCTGACCCTCGGCGGCCGGAAGCGCGCACGAGGCCTGCGGCTTCGGCGGTCCGGGCTTTACCTCAACAAGGCACATGCGGCAGTTGCCGGCGATCGACAGGCGCTCGTGGTAGCAGAAGCGCGGGATTTCCTCGCCCGCCAGCTCAGCCACCTGAAGCACTGTCATGCCGGGGTCGAACTCGACCTCCACACCATTGACTTTAGCCTTGGCCATTTAACCTATACCTCAACGTGTTGGCACAACCGCCTGAAACCTAAACCAATTCCGACCTCAAGATCAGAACCAGGATTTACCTCCGACGACGTAGTCCTCGTAGAAACTCTGATCGCTCTTCACGAGGTAGATGATCGTTTCCAGGAAGGCGACGATAAATACCACCGGAATGGGGATTACAAGGATGGTTCCCAGCAGCATTACGACGCCGGCAGTCACCCGCCCCAGATAAAACTTGTGCAATCCGAACATGCCCAGTCCGAAGACCAGCGGGCAGGCCAGGATCGCGGCCACATACTTGTTCTTCTCACCCATCGCCATCGAAATGACGTAGATGCTGGTCGCCTCCGAACCTTCCGGTTCGAAATCGACCGTTGCGCCCGAAGGCACGAAGGCGCTGTCGCCCTGAAGGTCGATCGCCGCGAAGGTGTATCGTCTGCCGTCATCGCCGCTGATGAGACCGGTCGAGCCGTTGAACGAAAGCACCTTGCCGCGCATCAGCCCTCCCTACTCCGCCGCCACCGAATGGCCGGCGAAATTGCCCTTCGACGCGCGGTACTGAGCGATGCGGTCCTCGATCTCGTGACGGAAGTGACGAATCAAACCCTGGATCGGCCAGGCCGCCGCGTCGCCGAGCGCGCAGATGGTGTGGCCTTCGACCTGGGTCGTGACTTCCAGAAGCGTATCGATTTCCGACGGATCGGCGTCGCCCTTGACCATGCGTTCCATGACCCGCCACATCCAGCCTGTGCCTTCGCGGCACGGCGTGCACTGACCGCAGCTCTCGTGCTTGTAGAAATAGCTGAGCCGCGCGATGGCGCGGACCAGGTCGGTCGACTTGTCCATGACGATGACCGCCGCCGTGCCGAGGCCCGACTTGAGGTTGCGCAGGGTGTCGAAGTCCATGGCCAGGTTTTCGCACTGCTCGGCCGGGATCATCGGCACCGACGACCCGCCGGGGATGACGGCCTTCAGATTGCCCCAGCCGCCGCGAATGCCGCCGCAATGGTCTTCGACCAGCTGACGGAACGGGATCGACATGGCTTCTTCGACATTGCACGGACGCTCGACGTGGCCCGAAATGCAGAACAGCTTGGTGCCGGCGTTGTTCGGCGCGCCAAAACCGGCGAACCAGGCGGCGCCGCGGCGCAGGATGGTGCCGACGACGGCGATCGATTCGACGTTGTTGACCGTGGTCGGGCAGCCGTAGAGACCGGAGCCGGCCGGGAACGGCGGCTTCAGGCGCGGCTGGCCCTTCTTGCCTTCCAGCGATTCCAGCAAGGCCGTCTCTTCGCCGCAAATATAGGCGCCGGCGCCGTGGTGGACGTAGACGTCGAAATCCCAGCCGTGGACGTTGTTCTTGCCGATCAGCTTCGCCTCATAGGCTTGCTTGACCGCCGCCTCCAGACGCTCGCGCTCCTGGATGTATTCGCCGCGCAGGTAGATGTAGCAGGCGTGGGCCTGCATCGAGAACGACGCGATCAGGCAGCCTTCGATCAGCAGGTGCGGATCGTGGCGCATGATTTCCCGGTCCTTGCAGGTGCCGGGCTCGGATTCGTCGGCATTGACCACCAGGTAGTGCGGACGGTCCTTGACCTCCTTGGGCATGAAGGACCACTTCATGCCGGTCGAGAAGCCGGCGCCACCCCGGCCGCGCAGGCCGGAATTCTTGACGTTGGTGATGATCCAGTCGCGGCCGCAGGAAAGAATGTCTTTCGTGCCGTTCCACGCGCCGCGCTTTTTCGCACCGTCCAGGCCCCAGTCGTGGAAGCCGTAGAGGTTGGTGAAGATGCGGTCCTTGTCTTCGAGAAGTCCGACCATCAGGCTTGCACCTCCGTGCCGGGAGCGTTGGGGATCTTGATCGGCTTGGAAGCCGAACCGTCATAGAGCGCCGGATCGGTCAGGGACGTTACGCCGCCCTTGGGCTCCGACGTGTGGCGGCCGTTGTACGGCCCGGGCTGGGGCGCCTTGCCCGCCGCGAAATCGTCGATGATCTGCGCCAGGTTTTCCGGCGTAAGGTCTTCGTAATAATAGTCGTTGATCTGGGCCATCGGGGCGTTGCAACACGCGCCCAGGCACTCGACCTCCTGCCAGGTGAACAGACCGTCCTTGGACAGCTTGTCCTTGGGGCCGATCTTGTCCTTGCACACCTGGATCAGACCGTCGGAGCCGCGCAGCATGCACGGCGTCGTGCCGCACACCTGGATCAGGGCCGCCGAACCGACCGGCTCCAGCATGAACATGGTGTAGAAGGTCGCAACCTCGTAGACGCGGATCTGCGCCATGCCCAGCAGCTTGGCGATCGCGGTGATGGCGGGCTCGCAGACCCAGCCTTCCTGCTTCTGAACCAGCCACAGAATCGGGATGACCGCGCTCTGGCGGCGCGATTCCGGATACTTGTTGATCCACCAGTTCACCTTCTCCATCGTTTCCGGAGAAAAGGCGAAGCTGGCCGGTTGTTCCTTGGCGAGACGACGAACGCTCATCGGGCCTCTCTACTTACAAATCTGCCGAAATCCGGCAAAGTTCTGACCGCGGCTTTACACCGAACGGCCGCGAAAAACAGTCGAAAAGATCGGGGTTTCACAGAATTCCGTACCATCACGCCGTCCATCGCGATGCCGCATCCGCGTGCGCACCAAGGTCGGCGGTCCGGTCCGTCATCAGCGGTCGATCTCTCCGAACACGATATCGAGCGAGCCCAGGATGGCGGACACGTCGGCCAGCAAGTGGCCGCGGTTCATCCAGTCCATGGCTTGCAGATGAGGGAAGCCCGGCGCGCGGATCTTGCAGCGGTAGGGCTTGTTGGTGCCGTCCGACACCAGATAGACGCCGAATTCGCCCTTCGGCGCCTCGACGCAGGCATAGACCTCGCCTTCCGGCGTCTTGAAGCCTTCGGTATAGAGCTTGAAGTGATGGATAAGGGCTTCCATCGAGTTCTTCATCTCGGCGCGGCGCGGCGGTGCGACCTTGTTGTCGGTCGTAAGCACGGCGCCCGGCGTGACCTTAAGCTTGGCCAGGCACTGCTCCATGATCTTCACCGACTGGCGCATCTCCTCGACGCGGCACAGATAACGGTCCCAGCAGTCGCCGTTCTTGCCCAGCACGATGTCGAAATCGAGTTCGGCGTAGCACTCGTAGGGCTGGGACTTGCGCAGGTCCCACGCGATGTTCGAGCCGCGGATCATGACGCCGGTGAAGCCCCAGTCATAGGCCTGCTGCTTTGACACCACGCCGATATCGACATTGCGCTGCTTGAAGATGCGGTTCTCGGTGACGAGCGTTTCGATGTCGGCCAGCTTCTTCGGGTATTCGCGGCACCATTCGACCAGATCGTCGATCAGTTCCGGGGTCAGGTCCTGATGGACGCCGCCCGGACGGAAATAGTTGGCGTGCAGGCGGGCCCCCGAGGCACGCTCATAGAAGACCATCAGCTTTTCGCGTTCCTCGAAGCCCCACAGCGGCGGCGTCAGGGCGCCGACGTCCATGGCCTGGGTCGTGACGTTGAGGATGTGCGACAGGATACGGCCGATTTCCGAGAAGATGACGCGGATATATTGCGCGCGCTTGGGCACCTCGATGCCGAGCAGCTTCTCGATCGCCAGGCAATAGGCGTGCTCCTGGTTCATCGGCGCCACGTAGTCGAGGCGGTCGAAATAGGGCACGTTTTGCAGGTAGGTGCGGTACTCCATCAGCTTCTCGGTGCCGCGATGAAGCAGGCCGATATGCGGATCGACGCGCTCGACGATCTCGCCGTCGAGGTCGAGCACAAGGCGCAGAACGCCGTGCGCGGCCGGGTGTTGCGGGCCGAAGTTGATCGTGAACTTACGATCGTCCTCGCCCTTGTGCCCGGCTTCAATCTTTACATCATCAGCCATGGATAAAATCCTTATCCGTCAGTCACTTCTTTTACAAAACCGCAAGCGCGGCTCAATTCATTCGCCGGTATACCGACCGTCCGACAGCTGATCGCTCAGGCCCGTCCGGATCATCAGGCCTTGGGCGCCGCCTTTTCGTCTCCGGGAAGGACGTAAGAAGCCCCCTCCCACGGCGACAGGAAGTCGAAACGCCGGAACTCCTGCGTCAGCTTGACGGGTTCGTAGACGACCCGCTTCTGCTCTTCGTCGTAACGGACCTCGACATGGCCCGTCATCGGGAAGTCCTTGCGCAGCGGATAGCCTTCGAAACCGTAGTCCGTCAGCAGGCGGCGCAGGTCCGGGTGGTTGGAAAACAGGATGCCGTACATGTCGAACGCCTCGCGCTCGTACCAGTCGGCATTGGGGTAGACGGTGCGGATCGACGGCACCGGTACGACCTCATCGGTCTGGACCTTGACGCGCAGACGGATATTCTGGGTCAGGGACAGCAGGTGATAGACGACGTCGAAACGGCGCGCCCGCTTAGGGTAGTCGGCGCCGCAGACGTCGATCAGCTGGTGGAAGCGATACGGTTCCTGACGCAGCTTCGCCATGATCTCGACGACGCGCTCGCGCTCGACCGTCAGGGTCAGTTCGCCGAATTCCAGCTTGGACTCGATGATCCCGTCCTTGAATTCAGCCTGGGCGCGCTCGGCCAGGGCCTGGAGCTTTTCGATGGACATGTGATCCGCCTCCCCTTAGCGCCGGATACCGCCGGTACGGCGGATCTTCTTCTGGAGTTGCAGCAGGCCGTAGAGCAGCGCTTCGGCCGACGGCGGACAGCCCGGGACGTAGACGTCCACGGGAACGACACGGTCGCAACCGCGCACCACGCTATAGCTATAGTGATAATAGCCGCCACCGTTGGCGCAGGAGCCCATCGACAGGACGTAGCGCGGATCCGGCATCTGGTCGTAGACCTTGCGCAATGCCGGCGCCATCTTGTTGGTCAGCGTGCCGGCGACGATCATCAGGTCCGACTGGCGCGGGCTGGCGCGCGGGGCCATGCCGAACCGCTCCATGTCGTAACGCGGCATCGAGGCCTGCATCATTTCGACGGCGCAACACGCCAGGCCGAAGGTCATCCACATCAGGGAGCCCGTCCGGGCCCAGGTGATGACGTCGTCGACCGACGACACCAGGAAGCCCTTTTCGTCGAGCTCGGTCGACACGGCTTCGAAAAACTTGTCATGGACATCGGGGTTGTAGCCTTCGACGCTGCTACGACCGGCCATGCCATAAGCCTTAGAATCGGGCGGCAGGATCACTCCCATTCCAGGGCTCCCTTCTTCCATACATAAATATAACCGAGGCCCAGTTCGACCAGGAAGATCACCATGGACCAGAAGGCCTGGATCATCGCCGACTTCGGCAGGTCGAACATCGACACCGCCCACGGGAACAGGAACGACGCTTCAAGGTCGAAGACGATGAACAGAATCGACACCAGATAGAAGCGCACGTCGAACTTCTGGCGCGCGCTGTCGAAGGCGTTGAAGCCGCATTCATAGGCCGACAGCTTTTCCGTATCGGGCGCCTTGGGCGCCAGCACCAGCGCGGCGATCATGAAACCCAGCCCCAGGACGGCGGCAATGGCGATAAAGATGATGACCGGCAGATAATTCAGCAGCAACCGTGTCAGGTCGGCATTCATTGAGATATCCTCGAACGCAGGGGCGGCCAGGCACATTAACCCTGTCCGCGGACTTGAGGACTCAGCTTCTAGACCAGTCCGGGGCGCGCTTCAAACATTTGCAGTGCAAAAAAATGAAGTTTTTTTCCGTTCTGTTGGATTTTCAGGCACCTAGTGTCCATATAGCGCAACGCCCTGATGAGTATGCAAATCGTTCGCAGGAAATCGCCCCCGTTCGCAAAATTACTCACAGGTTTCGGCACATCGCGCTTGACACCTGCCGCGCCCCGCATTACTCAGCGCACCTCTCGACGACGGCGCCGCCGCCGAAGAGACAAGGGAATGCGGGTGTAGCTCAGTTGGTTAGAGTGTCGGCCTGTCACGCCGAAGGTCGCGGGTTCGAGCCCCGTCACTCGCGCCACCCCTGCCGGTAACGGTTTTCGGGTGGCCTCGCATTTCCCTCTCCTTTTCTTCGACATTGTAATGCCGTTTTTGAACACGCAAAGCCTTGCAGGCTTTGCGCGAAATGTCGTTTCCGGCAAGCCGCCGACATAATTACGCCCTCTTTGTTTTCGAGTTTGCCCTCCAGCGCCACAAAAGCCTGTTTGTGACGTGCGCCCTTTCGCACGCCAGCAAATACGGCTAAGAGGTGGCGGACCTGACATATTTCGTGGACGCCGGACGGGACCGGTGCGTCCCAAGCGTCGCGTACCGAAAAATCCGCAAGACACGGGGAAGCCGAACAGCATGCGTAAACACCACCTCCTGACCGCCACCGCTCTTGGCCTGGCCTTGTCGGCCCTTGCCGGGATGGCAAATGCGGCCACGACTATCTCGACGGCTACGACGAGTCCGGTGTCCACGACGACCAGCGGCGACCTGACGGTCGATACGGCCGGCTCGATCACCCTGACCAGCGGCAACGCGATCACGGTCGATTCGAACAATACCGTGACGATGAACGGCAAGATCGACATGTCGAGCTCGGCCGACCATTCGACGGCTATCCTGATCAATGGCGGCCGGACCTCAGGCCTGACAACGACCGGCACGATCATCGTCACCGACAACTATACGCCCACCGACACGGCCAACACCGATACGGTCCTCGACGGCCCCTACGCCCAGGGCACCGACCGCTACGGCATCCATTCCATGGGAGCCACGCCCTTCGTCGGCGACGTCAACCTGAAGACCGGCACCATTCTGCAGATCGAAGGCAACCAGTCCTATGGCGTGGTCTTCGACAACAGCATTACCGGCAACTTCACGTCCAAGGCCGCCATCACCCAGCAGGGCGACGACACGGTCGCGATCTGGCTGAAGAACGGCGTCACCGGGAACACCTATCTCAGTGGCTCGGCCTCAGGCCATGGCGCCAATGCGCGCGGCGTCGTGCTCAACGGCACCTATACCGGCCTTGTCAATATCGACGGCGCCTATTCGACGACGGGCTATGCCACGACGACGCCGTCGAGCTTTACGACCGACCAGGTCAAGGCGATTCTGGCGACTCCGACCGACATGTATCAGTCGGGCGCGACCGTCACCCTGGCAGGGACCTTTAACCAGGGTGTGCGCTTCAGCACCGCGGTCACCGACAGCGACACCACCAATACCGACGAAGATGGCAACGGCATCGTCGATACCGACCAGCAGGCATCGTCGCTCACCGCCTTCGGCACGGCGCCGGCCCTGCTGATCGGCTCGTCGACGGGCGCCACGACGCTCAGCCCCCTCACCTACACCACGACCGGCATCCAGGCGCCCACCGTAAAGTATGGCCTGCTGCTCCAGGGGTCGATTTCGGCGGGCGGCGTCTATACCGGCTTTACGTCCAACGCCATCCAGGTCGGCGGCCTGGGCCAGCCGGTGACCATCACCAACGGCATGGGCATCACCGGTACGGTCGCGTCGTCCTCGGCAGCCGCCAACACCACGGCGATCTCGATCGGCAACCAGGCGACGGTCCCCGCGATCGACCTGGTCGGCGGCAATATCACGGCCATCACCTCGACGGTCACCACCGCGACCACGACCAGCGGCACGACGACCTATGCGACCGTCGGCCAGGGCTCCAGGGCGACGGCCATCGATATCGCCGCCGGCGCCACGGTGAAGGCGATCAACATCACCAAGTCGAGCGGCGGCATCTTCGCCGCGGTCACAGGGTCCACCGCCAATGCCACGGCGATCGTCGACCATTCGGGCACGCTGCAGACCATCGTCAACGACAGCGCCATCAGTGCCTCGATCGCGGCTAGCGACGACAATGGCGACGGTATCGCCGACGCCCTGGTCAATCGCGCGATCGCCATCGACGTCACCGCCAATACGTCGGGCGTCGCGATCACGCAGAACGATCTGGCGCCGACCGACGACACGATCGCCGCACCGCGGATCTTCGGCGACATCCTGCTTGGTTCCGGCAACGACTCGGTGACGATCAACGGCGGCTCGGTCACCGGCAATATCGACTTCGGCGCCGGCAGCAACGCGTTCACCATGAGCGGCGGCTCCACCTTCCTCGGCAAGATGACCGGAACCGGCACGGTGGCCGCCGATTTCGGCACCGGTACCGCGGCGCTGCTGTCCGGCACCAAGCTCAACGTCACGACGCTCCACGTCGGCAGCACGGGGACGCTGGGCCTGGTGCTCGACACGGCGAACCCGACCACGCCGATCTTCACCGGCACGGGCGCGGCCACCTTCGACAACGGCGCGTCTCTGAAGCTGGCGCTCAACGACATCCTTCTGACGCCGCAGAATTTCACCGTGCTGACGGCATCGAGCATCAATCTCGGCAATATCGGTACCTCGCTCGACGGCAAGGTGCCCTACATCTACGCCGCTACGCTCAGCACAAATACGGCCAATACGGCGTTGACGGCCAGCTTCCGTCTCAAGACCCAGGCCGAAGGCCAGTTTTCGAACAACGAGTTTGCCGGTCTGATCCCTGTGTTGACGGCTGCGCGCCAGGACCCGGGCGCGACGACCGCGCTGATGTCAACGACCGACAAGTCGGGCTTCGACGCCGTCTACAACCAGTACCTGCCCGACTATTCCGGCGAAAGCATCCTGACCCTGTCTCGCGGGGCTTCCGCGCTGACGCAGGAGCTGGGTCAGCTGACCCTGGTGCCCGATAATGACAGCGGCCAGTACTGGCTGCAGGAGTATGGTTTCAAGACGACGCGCAAGCGCGGCGACACGGCCGGTTTCGACGCCACGGGCTTCGCCTTCTCGGGCGGCCGCGAAACCGCCATGGGCCCGCACAACATGCTGGGCGTCTATATCTCGTATACCTCGGCGACGCCGGCGGACAACTTCGCCATCGCCCGTGAGCAACTGATCAATTCGGACCTGACGATCGGCGGCTACTGGCGGATGAATACCGGCGCCTTCAAGGGCTGGGCGCATTTCGGCGCCGGCTACGCCCAGTTCGATTCGACGCGCGAACTGCTGACCGCCTACGTGACCCACACGGCGACCGCCAAGTGGAACGGCTTCTCGTACAGCGCCGGCGCCGGCGCGTCCTACGACTACAAGGCGGGCATGTTCACCATGACCCCGCAGATCATGGCCAGTCTCTACGGCCTCAAGGAACAGAAGTATTCCGAAGCCGGCGGCGGCGACTTTTTCAACCTGAACGTCGCCGACCGCAATTCGAACCTGGCCACGACCTCGGCGCTGCTGAATTTCAGCTACCACCGCTGGTTCGTCGTTCCGGAAATCTGGGTCGGCTACCGTCAGAACGTCTCGGCCAAGATCGCGGACACCGTCGCCAACTTCAAGGGCGGCACCGCCTTCACGCTCAATGGCGGCGACGTGGCCGGTGGCGGCCCGGTTGCGGGCTTCCGCGTCTCGAGCGACAACCAGTACAGCTATTTCGCGCTGGAAGGCAGCTACGAGAAGCTTGAAGGCTATAACGACTATTCGGTCAGCCTGCGTACGCGCTTCCAGTTCTAAGCGGTCTGAACCTTACGATTACCAACCGCCAGCCCTCACCGGCTGGCGGTTTTGTTTTGGGGAAAAAATGAACGACCTGATGCTATTCCCTGGGGCCGTGGAGCGCGATCCCGCGGTCGACGCCTGGTTCAGCGATACCGGGTATCCGCTGAGGCTGATGGTGCGGCCATGGTACGACCGGATACGCGCCTGCGGCGGCGACGTCCGCGAGCTGATGCACGACTTCTGCCCGACGGCCTGTGTCGGCCAGGCGGCGTTCGCCTACGTCAATGCCTTCAGCAAGCATGCGAACATCGGCTTTTACCAGGGGGCGTCGCTTCCCGATCCGTCCGGGCTTCTTGAGGGCACGGGCAAGCGCATGCGTCACGTCAAGCTGTACTGGGGACGCCCTGTCGACGAGGCCGCCGTTACGGCGCTCATTGTCGCGGCGTATGACGACATGCACGCGCGATTGCAATCAGCGCAGTAGTTTCATCAATTGCCATGAAATACGAACTGCGCCGGCGGCCACATGCGCCGTAGCGGATCCGGGTCCAGGGGCCGTGCCCCTGGTGGTGGGCGATGACGGGATCGAACCGCCGACCTACTCGGTGTAAACGAGCCGCTCTGCCAGCTGAGCTAATCGCCCCTGATCCAGGGAGGCCGAGGCTTTGCCAATCCGGCCCATAAAAGTCAAGAGGCGTTTCCGGCCGGGCCGGAAACGCCTCTGATTAGTCTTCAGGCAAACCTTAGTTCAGGGCGCCCTTGAGGCCTTCACCGACGCGGAAGCGCGCCGTGACGCTGGCCGGACGCTTCACCGTCTCGCCAGTGCGCGGATTGCGGGCCGTGCCGGCTTCGCGCTTCACGGCCAGGAAGGTGCCGAAGCCGACGAGACGGACGTCGTCACCCTTTTTCAGGGCGGCCACGACGCTGTCGGTGAAAGCGTCGAGCGCCTTCTTGGCTTGATCCTTGGTCAGTCCGGCCGAGTCCGCCATGGCGGCGACGAGTTCAGCTTTGGTCATATCTGTCTCTCTCCCTTACCCGGTACCCGGGCGGTTGCTAAGCGACCTGCTTTCTGGACTCCGCCTGACCCGATGCCGGGCCCGCCGAGTCGCCGACAGGTGAAGCCGATAGAGACAACAAAAATTAATTCAGGTCAAAACAGAAATGGCATTTGCTGCACCGCAAACCGTGTTTTTTTAAGGGTTTGCGGGGTTTTTACCTTATTTTTGAAACTTTATAACACTTGAGCGGCCTGAATTGACACGCCTGTCGCCTTTCAGGCGCAAACCGTTGCGGCGCAAGGAAGTGATTCGATTCGGCCCGATCCCGGGTTGAAGGGCACAAAAAAACCCGCCGCCGGGACCGGCAGCGGGCTCTTTTACAGGGGCGGGCGCGGTTTAATGCGCTGTCGCACCGTCGGCGTCATCGACATCGACCGCCGGCGAAACCGCGGCACCCGAGGTGATGATCGGCTCGATCCACTCGATGGGCGTCAATGGCTTGACCAGGGCCAGGCGCAGGACCTCATCGGCCTGGCCGACGGGGATGATCTCGAGGCCCGACTTGACGTTGGCCGGGATGTCGACCAGGTCCTTTTCGTTCTCCTTCGGGATCAGCACGGTCTTGATACCCGAGCGCAGGGCCGCCAGCAGCTTTTCCTTGAGGCCACCGATCGGCAGGACACGGCCGCGCAGGGTAATTTCGCCGGTCATGGCGATATCCTTGCGCACCGGGATACCCGTCAGGACCGACACCATGGCTGTGACCATGGCGACGCCGGCCGACGGGCCGTCCTTGGGCGTGGCGCCTTCGGGCACGTGGACGTGGACGTCGGTCTTGTCGAAGATCGGCGGCAGGATGCCGAACTTCGGGGCCAGCGCCTTGACGTAGGAATTGGCCGCGGAGACCGATTCCTTCATCACTTCCTTCAGGTTGCCGGTCACCTTCATTCCGCCCTTGCCGGGCATCTTGATGGCTTCGATCGTCAGGATGTCGCCGCCGAATTCCGTCCACGCCAGGCCGGTGACGATGCCGACCTGGTCGGTTTCGTCGGTGGCGCCGTAGTGGTACTTCTTGACGCCGGAATACTTGGCCAGGCGCTCGTCGTCGATGGTGATCGACTTGACGTTCTCACGCACCAGGTCGCGGATCGTCTTGCGCGCCAGGTTGCCCAGTTCGCGTTCCAGCGAGCGCACGCCCGCCTCACGGGTATAGTAGCGGATGATGTCGCGGATGGCCGCTTCCGGCACCACGAATTCTTCCGCCGTCAGGCCGTGTTCCTTCATCAGGTTCGGCAGGACGTGGCGCTTGGCGATCTCGACCTTTTCATCCTCGGTATAGCCGGGGATACGGATGATCTCCATGCGGTCGAGCAGAGGCTGCGGCATGTTGAGCGAATTGGCCGTCGTGACGAACATGATCTTCGACAGGTCGTAATCGACTTCGAGATAGTGGTCGCCGAAGGTCGAGTTCTGCGCCGGATCGAGCACTTCGAGAAGCGCCGAGGCGGGATCGCCGCGCCAGTCCGAACCCATCTTGTCGATTTCGTCGAGCAGGAAGAAGGCGTTGGTGGACTTCACCTTCTTCATCGACTGGATGATCTTGCCCGGCATCGAACCGATATAGGTGCGGCGGTGACCGCGGATTTCGGACTCGTCACGCACGCCGCCCAGGCTGATGCGCACGAATTCGCGGCCCGTGGCCTTGGCAATCGACTTGCCGAGGCTGGTCTTGCCGACGCCCGGAGGACCGACAAGGCACAGGATCGGTCCCTTGAGGCTGCCGGTACGCGCCTGCACGGCCAGGTGCTCCAGGATGCGTTCCTTGACCTTGTCGAGGCCATAGTGGTCGGCTTCGAGGATGTTCTCGGCCTTGTTGAGGTCGATCGGCTTCGGCTTGACCGCGCCCCAGGGGATCGACAGCAGCCAGTCGAGATAGTTGCGCACGACGGTGCTTTCGGCCGACATGGGCGACATGTGGCGCAGCTTGTTGAGCTCGGCCATCGCCTTGGTGCGGGCCTCCTTCGACAGCTTGGTGCCCTTGATCTTCTTCTCGAGCTCGGCCAGTTCGTCCTTGCCGTCGTCATGCTCGCCCAGCTCGCGCTGGATCGCCTTCATCTGCTCGTTGAGATAATATTCGCGCTGGGTCTTTTCCATCTGGCGCTTGACGCGCGAGCGGATCTTCTTTTCGACCTGCAGGACCGAGATTTCACCTTCCATCAGGGCGTAGATCTTTTCGAGCCGCTTGGTAACCGAAAGCTGCTCCAGCAGGGCCTGCTTGTCGGAAATCTTGACGACCAGGTGCGCGGCGATCGAATCGGCCAGCACGTCCGGGTCGGAGATTTCAGCGATGGCGTTGAGGCTTTCCGGCGGAATCTTCTTGTTGAGCTTGATGTAGTTTTCGAACTGCTCCGACACTGCGCGGACAAGCGCTTCCGTGTCCGGGCCTTCGGCCTGGCCGGCGTCGAGGACGTAGGCCTCGGCTTCGTAATAGCGCTCGGTCGCCACGAAGCGCTTGATGCGCGCGCGCGACTTGCCTTCGACTAGGACCTTGACGGTGCCGTCGGGCAATTTCAGCAGTTGCAGAACATTGGCCAGCACGCCGATCTCATAGATGGCGTCGACGGCTGGGTCGTCGTCCGAGGAATTCTTCTGAGTGGCCAGCAGAATCTGTTTGTCGCCCTTCATCACCTCGTCGAGCGCCTGCACGGACTTTTCACGGCCGACAAACAGCGGCACGACCATGTGCGGAAAGACCACAATGTCGCGCAATGGCAGGACGGGGATGGTAACGAGGTCTAACATGGATACTCCTATGCGGTTTCCCGCGTCACGGACTCTGCCTTGCCCTCAGGGTAATAAGTGTGCCCCCGAGGTCTGAAGCGAGTCTTAATACGAATAGCATGCGGCAACGGGTCAGTGTCATCACGAATCCATCGCCTTGCCTTCACTTCGAAATGTGGGGAAATCTCGTCGCAGTTCAAGGTGGCGGTGCACAACCCGGGCATGCGGCTGGGGAAAACCGCGTTCGAAAATGAAAAACGCGGCCTGGATTGCTCCAGGCCGCGCTTGATTTCGAGTGTCCGGGAAGCGGCTTAAGCCGCGCCGCCCGAACGCTTTTCCGAGTAGATCATCAAAGGCGACGCGCGCTCTTCGACGACTTCGCCGTTGATCACGACTTCCTCGACGCCCTGCATGTTGGGCAGTTCGTACATGGTGTCGAGCAGGATGGCTTCCAGGATCGAGCGCAGGCCGCGCGCGCCGGTCTTGCGGATGATGGCCTTCTTGGCGACCGCCAGCAGGGCTTCGTCCGTGAAAGTCAGGGACACGTTTTCCATCTCGAACAGACGCTGATACTGCTTGATCAGCGCGTTCTTCGGCTCGGTCAGGATCTTGACCAGCGTGTGCTCGTCGAGGTCTTCCAGCGTCGCCAGAACCGGCAGACGTCCGATGAATTCCGGAATCAGGCCGAACTTCATCAGGTCGTCGGGCTCGACTTCGCGCAGGACTTCACCGGTACGGCGGTCTTCGGGATCCTTGACCGCGGCACCAAAGCCGATCGACGTACCCTTGCCACGGCCGGAGATGATCTTTTCCAGGCCGGCGAAGGCGCCGCCGCAGATGAACAGGATGTTCGTCGTGTCGACCTGCAGGAATTCCTGCTGCGGGTGCTTGCGGCCGCCCTGCGGCGGGACGCTGGCGACCGTGCCTTCCATGATCTTGAGCAGGGCCTGCTGCACGCCCTCGCCCGACACGTCGCGGGTGATCGAGGGATTGTCGGACTTGCGCGAGATCTTGTCGACTTCGTCGATATAGACGATGCCGCG
>FTCT01001465.1_pt1 | contig 19510 bp, 14 predicted proteins | sample 1658881 | NCBI WGS metagenome assembly FTCT01 (sample SAMEA3914864, study PRJEB12502) | metagenome | biome: forest; material: soil | place: USA | collected 2012-03-12 | depth 0.3 m | reverse complement strand
GTTCGAGCACGCTGGTGCTGGCGAACAACGGCACGAGCACGGGGGCCTACCTGGTGACGGACGCCAATGGGGACGGCACGGTTGCGGCGACGGAGATCAAGCTGCTGGGCGTGTTCAACAGCGCCTCGACGCTGAGCTTCACCGACGTGAGCTTCGGGTGATGACACGGGTGGGGCTGCGGCCGGCCGACCGGCCGGCCGCAGCCCCACCCCGGGGATAATGGCCAAGAAAATTCCGCGAAAACTCGGGGGCGCCCTCACCAGGGGCGCCCCCTTTGTTTTGTCCGCCCGGACGAACCCGCCCGGATGCGGCCGCGTGCCGCCGGTTGGGGCACCGGCCGGGAATGAAGGCGCGGAAATGCGGGCCGTGGGGTCGGAACCAGGCCATGCGTGTTGCCGCACCGGCCGTGTCGGGCAGGGCGGGGCACGAACGGTGCCATGGCGGTAGGGAGAGCGGTCGGGGGCTATCCGGAGGATTGCGCGGAAGAGGCGTCCGGCATCGTCCTGTCCACCCGCCGGAACAGGCGCGGCAGCAGCGTCATATCGTCGAAGGCGATGTATTGTGCCGGAATGTCGATGTTGAAGTCGGTCATGGTGGCGACGGGCCAGTCGGGACCGAAGCGTGGACGCCACCGCTCCACGAAGCGGGCCATGTCCTGCCCCAGGAAGGACGTCAGACCGGCCTGCTGGGGGGAGATCCCGGCGCGCTTGTGTGAAGCCACCAAGACGGAGTCCCAGCACAGCTGGCAGTGCCCGCCGTTGGCCCAGAAGCGCAGGCCGAGATCGGGATCGGCGAAATAGGCGACGTAGTCCGGCGAGAAATAGCCGCCGACCGCTTCGCAACTCCGCCGCCTTGCGGCGGGAAAATACGGGTAGTAATGCCCGAACACCGAGCCGATGCAGGCGCCCGCCCCGCGTTCATTGGCTGCCAGGAAAAGGCCGGCGCACAAGGGGCGCCCGTCGGTTTCCCGCTCCTCGATGAAGGACAGCGCATTCTTCAGCCAATTGCGGTGGGGCACCAGATAGTCGGCCATGGCGACGACATACTCGCTGTCCGTGCTCGCATAGGCCTCGGCATGGGCGGCGATGACGCCGCGCCGGGTGTGCTCGGGGAGCCAGCGGATGCGTGGCCCGCGCACCTCGAACGGCGCGACGACGACGATCTCGTAATCGTCGCACCCGGCGGTCTCGGTCATGCGCCGGATGCAGTCCTGGAGCAGGTCGGGCCGGATGCTGGGCAGGATGAGGGTGACCCGCGGCATCGTGCGATGCTTACCCGGATGGCGGCTGATGGACCCAGCCGAGCGCTTTGAAATGGTTGGGATTCTGCCGGATGGTGTCCGGGCAGTCGGCGGTGTGGTCGATCCAGCGGCCGGTCCGGCCGAGCCTGGTGATGGCACCGCTGCTCACCGCCCTGCGGATTTCCCCGTCCGACGGCGCGACCGCCGTGTGCTCGGTGTGGGCGTAGGAATGGTATTTGCGGATGATGGCCTCCGCGCCGCCCATCCAGGTCAGATGCCAGCCGGCGCCGTACAGGACCTTCACGATCTGGATGGTCGGTGGCCGCAGCATGATGTAGCGGCACAGGTTGGGACCGATCCGCCGCGCCAGCCCGACGGGCAGGGCGACCGTCTTGGTCCACGGCTCGTAGGATTCGAAGTTGACGAAATAGGCGCGCAGCACCATGCCCAGGACCAGAAGCTGGCTGGACAGCCGCGGGGTCGCCGCGATCTTGCGGATGACATCCTTGCGCGGAATTTCGTCCAGATCCGACACCAGCAGAATGTCGTCGTCGCGGGCGTCGCCCAGGCCGTCGAGGATGCAGTCGCGCTGGTAATTTTCCTGATGCCAGGTCAGCTTGCCGAGCCGCCGGTCGGCGATCACATGGATGATCTTGTGGGCGAAACGGCGGAAGCGCTCCTTGTTCTCCGCGTAGGCGAGCCGCTTCGGTGTGCCCTGATGGGTCCAGGGGGATTCGACCAGGACGAAATAGTCGACGCAATCGTCCAGTTCGTTGAGGCGCAACTCGAGGACGTCCAGTTCCTCCGACAGCATGAAGCCGTCGAAGACCCGCCGCCTGGCCGCCGGCGCGTCGGCCAGGACAGAGGCCGGATTGGGGGCTGGGGTGGCGTAATAGGCCGGGGTTTCCGCGAGCGCGCGGCGGTAGGCGACCTCGCCCTGGCTGGCGAGCAGGGTGAACCATTCCGTGTGCTTGTCGGCCAGCGAGCGGTCGGAAGCCAGAATCCCGCGCTCCCAGTCGGCGAAGCAAGCCTGCGCGCCCTGTGCCGCCGCCGCGTTGTCCGGCGACAGCGCGAGCGCTTCGGCGAAGGACCGGGCCGCGGTCTGGTAGGCGCCGGCCTGCAGGGCCCGCTGCGCCTCGGCGAGCGCCTGTTCGGCGAGCAGCCCGGCATGGCCGTTCTGGGACGTTTCGCCCAGCCGCTTGGCGATCATCGCCTCGGCGAAGAAGGCTTCGGTGAGGATGAAGTTGCTTTTTGCCTGCGGGTAGGAGCCGATGGCCCGGGTAACCTGGGAAAAGCACGCCCGCGCCGCCGCCAGATCACCGAGGTCGCGGTGGCAGAGGCCGAGATAATAGTGCGCGTTGAGCCGGTTGGGGTCGATCTGCAGGACGCGCCGCAAGGTTGTCGCGGCTTCGTCCGGCCGGTTGAGATGATACAGCGACAAGGCCCAGACATAGAGCGGGATGATGTCGCCGCCGCTCCGCCCGACCACCTTGCCGGCCAGCCGTTCGCTCTCGTCCCACTTGCCGCAGAAGGCATGCAGGTCGGCCGCCCGCATCATCGAGGGCAGATCGTCCGCGCTGATGTGGAAAGCCCGCGTATAGCTCAGCAGGGCGTCGTAATGCTCGCCCGCCCGCAGTCGCGCCTCGCCCAGGAAATGGTAGAGGTAGGACAGCCCGGGATCGATGGCGGCGGCCCGGCGCAGGCCGTCCAGCGCCTCCCTCGTCCGCCCCTCGTCGAGCGCCGCCTTGGCTTTCCGGAAACACGACACGGCGGCATCCGGCGGCACATCGGTGTGGGTGGCAATGGGCTCGGTCATGCTTGCGGCATCTTTCGACCTTGAGGGGCGGCGATCGGAAGGCGGACCCCTCACGACGCAAAAACACCGGGAAAACGCCTATAGAAGCGGTTTCCCGGTGTCAAGCATGCCCCTCCGCCCCATGTCCGCCCCATGTCCGCCCTTGCCGGACGGCGATGATCCGGTGACGATGTCAGGTGACGATGGCGTTTTCGTGGGTCGTCAGCTTGACCGGGCACATGCTGCAGATCGGCGCTTCCTTTTCGCGATAGAGGCTCATGATCTCTTCGTCGGAGGCATCCGGACCGATGCCCTGGTAGGACAGGTACGGCTTCCAGGCGTCGACCTTGTCGAGATCGAAGCGTTCCGCAACCAGTCCCAGGAAGGCGATGGGCGGGCATTTCCACAGCCGACCCTGGTGGATGGTCTTGCACAGCTTGTTGCCGCAGACCTCCCACGAGCGCTTCGGATCGCCGTCCTCGAACGGCCGCATGTCGGCCCCTTCGCCCTGGTAGAAGGTGTAGAACATCCGCGAGATCTGCTCGCGCCGGAATTCGACCTGGAACTGGTGGCGCTCCGCCTCCTGCTTCATCACCTCCAGGGACTTGATCAGGCGGTCGAGGTAGCGGACGTCGCGGTGGGAGTGGATGCTGATGAGGAGCTTCGTCCCGGTCTCGGCGAGCACGCGGAAGAAATCGCGGTTGCGCTCGAACAGCAGGCCGTTCGAGACGACGTGACGCCGCGCGTTCGGCCAGAGCCGCGTCACCGTCTCGACATAGGCGTTGACATCCTTGTGGATGAGCGGCTCGCCGCCGAGCAGGTAGAATTCCTCGGGCGTCACCCGGCCGCTCCACTCTTCCAGCCAGGAGACGCCGGTTTCGATGTCGACGGTGCTGTTCAGCTTATAGTTCGAATAATGGGTGCAGCCCGGGCAACGCAGGTTGCACAGGCTGGTGATGTCCATTTCCAGATATGGAACGCTCAGCATGACGGGGTTCCCATGGCGGCGGCGCGATCCCGGTGAATCTTCAGGGCGTCGATATAGAGGCCGATGGCTTCGGAAAGCCGGCCCCGCTGTTTGAGGACGTCGCCGAGGCCATCGAGCATGTTGGGAACATCGATGTTGTTGGCGAGGGCCGTCCGGTGGAGAGCCTCCGCGGCGTCCAGCTGGCCGCTGCAGCGCAGCGCCGTGCCGAGGGCCCCGAGCGCCTTGAGGTCGCCGGGATTGATCCGCAGGGCTTCCCGCAGGGGAGCGACCGCCTCCGCGTGGCGCTCGCGCTCGACGAGGAGGACGCCGAGGCCGCACTGCAGATCCCCCGACGCCGGGTTGCGGCGCAAGGCCTCGTCGTAATGGGCGAGCGCCTCGTCGATCCGCCTCTGCTTCAGCAGCAGGGTCGCATAGTTGAGATGGGCGACGATATAGGTCGGGTCGAGACGCAAGGCCTCCTGGAGATGGCGGGTCGCGTCCGCGAGGCGCTCCTGCGCGCGGTAGGCGAGACCGAGGTTGTTGCGTGCCACGGGATCGTTCGGCAGCATCGCCACCGTCTGCTCCAGCCATTCGATCGCCTGAGGGAAGCGCTCGGCACGGTAGGCGACGATGCCCAGCAGCTGGATGGCCGTTGGGTTCGACGGGACCGTGGACAGGACGGCCAAGCCCAGAGCCTCGGCCTCGGCCAGCCGGCCCGCGTGGAAATGCTGGAAGGCCTCTACCAGCGCCGTTTCGACTTGCCCGGGGGAAAGGGGGCCGGTGGCATTCGGCCTGTGCTCTGCAGTCATGGGACGGGTCGCATCCGGAATAAGGTGATAAAACCGACTGGGGCGGTCAACATAACATGCAGCGTCCGGGCATGATAGCGGTGGGGCTCGGGGGGCGGGGATAAGGATAAGCATCTTGATCTCCCTGCCACTCTCCCGCATCTTCGCGCCTGCCGGCGCCGGGGCGGGCGCCGGCGTCCCGATCGAGATTCGTCCTTCATGAAACCGATGCACCGCCTTTCCGCCGTTCTTTCCGCCACGGCCACCGTTCCCGCTGTCGCCCGGTCCGTCGGCCGGGCTGCTCATGCCGTGGCCGGGCGTACGGTTTCCGCGGTTCCGGGAGCGCGCCGCCGCACGGCGGCGGGTCTGCGCGGCCGGACATGACGGTGCACGGGTCTGCGGAGAGCCTTCTCATGCGATGCGAGACGTTCGGCGACGATTGGCTGGCCATGGATTTGCCGTTCGCTTGCGAAATCCACGCGTCGGAGCCACGGCAAGGCAAGGATCCCGCCAGCAAGCGCGTCCTGTCGATCTTCTCCGAGCCGAAGCTTCTGATGGTGCGGGACGAATGGGTGCGGGCCCATCATCGGCAGTTCGATCTGATCGTCACCTACGACGAGCGGCTTCTCGACCTGCCGAACGCCCGCCGGCTGTATTTCGGCGGATGCTGGTGCGACCGGCCGCCGTCCCGCAAGGACTTCGCCGTCACCTTCCTGCTGTCGACCGGTTGCGGGCATCCTCACCTCGACGGCTACCGCCTGAGAAAGCAGGTGCCGGCCCTGCTCGACAAAGGCCTTCTGCCGGCCCGCCTTTTCCTGTCCTCGCGCCGTCTGGCGCTCAGCCCCGACGAACATGCCTCCTTGAACACCATCATCGCCGGCGGGCGTGTGCCGTCCTTCCGCATCAAGGAAGACAAGGCACCGCTGTTCGAGGGCATGTTCCACATCGCCGTCGAGAACGCGCGCGACGAGTCCTATTTCTCCGAAAAGCTGATCGATTGCTTCCGGACCTTCACCGTGCCGATCTATTACGGCAGCCGCAGCGTTGCGGGCATCTTCGACGAGAGCGGCATCATCTTCGTCGACGGCATCGAGGCGCTGGAAGCCAAGCTGTCCAGCCTGTCTCCGCAGGATTACTGGGATCGGCTGGCCGTCATGCACAAGAACCATGCGATCGCCGCGCGGTTCCTGGATCCGGTGGCGAATCTCCGGCAACTGCTGATCGAACAGTTCGGAGGCCGGCCGTCATGACCCGGCGCGAGCCGTCCGGAAAGCCCGGCGGCAGGACGCTTGGCGTCCTGCCGCGATGACCGGCCCCCTTCCGTCAGGACGTCCCATGCCCCAGCCGCCCTTCACCGTCTCATGGCTCGCCGAAGGATTTTCGGCCATCCGGGAGGGCAATGCGCGCAAGGCCCGGCGATTGTTGCGGGGGGTACTCGCCGATGATCCCGGCAGCGGCACCGCCTTGCTCGGCATGGCGGTGCTGGCTTTCGAAGACGGTGATCTGCCCGCGGCTTTCGATGTTCTGCATCGTGCGTACCGCCTGAACGCAGCCGACGGCGACGTTCGGCAGAACATGATGGCCATCCTCAACCGCATCCAGAATGCGTTTGTGGCGTCGGTCGGGAACGCATTGTCGGCGTTCAGCGAGGAGTCCTTGCAGGGATTGCTCGGCGTGCTCGGCACGGTCCAGCGTTGCGTACGCTATTTCGATGTGCGCGGCGAACTGTGCGGCCGCAGCATAGCGGTGGCTTATTTCACCGCGCTGTTCTTGTTGCGCCTGAAAAAGATAACGGGGGCCGAGGCCCGTTTCCTGGAGGCCCTGGAGCTTTGCCGGATCCAGAATGCGCAGGCCTTCCGGGACTGCCAGGTCAACGTCGCCAACAATCTGATCGAACACGGACGGGCGGAATTCGTCGTTCGGAACTGCGTGTTCGACCTGCACACCGACATCGTCCTGCGCGACGGCGCGCTCTCGACCGCGCCACCGGCCCCGGAGCTTCCTCCGGCGGCGCCCGCCCCGGTGACGGCGGCACCAGCGGCGGTCGTTGAATGCTTCATGTTCTACAATGAAGCCGATATCCTGGAAATCAAGCTGGCCGAGCATTATCCGCACATCGACCGCTTCGTCATCGTCGAGGGCAACCGCTCGTTCTCGGGGGAGCCGCGGGCGCTGGTCTTTCCCCAATGCGCCGGGCGGTTCGCGGCCTACGCCGACAAGATCTCCTACCTGCCGATCGACCTGCCCGCGTTCGACGTACCGTCCGCGGCCGAGGCCGCCTTGCGCAACACCCAGATGCGCGGCCTGACGACCCTCGCGCCTTCGGACTTCGTCATCGTCTCCGACACCGACGAGATCATCCGGGGCAGCGTGCTGGCCCAGTTGCGCCGCGACTTGGCGAACCCGGTGCTGGAGATCGCGGCCTTCCGGATGCCGGTCTACTGGCACCGCCTGAACTATCTGTGCGTCCACGCGCCCGACCAGCGCGCCATCGACGGCGTTCCCCAGCCCCTGATCACGGTCGGTGCCCGCTACGGCTTTCTGAAGAACAATCCTCCCATGGTCCTGCGCCACAAGAGGAGCCTCCTGCGGGTGCTCGACGGCGGGGATTTTCAGAAAAGCATCGACAATGTGCGGATATACGGCAATGCCGGCTGGCATTTCTCCTTCCTTGGCGAAAAGGATGACCTGCTCGTCAAGATGAAGAATTACGGCCACCAGGAACTCTATCAGAAAGAGACGCTGGAGGCTCTCGATCTGACGGACATCATCCGGTCCCGCCGCAACTTCCTGGATGGCGCCGCCTCGGAAGCCTTTCGCGGGTGGCAGTGGGATTTGGTGGAGATCGACGGGACGTTTCCGGCGCTCGTCCAGCGGGAGCGCGATCGTTTCGCCAGCTTCATCGTCCAGCCCTGAACGGGGCCGTGGCTCCACCCGGGGCTGCGGCGCCGCCGCGATGCCGGTATTACCGCGGCGGGGCGGCGGCCGAGAGGCGGGCCAGGTCGGCGGCGACCATGCGCCGCAGGACGTCGGTGATGCCGGTGCGCGGTGACCAGCCGAGCTGCCGGCCGATCTTTCCCGGGTTGGCGCGGACGGCCGGGCGCGGCACGTCCTCGTCGCAGGCGACATGGCGGCGCCAGTCCAGCCCGGCGGCGTCGAAGGCGGCTTCGACCATGCTGCGGACCGGCACCAGGGTGCCGGAACCGACGATGTAGTCGTCCGGCGTTCCGGCTTCGCCCATGCGGACGAGGGCGTCCACCACATCCTCGGCGTCGCACCAGTCGGCTTCGGCGCCGATGTTGCGCAACCGCAGCCCCTCGGCCAGCCCCAGCTTGATGCCGGCGGCGGCCACCGCGATCTTGCGGCTGACGAAGGCCTCCGGCCGGCGCGGCGATTCATGGTTGAACAGGATGGCGGTGCTGCCGTGCAGGCCGTGCCGTTCGCGCGCGAAGCGGATGGCGTCCATCGACCAGGATTTGGTCAGTCCGTAATAGGTCGGCGGGTCGCGGTGGCTGTCCTCGTCGACCAGGGCCCCGCCCGGCGCCGGCCGGTACATCTGGCTGGACGCCGCATAGACCAGCCGGGCCTGCGGTGCGCGGGCCAGGATGGCCTGGATCAGGAAGGTGGTGGCCAGGAAATTGACGGTGGTCATCGCCCGCCACACCACCGTGTCGGCGGTCAGCGGCACGTCGGACGCATGATGGGCGGCGGCGACATGGAACACCCGGTCGGGCCGGACGGCCTCGACCAGCGTGTCGATGGCCGCCGGGTCGCCCAGATCGATCCCGACAGGCTCGATCCCGGCCGCCGCGCCGGCGGGGGGGACGGCGGGCGGGATGGCACCGCTGCCCTGTCCGGGACGCACCAGCCCGATCACCCGGTGCCCTTCGGCGGCCAGCCGCTCGGCCAGCAGCGAACCGTCCTGGCCGAGGGCGCCGGTGATCAGGACCGTCTGCCGGGGCGCTGCGTTCACGCCGGGTCCTCGGTCATCGCGGTGGACTGGACGACGGCGCCGCCCTTGCCGACGATCTCGAAGCGCGGCAGCGGGAAGACCAGATGTCCGCCGGCCTCCAGGAAGGGGGCCTCGCGGCGGATGATCTCGTCCCGGAAATGCCAGGGGAAGACGACCAGATATTCCGGCCGGCGGGCGCGCCCCTCCTCCTCGGAGATGATGGGAATGCGGCTGCCCGGCGTGACCAGGCCGTATTTCGGCGCGTAGCGTTCGAGGATCGCCGGGATCTCGCGGATGCCCAGGCCGCAATATTGCAGGATCACGTTGCCCTTGGTCGAGGCGCCGTAGCCCAGCGCCAGCTTGCCGGCGACGGCGCGGAAGAAATCCTGCACGACTTGGCGGTGATGGCTGATGCGGCGGGCGAAGGCCAGATAGGGGGCGGCGGTGTCGAGCCGGTCGCGCGTCTCCTCGGCGAGCAGGGCCGCAATGGTGCGCTCGGCCTCCGGCGCCGGGCGGCGCGGGCCGTCCTTGGGCGTCAGCTGGACGCGGAAGCTGCCGCCGTTCACGTCGTTGGTCGAGGCGTCGAGGATGCGCAGGTCGGCCCGTTCGGCCATCCAGGCGATCTGCGACAGGCCGTAGTAGGTCAGATGCTCGTGGCAGATGGTGTCATAGGTCAGCTCCTGCAGCATCAGGGGCATGTAGGACTGTTCCATCTCCCAGATGCCGTCCTCGGCCAGCAGCGCGCGCACGTCGCGCATGAAGCCGACCGGGTCGGGCAGGTCGTAGAACATGGCGATCGAGGTAACGATCTTCAGCTTGGCGTCGCCCAGCAGCGGCCGCACCCGGTCGGCGCTGAAGAAATCGACGACCAGCTCGACGCCCTCGGGCATGGTGCCGGCGAAGGGGCCGCTGGAAGGATCGACGCCGATCCGGCGCAGCCCCAGCCCGTCGTAGCGGCGCAGCAGCGTGCCGTCGTTGCAGCCGATGTCCAGGATCACGTCGCCCGCCTGCGGGGCGGCCCGTTCGAGCAGCGCCTCCACCTTGGCCGCCAGATGCCGGCGCATGGTCTCGGTCACCGAGGAGCGGTAGCCGTAGCGCTCGCCGAACATCTCGGCCTGTTCATAGTCGTGGTTGAGCTGCAGCGTACCGCAGGCTCCGCCCGCGCTGTCGCACAGCACCAGGGCCAGGGGCCCGGAGAAGGGATCGGCTTCCTCCGGCCGCGGAAAGCGTCCGGTCAGGCTGTGCGCGCCAAGGTTGAGAATGGGGATGAGGTTGGTGTTCCCGCACACCCGGCAGCGGGAGATCGGGGTGGCCTTGGATGCAGCGCTGGAAGTGAGGGACACGGGAGGAGAACCTATTCGCTGGGCCTGGACGGCAAGTGCCCGCTCTTATACTGCCGTTTGAACGGTCCGCCTAGCCCGCAACCATGCCCGCCGCAACCATATCCATGGGGTGGGCGGACGATCATTGCCCCTATAGGCCGCCAATTTCGCGCAGGACGGCGCGGAGGCGGGCGGTCGCCTGGGGCCAGCCGAACTCGGCGAGCAGCTTGTCGCGGGGGTTGCGCCGCGGGGCGTCGGCCCCGGCGATCGCGCGCAGCACGGCGTCGGCCGCCGCATCCTCGTCCGGGTTCCACCATTCCAGCCCCCGGTAGGGCGATCGCGCCGGGCCGAGGGAGGCCGGCAGCAGGGTGGCCACGCTGTCGTCGAGATAAGCGGTGTAGGCGCTGTGGCGGGGGGCGATCAGGCGCAAGCCCATGGCGCCGGCCTGGGTCATCGGCAGGTCCCAGCCCTCGCCGTGCGACATGCTCCAGTAATGCGTGCAGGCGGCGAACAGCGCGCCCATGTCCCGGTCGGACAGCACCCCCTGGGCCAGGAAGATGGGGCCGGCCTGGTCGAGGCGCCGGCCGACCGAGCGGGCCACCGCCTCGAGGAAGGGGCTGGCCCGGCGGTCGCGCTCGGTCAACCCCTTGCCGAGCTTGAGGACGAGGGCGGCGCCGCCGTCCGCCCGGCTGACCCGCAGCCACACCCGCAGCAGGCCGTCGAGGTTCTTGCGGTCGATCAGGTCCGACACGTTGAGGATGCGCGTCCGGTAGTCGGCCAGCCGCCGGCCGGTGGCGTCGGCGATCTGCACCGTCGACCCGATGTTCGGGGGGGCCGGGTCGACGCCCAGGGGGCACAGGTGCAGGCGTTCCGGCGGGAAGCCGGCATCCGCCCAGGCCGCCTGCGAGGACGGCGTCGGCACGATGATGTGGGGAAGGCCGGCGGCGTAGCGCAGCCATTGCCGCGGCACGGTGCGGGCCTCGAACATCGAGAAATTGACCGTCTGCAGGGGGGGTACGGGCTCGACCACGCTGGGAATGGCGAAGGTCAGCAGCGAACGCGCCCGCACCGGCCGGTTCAGGTTTTCGTACAGGGGAACGCGTTGCCCGCCGTCCATCGTCGGCACGAAATCGACCCGCAGGTCGATCAGGTGGACGTCCACGGCCTGCTCCACCAGGCCGTGGATGAAGCGACGCACCATCCAGGCATAGCCGCTGGTGTCGCGGAACGGGCCGCGCACCACCAGGCCGAGCGGCGGTGCGGGGGCGCCCGCCGGGCTGTCACCCGGGCTGTCACCCGGGGTGTCCGCCGGAGTGTCCATGGGGACGGCCATGGCGGCGGCGGCACGGTAGCGGGCGCACCGATCCAACCCGTCGCGCACCTCGCTGTCGCCGGCTTGGTCGGCCGGGACGCGGCGCAGCAGGGCCTCCGCCTCGTCGAGGTCGGCGGCCAGCAGGCGCAGCCGCGCCAGCATGGCAAGTCCCTTGGCGTGGGCCGGGTCGACGCCCAGCAGCCGGCGGTAGGGGCGCTCCGCCTCGGCCAGGCAGCCCTGGAGCTGCAGGGCGAGGCCGGAATTGTAGAGACCGGCCGGCAGGGCCGGTTCGACCGCCAGCACGGCGGCCAGCCGGGCCACCGCCGTTTCCGGCGCATCGTCGCCCAGCGCGGCGAGCGCCAGGCCGAGATGCGCCTCGATGAGATCATGTTGCAGGAGCAGCACGGCGCGGAAGGCGGCCTCCGCCAGATCCCGGGCGCCGCCCGCCTGATGAATCTTGCCGAGGGTGAGCAGGGCGTTCGCATGGTCCGGCCGCACCCGGAGGGCCCGGCGCAGCAGGGGTTGGGCTTCGCCGGGACGGCCCATGTCGTGGAGGATGGTGGCGAGATTATCGAGGGCGTCGGGCGAAGCCGGATCGAGCGCGAGCCCGCCCCGGGCCAGCCGTGCCGCCGCCGCCGGCTCGCGCCGCCGGACGATCAGGCTCAGCAGGCGCAGCGCATCGGGGTTCGGATGCACCGCCAGCACACGCCGGTACAAGGTCTCGGCCGCCGCCAGGCGGCCGGCGCGATGCTCGCCGACCGCGATGGTCAACACGTCATGGAGGGTGGTCATCGCCACGCCGAATCCCGCTTTTCCGTCGCTGCCCCGGTCATCGCCCTGGCCGCCGTCCCGGTCGTCGGAGGGCGGCCGAGCCCGGCCATATACTTGTTGAAGCAAGCCGTCAACCTCGATACACCCGTCGCGATGCGGCCGGCATGGCGCGACGGAAGGCGTGGGATCGTGGAAAAGAAACTGGCGTTGACCTGGCAGCTCACCGAGGTCCATGGCTGGGGTCTGGTGGGCGTGCACACGGCCCTCTACCTGGTCGACCGGGGTGCGGCGCCGCTGCTGCTGGAAAAGCCGCTGATGGGCACGTTGCGCGCGGAGAACCGGGCGCGGCTGCAGGGGCTCGAGGCCTCCTATGCCCAGGTGAGCGAGCTTGCCGCCCGCAATCCGGGCAAGGTCCTGCTGCTGCAGGAATTCGACGTCCTGCATGCTCTCGGCAACCTCTTCGTCCCCGGCGCGCCGTCGACGTTCTTCCGCGGCAAGCGCAACATCGGCGTCATCGCCTTCGAGGATACCACCTTCAGCGGCGACGTGCTGAACCGGGCGCGCAGCTACGACCGCATCGTCGTGCATTCGACCTACAACCAGCGCCTGCTCACCGACCGCGGCTTCACCGAGGTCGGCGTCGCCCTGCAGGGCATCGACCCCAGCGAGATGCAACTGCTGCCGCGCAGCGGGCGCTTCGGCGACCGCTTCGTCGTGTTCTCCGGCGGCAAGCTGGAATTCCGCAAGGGCCAGGACATCGTGGTGGCCGCCTTCAGCCGCTTCCAGCAGCGCCATCCCGACGCGCTGCTGGTCACCGCCTGGCACAACCCCTGGGCCCATATCGCCGCCGGCATGGTGGAATCGCGCTGGACCCCGGTGGCCCCCACCGTCGATGCCGGCAACAAGCTGAAGATCACCGAATGGGCGGTGGCCAACGGAGTTCCGCCGGACGGCTTCCTCGACCTCGGCTTCCTCGGCCGCGGCCAGATCGCCGCGGTGCTGGCCGAATGCGACGCCGCCGTCTTCCCCAACCGCTGCGAAGGGGCGACCAACCTGGTGGCGATGGAGGCGATGGCCTGCAACGTGCCGGTGGTGCTGTCCGGCAACACCGGGCACCTCGACCTCATCCGCGACGGCAACAGCCAGGTGCTGAGCCGGCAGGACCCGGTGCCCGATCCGACCGGCGCCCGCCAGGGCTGGGGCGAATCCTCGGTGGACGAGCTGGTCGAGCGTCTGGAGACCCTCTACACCGACCGCGCGGCGGCGCGGGCGCAGGCCGGCAAGGCGATGGACTTCGTGCGCGGCGAGCGGACGTGGCGCGCCTTCGCCGAGTCCTTCGTCGACGCCATCGGCTGATCCTGCAAGGGAAGGAGGCGCCATGCCGCGCTTCGCCATCGTCACCGCCGGGGACGACAAGTATCTGTCGATCCTGCAGGGGCTGGTCCGCTCCATCCGCGACAAGCCGGAGGGGGAGAATGTGCCGATCGTCGTGCTCGACGTCGGGCTCGGCACGGCGGCGAAGGCATGGCTGACCCGGCATGGGGCGGCCACCTTCGTGCCCGGCTGGGATTTTCCCTTCGAAAAGCAGATGCCGGAATATCTGAAGGCGATGGTCTCGCGCCCGCGCCTGCCGCGCTACATCCAGGGGGCGGAGTATCTGGTCTGGCTGGACGCCGACACCTGGGTGCAGCGCTGGAGCGCCGTCGAGCTGCTGCTGGAAGGTGCCGCGGCGACCGGCTTCGCCATCGTCCCGGAAATCGACCGTTCCTACTCGCCGGTCTATGACGGGAAGCCGATGGCCGCCCAGCTCTACCAATGGTACAGCCAGTGCTTCGACGAAGAGCTGGCGCGCCAGCTGTACCTTTATCCGCTGTTGAATTGCGGGGTCTTTGCCGCGCGGGCCGACGCGCCGCATTGGCAGGTCTGGGCGACGCTGCTGGATGAATCCCTGCGCCGTGCCGTCCTCTTCGTCAGCGAGCAGACCGCCCTCAACGTGGCCTTGCGCACGCGCGGCCTGCCGATGAGCCAACTGCCGGCGTCGTGCAACTGGATCGGCTATCGCGCCCCTCCGCTGTGCAGTGCCGACGGCCGGGTCCTGCTCGACCCGCAGCTGCCCCATGAACCGATCGGCATCGTCCATCTCGCCGGCTACCATTACGAGCAGAAGGAGAAGCCGTTGTCCTTGGCCACCCGGGCCGGCGGCACCGTGACGCGCCCGCTCAGCTACGTGCCCGCGCCCTGAAGCGGATTTTCATCCGCTTTCGAGTCCCATGGCCTCATGGGCCGGCCGGGCTTCGTATGCACCGGCATCCGGGACCGCAGTCGCGGTCCAGAGCGGAGCAAAAGCCGCTCCAGGCAGGTTTCGCCGGGCAGGTTTCGCTGGACCGGGCCACGGGACCCTCAGTCGATCCATTCCAGCAGGGGGTTCCATTTCGCGGACATCGACAGGCCGTGATAGAATTGGGACAGCTTTTCCAGCGTCATGCCGCGGGCCTTGTCCTCAAGGACGAATTTCTCGCGGACATATTCCTTGAACAGCGGCTCGATCGGCACGATCGGGATGCATTGGGTCGACAGGGCCCATTCCCCGTACCAGTTGTTTTCGAAGGGGCAGTAGCGCAGCAGGTCGAAATGCGTGAAGTTGTTGGGCTTCAGCAGGTGCTCTTCCATATGCTTCAGCACCCTGCACGACCAGATCGGTCCCGGCATGTAGTAGAGATCCGGGCCGGGCCGCTTCACGTATTTCTTCGCGCGGCCCATCAGCGAGAGAACTTCCTTCAGCATGCCGACATATTCGGGATCGTCGTCGCGCAACAACCCCTGAAGAAAGAATTCTTTGGACAATACAACCGTATAGGGAAGGTCGGGGTTGACCAAGAGGTCGGACCTGAAGAAATCCTTGATAAAATAAAAATCAGAATCAACCAGAAAATAATTCTTTGTGATTTCCAGCTTGTAAAAATTGAATTTTATAATCTGCTGGCCAATCCAATTTTGACCAACAAAATCGATATTCAAGACATCTTCGTCGGCCAGGAAATTGACATCGCTGCCGAAGCGATTCTTGAAAAGATCGAGGTCGGCATTTGGCACCACGGCGTAGAAGGGGATCTGGTCCCGGTTGTGCTTGAGCATGCTGCGGTTCAGCACGGCGAAGCGCTCCAGGTCGCCGCGGTACGACTTGCAGAACACGACGATATCGTGCATGGCGTTCTCCAGTGCGGTCAGATGGGGCGGTCGGTGGCCGCTTGCGGCGGGGACGGGGCGGTGCCGGGATGGGGCAGGCGCGCCTCCGCCTCCTCGACCAGGCGGGCGAGAGCCGGGAGATCGATCTCGATCGGGATTTCCAGCCGATCGACCAAACGTTCCGGAAAGCCCGCAGGATCGCCCGTGAAACGTCCGGTGAGATGGCGGAAATGCCCAACCAGCGTGGCCTGGGTGCCCATCTGCGCGTTCCACGGCGAGTCCGGATGGAAGAAATCCGGGTTGTTGAGATGGATCCAGGTGCTGCGGGGCGGCAGGAAGATGTGGTTGGAGGTTCCGGCGCCGATCGGCGCCACCACCATCTCGGCCTGTGCGATCAACGCGACGGTTTCCAGCACGCTCAGCGTTTCGGGCAGCACCACGGTGAAGCCGTAGCGCGCCAGCAGCGCGCCGACCTCGGTGTCGTTGGCGATGCGGTGTTTGGGATAGGAACTGCGGCGCGACAGGAAGACGCGCCGGGGCAGGTCGCCGCGGGCCGCAGCGATCTGGGGAAGCATGGCCTCGCGCAGCCAGCGATAGGCGACGGGGTAGGGGATCTGCGAGGGTATGGCCGCCTGGCGGAACCGGTAGAGCACCTGCGCGCCTTCGGATTCCAGGGATTTGCGCATGTCGACGATGCGTTCGCGCGCCACGCCGACGAGGTCGAACATCTCGTACTGGTAATTGCGGACGTCGAACAGGATGACCGGCAGGTCGCGGGTTTCCGGCAGCGTGGCGCAGGCCATCAGCATCGGCAGCACCTCGACCATGAAGTGCCAGTAGTTCGGGGTCGAAGGCACGAAGATGGCGGGTTCGGGCAGTTCGACGACCGGGTAATGCGCCCGCGGCAGCCGCAAGGTCGCGCTGGTCGCGCCCGGCGTCACCCCGACCAGCGGCACGATCGAACTGCGCACCACGTTGGTCTTGTTCTCGCACAGCATCGTCCGCCGCCCGGCGATGACGAAGCTTTCGTAGTTGTCCTTGACGTAGAAGCCCTGGATCACCTCGACCTCAAGGCCCAGCGCCACGCCGACCGGGGCCTCCGCCAGGGACGGCAGGGCCTGGATGTGCGGGTGCAGGTAGTCCGGATAATCGTCGTAGAGCGTCGCCGGCACCGGTTGGGGCGCCGGCCGCCAGATTTCGGCGCGCGCGCCGGTGGCGGCGCACCATTCGGGAAAGCCATGCAGATCGACCGCGAACAGATCGATCGCGCTTTCCGGCAGGGCGGGGAAGTCGAAGCGGTTCTTGGCCTTCAGGCAGGCAAGCGCGAGGTCGCGCTGATCGGTCAGCAGGGCGATCTGGATCTGCCGCTCGAGAAGGTCGTAGATGATGCGGGTGAAGCCGGGAACGGTCACCAGATGGGGGAAACAGCGCCGGCACGAGCGGCCGGCGCCGTCCAGGTCCTCGTCCTTGATCGCGACGACGGCCAGATCCTGGACCATGCCGCAGAACAGTTCGCGCAGGGGCAGCGAGTCCGGGTTGGCGACCACGCCGCGCTCGAAACAATCGATCGCGGTGAGCGGCTCCTCCAGGGCACGGTACAGATTGCCCAGGTTGATGTAGTAGGGTGCGAAATCGCCCCTGATCGCGATCGCCCGGCTGATCAGCTCCACCCCCTCCCGCGGGTGGCCGGACCGCCAGCGGACCACGCCCAGCAGATGCAGCGCGTTGCTCTCCTCGGGGACCTGGTCCAGCACGCCGCGGTAGAGAAGCTCGGCGTCGGCCAGGCGTCCGGCCTGATGATGCTCCACGGCGCGGTTCAGAAGATCGTCGATGGTCGACATGGCCTGTGGGAAATGGGATGCGGATCGCGTTCAGCGTCGCATTCCTAATACGCTTTTTCGCCGAAAGCGACTCCGACCTCGGGGAAAGGGCGGCCCCCGGTCCGCTGCGCTCGGCCGAACAACGGCTTGCCCCCTGCCGACCGGCGCCGGCGCCTCATGCCGGCAGCGCGATTCCCGGCTCTTCCGGCAGGCCCGGCGCGGTGGCGGCTCCCTGCAGCGCCTGCTCCAGTTCCGCGGTCTTGTCCTTCAGCGAGGCCTCGTCCACGCTGCCGTCTGCGGTCAGGACGCGGTGGCCGGTGACGTAACGGTAGACGCTGGCCATCAGGGCGTCGTCGATCCGTTGGAAGGCGAAGCCCGGCCGGCTCTCCTTCAAGGCGTGATAGGCCGAATACAACGCCGTCTGGTCGAGAAAATACAGCGGCACGTCCCTGGTCATGAAATAGGTGATGTGGCGCGCCACCAGGTCGGCGAAACGGCGGCCGTCGGGCGTGGCGTTGAAGAAGCACATGCCGGCCGCGAAGATCCGCGTCGGGCTGCTGCGCCCGCCGGCCAGGCAGGCGGCGTCCAGATGGGCGACGCGGTCGATGAGCCGGCGGACATCGCCGATGAAGACGGCGTCGACGTCGAATTCGGCGACCGGGCAGCGGTAACGCTCCATGAACCACGGCATCCGCATGAGCCGGGCGCACATGTAGTAGAGCAGCTTGTAGTGCCAGTGTTTCTGCAACCGATGCGGCACGCGCGACTGTTCGCTGGTCAGGTTGATCCGCAGGGGCCGGCTGACCAGGGAGAGGAGGCCGATCTCCTCGAGCGTCTGGGGGGAAGGGTCGACGATGTGCAGATGCACGGCGAGGCCGGCCGCCTCCCCCTGCAGCCCGGCGACCAGCGAGCGCAGGGCCGAGCGGCCGAAGTTGCGCCAGTAGACGTCGTCGCAGCCGAAGACGACCGCGGCCGTGACGCCATCGGTGTCGAGGCGATGCACCGCGACGGCGGGCAGGTCGTCCGCGCCCGTGCCGGCCACGTCGGGCTGCGCGAAGAAGGCGGCTGTCGGGCGGACGTTGTAATACAGCGGCAGCGGGTACTGGGCGGTGATCCGTTCGGGATCCAGAGACGCGAAGGTGGCCTCCAGGAAGCGCGTCAGCGTCGCCACCCGGTTGCGCCAATAAAGGGTGAAGGCGATGGTGCCGATGGCGAAGGGTTCGTGGGGATTTGCACGGTGCATGGCCCGCGCCAGGCGGTAGAGCCGGTGGATCGTCGCCGCCTCCGGAATGTCTTCCTGGTCGAGCAGCAGGAAAAAGATCCACAGGAGGCTGCGGCGATGGTCGGGATTCCGCTCGGCAAGCGTCAGCAACGCGAGGAAGGGCTGCCGGGTGGGCCCGCGCACCCGGCCACGCAGCAGGGTCAGGATGTCGCAGATGAGCGTGAAGGGCGTCCGGTCGAAGACTTCCACCGGCAGGCGGTCCAGGATCCGGCGGAATGCCGCCGCTTCGTCCAACTGGCCGCCCTGCAGGTGGGCGATCGTCGCTTCCCGCCCCTGCAGCCAGGCGTTGCCCAGATTGTGCCGGATGTTCCCGTCGCCGGGGCACAGCCCCTGCGCCCGTCCCATCCGCAGCAGCCCGTCCAGGAGGTTGCCCGAGCGCCATTCGGTCAGGCCCAGCAGATGCATCGCGTCCGAATTTTCCGGGGCGCTGATCAGCGCGCTGCGGTAGAGGGCCGCCGCCTCCGCCAGCCGTCCGGCCTGATGCCGTTCCACGGCCATGGCCAGGACGGCGCCGAGCGTGGAGGGGAGGGCTTCAACCAAAATACGGCTCCGGCCAATGGGATTTGCCGTGTCTGGTAGCCAGGGCGGCGGGCAGCGTCAAGCCGGGAGTGGCACGCCGCCGGGCGACCGGGGACAGCCGTTGCCGGATGTCGGGCGTTTGGGGACATGTTTGGAGACAAGGGGGAGGTGCGGGCTTTGCCCGTTCCCCGGCACGGCCGCAGGCCTTCACCGGATTGCCCCGGGGGGGGCCTTCCTTTTCTTGCCGGTGGCCGGCATGGAGAGGGTCCCCGGTTCCCCGGCGGTTCGCCGGCGCCGGTTGCCGGGCACAGACAAGCGCGACCATGGACTGTGGGTGCGGGCCATGGGTGCGGGCCATGGGTGCGGGATGGGGCCGCAGAGCGGGGCCAGCATCGGACCGGCCCCCGGCTCTGGGCACGCCAAGGCGAGGCCTCAGTCGATCTTCAGATAGGCGGGATCGAGGGCGCCGTGGCGGAAGGGGATCCAGTCCTTGTGGTCGGCGCGGTACTGCAGGCCGTAGGGGTTCTTGAAGAAGATCTTCTGCAGCGGCTGGCCG
>FTCT01004289.1_pt1 | contig 19583 bp, 14 predicted proteins | sample 1658881 | NCBI WGS metagenome assembly FTCT01 (sample SAMEA3914864, study PRJEB12502) | metagenome | biome: forest; material: soil | place: USA | collected 2012-03-12 | depth 0.3 m | reverse complement strand
GGCGGCCTGGCGGGCTTGATCGACGTGGTCACCAACAAGCCCTTCGATTTCAAGGGCCGCGAAGTCGACGTCACGGCGCGCGCCGTCTATTCGGACAAGTCGAAGAAGACCGATCCGATCGTCGGCGTCCTCGCGACGGACCGCTGGCAGACGTCGGCCGGGGAAATCGGCCTTCTCGCGGGCCTCTCGTACAACCAGCGCCACTTCCACGAAGAACGCGCCTTCGACAACGAACCGCAGGACAAGAGCTGGCTTTTGCCCAACCTGACGGGGCCCGACCTTATCGGCCTGATCCCGATCAAGGGCGACCGCCGGCGCACGGCCGCCAATGTCGCCGCGCAATGGCGCCCGAACGACTCGTCTGAATATTATTTCGAGGGCTTCGTCACGCGCGACCAGAACGACTATGAGCTCGACTTCTTCGTCGGACTGCCTTGGTGGGGACCGGGCAACACCATGTCGGCGACCAAGATTCCCGGCACGAACCAGTTGCAGACCCTGACGTCGCACGACGTCAACACCATTACCTCGACCCAGGCCAATTCGATCGACTCGATTACCCAGCAGTATGCTGTGGGCGGCAAGTGGCGCCTGAACGACAACTGGCACCTGTCGAGCGAAATCGCCACGACGCGCTCGGACTTCAATTGGCGCAACCCGATCCTCGACATCATTACCACGGTGCCGAACGCCTTTGTGAACACCAATCTCGATGGCACGCTCCACGTCGAATACACCGGCATGGATATGAACGACGCCAGCAAGTATTACCTGAAAGGCTTCTTCGACCGCTACGGCAAGGACAAGGGGCATTCGATCGACTGGCGCACCGACCTGACGTTCAATCCGTCGGCCGACGGCTTCTGGCGCGAACTCAAATTCGGCACGCGCTATGTCGATCGTACGGCGGACTCGATCAAGTCGTATGAAGGCAATGCCGAGGCGCCCGATATCAACGCCAATCCGTTTCCATCGTCGCGCCAGAGCGTGTCGAGTATCCAGGGCCTGGCCTGCGTCTCTGAACCCATGGCCGACGGCGGGCCTGACTATGGCCTGCGGCAATGGGCGACACCGTGCTCCAGCTTCCTGCTCAACAATACCGACGTGATCCGCAAGGCCATCACAGGCTCGTCGTCGGCGCGCGCGCTGGATCCAGGGTCGTACTTCTCGGACAAGGAAAAGACCCTGGCGGCCTACGTCCAGGCCAAGGTCGCCTTCGACCTCGGTTCCATCCCGGTCGACGGTACGCTGGGCCTGCGCGCCGTCAGGACGGACCAGCGCTTGAAGGGCAACGCTTTCAACACGACGACCAGCACCTTCATCCCGCTCGATAAAAAGAACCAGGACACCGACCTCCTGCCCAGCGCGGCGTTCAAGTTCACCCTGGCCTCCGACCTGATCGCGCGCTTTACCGCCGGCCGCAGCATCACGCGTCCGGGCTTCGCGCAACTCAATCCGGGCATCTCGCTCACCCAGCCGTCAACCACGCTGCGCGGCACCGGGGCAGGCGGCAATCCGAACCTCAAGACCGCCAAGTCGGATAATTATGACGGCACGCTGGAATGGTACTTCGCGCCAGCCGGCTCGTTGACGGCGGCGACCTTCTACAAGAAGTTCGACAGCTACATCGTCCAGGGCCATTCGATCCAGACGATCAACGGCACCGAATACGAGGTGAGCAGCCCGGACAATACCGGCGCCGGGCATCTGGACGGCTTCGAAATCGGATACCAACAGTTCTACGACAACCTGCCGGACGCGTTTAGCGGCTTCGGCGTGCAGGCGAACCTGACCTTTATGGAAGGCGTCGCGCTGTACGACGACTTCGCGGCGGACTACGTCACACCGATCAAGGATGAAAAGGCGCTCCAGGGCCTGTCGAAATGGTCGTACAACGTCGTCCTGCTGTACGAAAAGCACGGCTGGACCGGGCGTCTAGCCTATAACTGGCGTTCGGGCTTCCCGGACACCTACCTGATCGTCAACCTGCCGACGACGGCGACCGATCCGTTCCGCGACATCAAGAAGATGGACCTGCGGACCCTGCCCAGCTCGCAGCTGGACGGCTACCTCGGCTATCAGCTGAACTCGCGCGTCACCCTGACGCTGGAAGGCACGAACCTGCTCGACACCAAGTTCAAGGATTACCGCGTCAACCGCGTCATGTCGAACCCGGCCGTCTATCCGCGCGACACGCGCCGCTACGACCGCACGATCGAGTTCGGCGTCCGCCTGAAGATGTAGGGTCCTGCCGGCGCATCATCCCCGGTGCGCCGGATTTCGTTGTTCTCCAGGAAACTCAGGGCGCCGGCACGGTCCAAACGTGCCAGCGCCCGTTTTTGTCGGTCACATAATGCCGCGTCCCATCTCTTCCATAGTCATTATCGGCGGCGGCACGGCGGGCTGGATGGCGGCGGCTGCCCTGTCATCGGCGCGGAAGCTAGAAGGCGTTAAAATCACCCTGGTCGAGTCGAGCGATATCGGCACGATCGGCGTCGGCGAGGCGACCCTGCCGACCCTGCGCCAGTTCCACGCCGTGCTGAAGATCGACGAAGCCGAGTTCATGAAGGCGACGCGCGCCACCTTCAAGCTGGGCATCCGCTTCAACGACTGGAACCGTCTGGGCGGCAGCTTCTTCCACCCGTTTTCCTATTATGGCGCGACGCTGGGGCAGGGCGCGTTCCACGAATACTGGGCGCGCGGCCGCGAAGGCGGCTTTGCCGATCCGCTCGAATCCTACTGCTTTTCCGCGTGCATGGCCGAACACCGGCGGTTTGCGCAGCCGCATCCGAAGCCGCCAGCCGAGTTCGCCAACTACACCTACGCTTTCCATTTCGATGCAGGGCTTTATGCCCGTTTCCTGAAGTCTTACGCGACGGCGCGCGGCGTTGCGGCCGTGGACGACCTGGTGACCGACGTCGCACGCGACGCCGAAACAGGGCATATCGAAAGCGTCAACCTTCGCAGTGGGCAGGCCTTGTCGGCCGATATGTTTATCGACTGCTCGGGTTTCCGGGCGCTGTTGCTCGAAGGCGCGCTGAAGACGGGGTTCGAGGACTGGAGCCACTGGCTGCCGGTCGACCGCGCCGTGGCGCTGCCGTGCGAACGCGGCCCCGACCTGACGCCCTTCACGACAGCCACGGCGATGGAGGCGGGCTGGCGCTGGCGCATCCCGCTGACGCATCGCACCGGCAACGGCCATGTCTATTGTTCGGCATGGCTCGACGACGAGGCCGCGCTGAGCGGCCTGACGCGTCATCTCGACGGCCGCGTGCTGGGCGATCCCAACTTCATCCGCTTCACGACCGGACGGCGAAAAGCCTTCTGGGCCGGGAACTGCATAGGCCTTGGGCTTTCGACCGGCTTTATCGAGCCGCTGGAATCGACCAGTATCGGGCTGATCCAGTCGGGGCTGACGCGCCTGCTGGCCCATTGGCCGGATACGGGTTTCGACGCCACGACGATCGCCGCCGCCAATGCCGAGTTCAATGCCGAGATGGAGCGCATCCGCGACTTCATCATCCTGCATTACAAGGCGACGTCGCGCGATGACAGCGCGCTTTGGCGTTATGTCCGCGATATGGCGATCCCCGACAGCCTGCGGCACCAGATCGAAGCCTTCACGGAACGCGGTGAGATCGTGCGGTATCCGCACGATCCGTTCGAGGCGCCGAGCTGGCTGGCCATGTACGCCGGCTTCGGCCTCACGCCACGGCAACTGCCGCGACGGGCCTACGATCTGAGCGACGTGGACCTGAACGGGCTGCTCAGCGACATGAAGGGCGTGATCGCGCAGAACAGCACGCGCATGCTCAGCCACGCCGCCTTTATCGACAAATACCTGACATGAGGAGCCCCGCCATGTGGACCAGACGCCAGATGATCGCCGCCGGGGGCGCGAGCGCCATGGCCACGGCGGCCATGACGCCATCGTGGGCCGACGACGCCAAGAAAACGCTCAACGACCGGCTGACCGGCGATATCACCGGCGTCCACGACCCGTGCCTCATCCAGGACAACGGCGTCTTCAACCTGTTCTGCACCGGACACGGCAAGGGGCGGGGCCAGGACCGGGGGCTGATCCAATGGCGGACGTCGGACGATCTGGTCAGCTGGACGTTGCGCGCCGGCGTCATCGACGAACTGCCGGCGTGGGCGCATGAGGCCATTCCCGGCGCCGACGGCATATGGGCGCCGGATATCTCGTATTTCAACGACCGCTTTCACCTCTATTACGCGGTCTCGACCTTCGGGTCGAACCGCTCGGTCATCGGCCTTCTGACGACGCCGACGCTCGACGCCACGGACCCCGCCTTCGGCTGGAAGGACGAGGGCCTGGTGACGCAAAGCACCGAAAAGGACAATTTCAACGCCATCGACCCCAACCACGTCGTCGACGGCGACGGCCGCCACTGGCTGGCCTTCGGCAGCTTCTGGACCGGGATCAAGCTGATCGAACTCGACGCGGCAACCGGCAAGCCGAAGGCGGGCGGGGCCGAGCCCTTGCCGATCGCGCGCCGGCACAGTCCCGGCGCCATCGAGGCGCCGTTCGTCATCCGCCGGGGCGACAGCTACTACCTGTTCGCGGCTTACGATTTCTGCTGCCGCGGGGCGGACAGCAGCTATTACACCTGCGTCGGGCGGTCGGACGCGGTGACGGGGCCGTTTAGCGACCACGACGGCCGGAAACTGCTGAACGACGGCGGCACGCCCGTGCTGCACGCCTCGCTCGACAAGACCGGGCGGTTCAAGGGCCCGGGCGGCGCGTCGGTCTTCACGCTCAGCGAGCATCAGATCATCGTCTACCACGCCTACGACGCCCAGAACAAAGGCGTGCCGACGCTGCGCATGCAGCTCCTGGCGTGGACGCCGGACGGCTGGCCGGTGGCGGTTTAGGGAAGGAACAGGGGCATGGACGATATCGTCGCGAAGGCGGCGCCCGAGGCCGAGGTCGCGGGACCGTGGCGGGGCCTGGTGCCGCACGGCCGGTTGCCCGAAGCGCTGGCGCAGCGTATCGGCGTCGACATATTGAAAGGCGTCCATCCCGCCGGCGCGGTGCTGCCGAACGAGATCGACTTTTCCGCCACACTCGATATTTCGCGCTCGGCCTTCCGCGAGACCATGCGGATTCTTGCCGCCAAGGGCATGGTCGAAAGCCGTCCCAAGACCGGCACGCGCGTCACCGACCGCAAGCGCTGGAACGTGCTCGACCCCGAAGTGCTGCGCTGGATGTTCGAGGCGGGGCCGAACGAGGCCTTCATCCTCGACCTGTTCGAGCTGCGCCTGATCACCGAACCCGCGCTGGCGGCCCTGGCGGCGCGCCGGCGGACGTCCGCTCAGGTCCGGACCATGGAGACCGCGCTGCTGGTCATGGCGGCCGAGACGCTCGACACGGAACGGGGGCGCCAGGCCGACCTCGATTTCCACGCGGCGCTGATCGAGGCGGCGGGCAATGAGGCGCTGGCCTCGCTGAGCTCGTCGATCGAGGCGGCGATCGCCTGGTCGACGCGCTACAAGATCAGCACCGGGGCGTTCGACCGCGACTCGGTGCCCGACCACCGTGCGGTCTGCGAGGCGGTGGCGAAGGGCGACGAGAACAATGCGCGCTGGTATATGGAAACCCTGGTGCGGCTGGCCCTGCGCGACACATTGAGCTCGATGGAGGCCCTGCGAGCGCGCGGCGGTTGAGTGACCCGTTGATCGGGAGGCCCGTGGACGTTATCCTGCGGGGCAGGGAATCTTCAGGGGGAAATCATGTTCTGTCGTCTGATATCGGCCGGGTGCGTCGCCGCTGGGCTACTGGCCGCGCCGGCCATGGCGGACACGGCCGCGCCGCTGGTCGTCAAGGCCGAGGACTACGTCCGCGATCCCGACATGAGCCCGCCCCGGATTTCGCCCGACGGCAAGAGCCTGGCCTACGTCCAGGGCAACCGCGTCGTCGTCCTGGATATCGCCAGCGAGGCCGTAAAGACGGTCGACGGGGGGACCAACCGGCTGGACGGCGTCGAATGGATCAATAACGACCTGCTGGCCGCCTACATTCAGGACAGAAACGTCGAGGGCAATGTCCGGATCACCAATACCCGGTTTTCGCCCCTGGTCATCAGCCGCGCGGGCAAGGTCGTTCGCCTGCTGTTCGAAAGCGGCAAGAAGGGTGAGTCCGGTGTTGTCAGGCCGATCGTGCGCTTCGTCGACGGCGCTGAGCCCTATGCCTTGTCGCTGGGTGCCAACCAGACCATCCTGACGGAGGTAATGACAGGCAAGATGCGCGCCGGGCCGCGGTTCATGGACGGGCAGTCGCATCTGTTCGACGGCGCCGGCCGGGAACGCGTTTCGATCGAAGCGATCGACGGCAAGGCGAGCGCGGGTCTGAGCGACGCGACCGTCCGGTACCGCGCCGACGGCAGCGACCGCGTGAGCCAGCTGCGTCTGGGCAAGCAGAAAAATATCTACTATCTCGATTTTCTGTACGCCGAGGGTGATAACGCCATCTATTGGACCGAATACGACGCCGGCGCCGGGATGGCGGCCATCCGGCGTTTCGACATGGCGACCGGGGCGCGATCGGTCTTTCACGACGCCGTCGACCGCAAGATCGGCGTGCTGGCGGATCGCCGGGGCAAGGCGGCGGGCGTGTTGACGCTGGACGCCCGGCCGCAGATCGAATGGAACGACCCCTATATCGCCAAGCTGGCGGACGCCGTGGCAAGGATATTTCCCGATGCCGCCGTCGTCATCAAGGATATCAGCGATGACAAGTCCGTCGCCGTGCTGTGGGTATCCGGTCCCCAGGCGCCCGACAGCTATTATGAATACAATGCCGCGACGAAGGAACTGACGCAGATCGGCGCCAGCTATCCCGAGCTCGACGGCCGGCCGCTGGCCAGGATGACCTATGTCACCTACAAGGCGCGCGACGGGCTCGACATCCCGGCCTATGTGACGAAGCTCGATACAACCCCGAAAAACGCCCCGTTGATCGTGATGCCGCACGACGGACCCGCGGCGCGTGACGTCTACGGTTTCGACGGCGAGGCGCAGTTCTTCGCGGCGAAAGGCTATGTCGTCCTGCAACCGCAGTACCGCGGCTCGGCCGGGTTTGGCGACGACTTCCGCAAGGCGGGCAGGGCCGGAATGGCCGGCATGGCCACCGACCTTGAAGACGGCGTGCGCTACCTGGCGGCCCAGGGCGCGGTCGATGCGAAGAAGGTCTGCATCGTCGGCTGGCAATGGGGCGGTTATCTGGCCGAGGTCGGGCTTACGCTGACGCCCGGCACCTATGCCTGCGGCGTCGCTGGCAACGGCGTCTCGGACCTGTTCGACCTGTTCGGCGGCAGTAGCTGGTCCGAAACCACCACCGATTACCTGCGCGGCTTTATCGGCGAACCGATGCGCGACGGCGCGGCGATCCATGCCGCGTCGCCGATCGAGCACGTGGACGCCATCAAGGCGCCGCTGTTGCTGTTCCACGGCGAGCTGACGCCGGTGATCAGCTATCACCAGAGCGAAAACATGGCTGCGGCGATGAAAAAGGCCGGGAAGCCCGTGACCTATGTGCCGCTGAAATTCATGTGGCGCGAGCCCACGACCTACGACGAGAAGCTGCAGGTCCTCAAGGCGACCGACGAATTTATCGCCAAGGCGTTTGCCGGGGCGGACAAGCCGTAGGCCCGCCCGCCCGGTGTTCCGCCTAGTGGTTGAGCATATCGGCGTCGACGCCCGGCGGCAGTTGCGAACAGTCGGCGCCGATGTAGCGGCTGACGGTGGTCGCCTTGTAGGTCATCGGCGCGCCGTTGATCGTGCCGGTCATGGTCATCAGATAGGTGACGCTGGTGCTGCCGATGCCGGTGACCTCGACCGTGCCATGGCCTTTGGTGCCGTCGGCCGTGCAATCCATCGTGCCGGTAATGCGGTTGCCGGTGTTCGACGTGATCTTCGGCGTGCAGCCGTCGGCCTGCATCTTCGCCATCATGGCCTGGAGGTCGACCTGCGTCTCGGTCTGGCAGTCGAGCGACGGGTTCCAGCCCGCGGGCAGACCCGCCTGCGCCATGGCCTGGCGCAGCTGCGTCTTCTTTGCGTCCGGCACGCCGCGAATGTCGAAGATGGTCGGCATCGCCTTGCCGTTCAGAACGACCTGGCTGGCCGAGGCCCACAGGCCGGCTTTGGTCGGGACGGTCTGTGCGTTTGCGGCCGCGGGCAGCAGGCAGGCGGCGATGAGCGTCAGGGCGGGGAGGGCTGCGCGCGAAGTCATTTCAAATCCTTTGGAAATCTGGAATAAAAATCATGGAGTTGGAGAAAACGCTTAAAGCCGGAATACAGGCCCCGGCGGCGACGCAATAGGCGTCGATTCGGGTATGCTTCGTCAAGATGACAGTGGTTTTACAATACCACTCCGTTCAGAACCTCCCCTGGACTCAGGGGAGGGGGACCGCCCGTAGCTTTAGCGAAGGGTGATGGTGGGGTCGAACCGCGAGCGCCTTAGCCGGCAAGAGGTGAGGTTCCGCGCGCCCATCCAAGCCATGCCGTCGGGTCCCAGTGCGCGTTGGACCTTCACATGGGGTTCGGTTCGCGTTTGTGGCTCGACCCCACCACCACATCTCCTTCGCCTTGCGGCTCAGTCGTGCGGTCCCCCGCCCCTGAGTCCAGGGGAGGTTCTGAAGAGGCAGCGCAAAACGCCGTTGCGGGCAGGACGGGAGTGTGGCTTCATCGCGCCATGAGCGCAGCCATTTTTATCGCCGCCTATCTCGCCGCTGCCGCGCCCGCCGCGCAGACGGTTATCTCGTCGATCGATCTGACGGGACCGTTTCACACACGGACGCATTGGACGTTTACGGCGACGCAGGGGGCGGAGGTCGACGATCCGATCCTCATGGATGGCAAGGTGCCGGGCGTCGTCACCTTGTGCCTGAGCCGCGACGCCGGGCGCAATTGCCACGCGAATGTCACCGGAGCCTTCCCGCGGACGGGTGCCGGCGACCCCTATGCGCAGTCGCATTTCCTCCTGGAGGCCAGGGTCGAGCCCGATGCGGCCCGGCCGGTTTTGCTGGTGCGCACCGGCACGGTCTACGGCGCCAACGGCGACGAAGGCGTGCGAACGCAACTTCTGACTTACGACCGCGCGAAGGATGCCTTTACGGTCGCCTACGACCGCGTCACCGGGCACAACAATAACCAGGAGGTCCGCTATATGACCTCAGGGCCTTTGCACGGCGATGTCGTTTCGGCCGAGCCGACCGAGGACAAGCCCTTCGGCTACTGGGTGACGGTCGACCGGTTGACCGAGGCCGGTGTCTATCGCCAGGTCCTGCGTTATCGCAGCGCCACGCATTACGGCGACGGCAATCCGCTGGCGGTCATCGACGCCGAAATGCCCAATATCGAAAGACGTCTGGGCAAGTGGCGCCCGGGCCAGCCCCTGCCGCTGCCTGCCAAGGGATGCGCGCGGCCGCATCTGGTGAAGACCGTCCTGTGGTGCGAATAGGCGTCAGCGCAGGAAAAGGTTGGCGGCCAGAAGCACCATGTTCAGCCCGGCCATGGCCAGCCAGAAGCGCAGGCGGCGAATGCGGTTTCGCGGTTCTTCTTCGATGTGCCGAGTGTCGATCATGAAGGCCAGGAGAGGCTGGCTGCCCCGGTCCAGAATCGTGTCGGCAGGCAGGGTCGGGGCGTCTTTACGGGCCTGTGCGGCGTTGTAGGCGTCGAGCGCCTTGCGGTACAGGTCCGAGAGGGCGATGGCGAAGACGGGAATGGCCACGACCTGAACGATCAGCAAGGCGATCCGGATAGGGTTCATGCCGTCATCATGATCGACATCGCGCATGGCGTCAAAGGGCGGCGACGCCACCTTACCAAAAGATAATTTGAAACCGCCCGTTCGCCGTGATGTGGTTCTGCATTGGATACGGCCGGGGGCGGCGCTTCTGAAAATTCGGCGTAAAAGCGCGAACAAAACAACGATGAGGGATGCCATGAGGAAGCGGATTTTGACGGCGTGCGTCTGCGCGGTGGTATTGGCCGGCGCTGGAGTGCAGGCCCGGGCGCAGGCGCCCGCGGCGGCGGCCCCGGCGTTCGACGCCAAGGCCGAAAGCGATGTGGTAGATGCTGTCTCCAAGGTACTGATCGAGAACTACATTTTCCCCGGAAAAGCCAAGGACGCCGCGACGCTTATCGGAGATAACCTCAAGGCCGGGCGCTATGCCGGATTGGCGCGCGACGCCTTTGCCAAACAGCTGACCGGCGACCTGCAAAGCGTCACGCACGACAAGCACATGCGCGTCAGGGTCGACGGCACGCCGCCGCCGGAAATGGCCAGCCACGGCCCGCCGCCGCCGACCACCTTCGGTTTCGAGCGCGCTGACCGTCTCAAGGGCAATATCGGATATTTCAAGATCGACGGCTTTATGGGGGCGGAAGCGCTAAGCATCGCCGCCGACGAGCTGATACCCAAGCTTGTGGGGACCGACGCCCTGATCATCGACATGCGCGACAACCACGGCGGCGATCCATCGGGCGTCAGCCGCCTGGTCAGCTTCTTCGTGGCGCCGGGCGCGTCCGTCCACGTCAACGACATCATCTGGCGCAAGGCCGGTACCACGGAATACAGTACCGAGACCTATTTAACGACGCCGACGGCGGTGTCCTATCGTAAACCCGTCTATCTCTTGACCGCGTCCGGCACCTTTTCCGGTGGCGAGGAATTTTCCTACGACATGCAGGTGCTGAAGCTGGCGACGCTTTACGGCGAAACGACGGGCGGCGGCGCCAATCCCGGCCAGCCCTGGCCGGTCGGCGCGGGCCTGTCGATCTTCGTGCCGACGGGGCGCGCGGAAAACCCGATCACGAAAACCAACTGGGAAGGCAAGGGCGTTAAGCCCGACGTGGCGACGCCAGCCGCCGATGCGTTTTCGGCCGCCTATGCCGATGCGCTGAAAGCGGCGCAGCGGGCGCCGGTCGCGGCCACGGGGCCCGACGCGGTCACGACCGAGACCCTGCTGGTGCCGAGGACCAGGCCCTATCCCCAGGGCGAAGCCTATATCCGCCGCCAGATCGACGGTCTGGTCAAGGGCGAGCAGCCGTTCGACATCTTCAGCCCCGGCCTTAAGGAGGAGCTGAAGGGGCCGGTGCCGCCCGAGCTGCAGGCGATGATGAAGGACGCCGGTGCTGTGCAGAGCGCCCGATTCGCCCGCGTCGATCCGACGGGCAGCGACGAATACGACGTGACCCTGGCCAAGGCCGAGTATGTCTGGGTCCTGGCGATCAACGCGGACGGCAAGATCGTGGTCACCTTCTTCCGGCCGAAGTAGGGTCGGCGGTTGCGCGGGCCGGACGATCGGTTAAGCTCAGATCATGACGTCCGGCCCCTATCGCTTCGAAGGTTTCACGCTCGCGCCCGACGACCGGCGGCTGACGCACGGCGGCAAAAGCGTCGAGGTGAACGCCCGGTATCTCGACGCGCTGGTCCTGCTGGTCGCGGAAGAGGGCCGGCTGGTCACCAAGGACAGATTCATGGCCGAGGTCTGGCGCGGCGTGCCCGTGACCGATGAAGCCCTGACGCAATGCATCCGGACGCTGCGCCGGGCTTTGGACGACAGCGCCACGCGTCCGCGCTTCATCGAAACGGTGACCGGACACGGCTATCGCTTTGTTGCAAAAGTGGAAATCGGCGCGGAGGCCGTGACGCCGGCGACGGTGGTGACGGCGCGGCCCGATGGCGGGCCCAATGGTCTGTATGACGGCCTGGCCGGGCTGTTCGGCGGTGGCGCGGCCGGAGCGTTCGGCGGACTGGTCTACGGCTTTGCCGCCGCGCAAACCCAGCCCGTGGGTGCCGCTTCGGTGGTGATCGTGGTCCTGTGCCTGACCGTTATCATGGCGCTGACCGGCGGGGCCGGCGTGGGTTTCGGCGTCGCCGTGATGCGACGGTTGCGGGATGGACCGCTCGCCATCGTGCTCGGCGCCGCCCTGGGCGGCCTGCTGACCGGGGCGGCGGTCAAGCTGGTCGGGCTCGACGCTTTCAATCTATTGTTCGGGCGGGCGCCGGTGCAGATGACCGGCGCGGGCGAGGGCGCCGTCCTGGGCGCGGCGACGGGACTGGGCGTATGGCTGGGCGTGCGCGGACCCTTGCGCCGCGGGATCGTCCTGGCCGGGCTGTGCGGGGGCCTGGGCGGAGGCCTGATCCTGCTCGCCGGCGGGCGGCTGATGCTGGGTTCGCTGGTGCTGCTGGGGGATTTTCCGGGGTCGCATCTGCGGCTGGCCGTATCGCCTCCGCTCGTCGCCGTGTCCGCGGTGCTCGAGGGCGCCTTGTTTGCCGGGTGCATCCTTGCGGCGATGCGGTTGAAGGACGTTTTCAGCACAAGCTCATAATCCGCTCATGCCGCTCAGGCCGGGGTCAGGGCAAGATGCGGGCCTCATTTGTCGCGGGAGGCTGGCATGGCAACCATCAGTAAATCAAAGGGACTTTGGCGCATCGGACTGTGGGGCGGGGCGGTAGCCTTGCTGGCCGCGCCGTGGATCGCCATGCGGTTCACGCCCGAGGTCAAGTGGACCGCGCTCGATTTCGGCACCTTCGGCGGCATGCTGCTGACGGCGCTTGTGGCCTTCGAGATCGTGGCGCGGCTGTCGGGCAGCCCCGGCTATCGCGCCGCCTGGAGCGTGGCGCTGCTGGGCGCGTTTCTGCTGGTATGGGCGCACCTGGCTGTCGGCATTATCGGCGCCACCAACGACGCCGCCAATCGCGTGCTGCTGGCCATTCCCGTCGTCTGGGGGCTGGGGGCGCTGGCCAGCCGGTTCCGCGCGCGCGGTCTGGCCGTGACCCTGCTGGCCGTCGCGGTGACGCAGGTGGCGATCGGCTTGCTGGCCCTGTCGGCGGGGTATCGCATCATCGGACCGACCGTCGTGTTTGCCGGCCTGTGGCTGTTGTCGGCCGGGCTGTTCTACCGCGCGGCAGGTCAGGCCGCGGCCGCTTCCCAGAACTCGATCTTGCGCGGGTGATGGGCGCGCAAGGCCGCCTCGTAGGCGGCGTGGTCGGCAAAACCCTGCCAGTCGGTGATGAAGGCCGACAATCGCCGGCTTTCCGACAGGGCCTGGGCGGCCTGTTCGTAGGCCACGGTGCGCGAATTGATCAGGGTGGCGTCGATCAGCTTGCGCAACAGCAGCGTGGCCGCCAGCGGGTATCTGGCCAGGAGCTTTTCCGCCGCCTCGGGCAGAAGCGCGTCGTCATTGCCGTCCAGCGCGTTTATGCGCGTGACGACCAGCTTCGCGGCGCGGTCGAGAGACGGCCAAGAAATGAGGAAATCCAGGGCCTTATGCGCGTCTGTGAAGGTGACGGCGAAGTCGAGCGCCGCGTCCTCGGCCTCAATGTCGTCGAAGTCGGGCAGGCGCTTGAGATAACCGCGCAAACTCCGGGGATCGAGCGTATCGCGAAAAGCCTTCAGCCGGGCGCCTTGGGCGTCGCCGCCCCGGCCGAGGCTTTCGAGCACCCGGATGCGCGCCGCCTGCCAGTTTTCGGGGCGCAGTTCGCGCGCCGACGGGCGGACGCGGTCGAGCAGGGCCAGGGCGTCTTCGGCGCGGTTGGCGGCGACAAGACGGTCGGCGGCGGCGGCGGCGGTATCCGGGTGGCGGAGATCGGATTGAAGGGCCATCCACGCATCGACGTCGTGCAGGGCGTCGGTGATCTCCATCAGCGCGGCCTGGACGGTTTCGGCGCGCGAACGCCTCCGCGCGACGGCGCGTTCCAGGCGGCGCTTGCGCCAGCGCGAGACGCGGCGCGCGGCCGGCGCCGCGGGGCGTTCGGGCGTCTTGCCGGACAACAGGGCGTCCTGAAGCTGCATCAGGCCGGAGGGGCCGAGGCGCGGGGCGAGGGCGGTGATCAGCCCGTCGTTCTGGCCGTAGCCGTTGTACGAAATGGCGTCGAGGACGCGCGCGGTCAGGACGTCCGGCGACGGTCCGGCGGCTTCGGCGATCGCCGCCATGTCGAGCGCGGCGCGATGGAAAACGGCAAGCAGTTCGCCCGACGCGTCGGTGGCGCGTGCCAGCACGCCGTCACCCATGGCGGCCATGGCGGCGATCAGGTCCCAGGCGTCGGCGGGCGAGGCGGGGGCGACCCGGCTGGCGATCAGGTGGCGCTGGGTCTCCAGGTCGGTGATGAAGGCCTTGAGCGTGCGCCAGCCGACGCCTGTACTGGCATTGGCGATCGAGACCAGGCGTTTGCGGATCTCGCCCACCAGCTTGTCGGGGCTTTCCGCCGCGGCCAGTTCCATGCGCAGCCTGCGCTTGGCATTGGCGTTGCCGGTCGATATGTCGATCAGCAGTTCGGCCAGGCGTTCAGCGCCCAGCGCTTCGAGGTTTTTCTGAGTCAGGGTGGTTTTTGAGGCCATGCCCTCAGGCTGAACCATTTCGCCTAAGAAGGAAATAGGGTTCAATCGGAACCTCCCCGATCCCGGGGGAGGTTCTGAAGCAAGACAGTGATTTACGCGTTTATCCTCACAACCGACACGATGCGCTGGAACAGTGCCGTCATGGCCGCGGAGATGCCCTGGTTGGGGGCGACCTCGAAATAGAGGCCGGGGCTGGCGCACGACTGCATCTGCGAGGCCAGCTGCGACGTCGGCGAGACGTACTTGGCGACATAGGTGTTGTAGAAGCTGTTGGTCGGCAGCGGCAGATAGGTCGTGTACAGCACCGCGATCTTGACGCCGCGGCCCTTCAGCGTCGTGCAGGTCGAGATGTCGATCGGCGTGATGCGCCGGCACGAGCTCGAGTTCGAATAGGCGCAGTCGTAGCCGTCGTTGGTGCCGTCCGACACGAAGAACAGGACCTTTTGCGGATTAGTGCTGGACGCCCCGTCGCCCGAGGCGGAGATATTGCTGTTCATGCTGGCCAGCGTCGAGGTGAAGTTCGACTGCCGGTCGGAATTGTAGTTCTGGTACGGGATGGTCATCAGGTCCAGCGTGCCGGCGTCGGTCGACGATTGCGTCAGGTTCGCCGTCAGGCTCGACACCTTGTAGGCGACCGGCACTTTCTGATCGATCGTGTCGGCGGCCTTGCCGAAGCTGTAGATCGCCATGCGGTACTGGTTCGACAGGGTCTCGGTCGATTTCGCCGTCGTCATCAGGTTCTGCGTCGCCTGGCGCACGACGTCGATGCGCGTCGTGACGCCCAACGACTTCGCCTTGGCGTAGTAGTCCGTGCCGGGCTTGTCGTCCTCGTGGCAGGCGAAGGCGCACTGATCCGGTGTATTGTTGACCATCTTGGTGATGTCGGCCGAGGTCGCGCCCACGCCCATGGACGGCGTGTTGTCGAGCAGGAGATAGAAGTCGATATAGGGCGGTACCGTCGCCGTCGATGTCGAGGTCACGGTGATCGGCACGGAATTGATGCCGATAAGGCCGAGGATATAGGGCTTGTAGGTCGCCTTGACCGTCATGTTGACCGTCATCACCGTGCCCGACTTGGTCACCGTGGCGGTGGAGGTGAGGCCGCTGACGTCGTCGGGCGGCGTGTAGCCGGCGGTGAAGCTCGACACCGCCTTGGTGCTGCCGCCCTGTATGGTGCCGTCGGCATTCATGGTGATGCCGGTTTTGTAGGCGGCGGAATTGACGGCGATCGTCGCCAGGGTGGAGTCGTCGGCGACGTCCTGGATAGCGTCGCGCAACTGGACGACGCGCCCGAAATCGACGGCCCCGCCCATGGCGGTCATGGCGCCGGGGAGGCCGAGCGCCGTAATGACGGCGACGCCGGCCCGGCGGCTGCGGAAAAAGGTCCTGAACATCTGCCCACCCGCTTAAATCTTAACGGCGGGTAAGTTTTAGCGGAACGTGTTTAAGGATTCGTTCAGACGTGTAAATATTTCGCCTGACGGGCGACTACCCCGCCGGCGGGGCGACCACCAGGCCGCGGTAATCATCCGTGTCGTCCAGGATGTCGCCGTTCCACGTCTGGATCAAAAACCGCACCAGCCGGTCGTAGCCCTGCGGATCGAACGGCTTGACCAGGTAGCCGTCGGCACCGCTGGCATAGCCCGTCTTGACGTCGAACGGCGCGTCTGAGGTCGTGAGGATAAGCATCGGCGTATTGGACAGCCACGATTCCGACTTCAGGCGCCGCAGGAGCTCGAGACCGCTCATGCGCGGCAGGTTGATGTCGAGCAGCAGCAGGCCGAAGGTGCCGTGCGGCCTGTCCGACAGCTGCCGGATGGCGGCCTCGGCGTCGCGCGCCACGGCGATCTCGGTCTCGGGCGATATGCGGCGGAAGCTGCGCTGCAGCGACATGACGTCGCCGGGATTGTCTTCGACCAGCAGGATATGGAGTACGTCTTCTGACACGGCGGCCTCCTGGAGAATCGCGCTAGGCTATAGGATAAGAGATTGACGGAAGCTTGTATCGCCCCTTTGACGGGCGGCACATTGCATTCTTATATCATTGACACGAAAAACAACCGTTCAGTCCGCGAAGGCGGACAGAAAATAAGTTAAGGGGCAAGGGTTTAGATGAACGCGGCGCTATCGGGGCCTGCGTTGGCCGCAAGTCTTGCGGCTATCGTCGAGTCGTCTGACGACGCCATCGTCGGCAAGACGCTGGACGGCGTCGTCACGTCGTGGAACGCCGCCGCCGAACGCATCTTCGGCTACGCGGCCGACGAAGCGATCGGCCGGCACATCACCCTGATCATTCCGGAGGACCGCCACCACGAAGAGGCGGAGATCATCGCCCGCATCCGCGCCGGCGACCGCGTCCGGCATTTCGAGACGGTGCGACGGTGCAAATCCGGTGAACTGATCACGGTTTCGATCACGGTGTCGCCGATCCGCGACGCGTCCGGCGTCGTCGTCGGGGCGTCGAAGATCGCCCGCAACATCACGCACCAGAAGCGGACCGAGGAGCAGCTGAGGCTGGCGCGCGAGGCGGCGGAAATCGGATTATGGGACGTCGACGTCGTCAACGACGTCCTGTACTGGGATGCGCGCTGCAAGGCCATGTTCGGCATATCGGCCGACGTCCCGGTCACGCTCAAGGACTTCTACGACGGCCTTCACCCCGACGACCGCGAGGCGACGGTCTGCGCCTACCGCGACGCGCAGGATCCGGACAAGCGCAGCTTCTATGACGTCGAATACCGCACGATCGGCCGCGAGGACGGCCAGGTGCGGTGGGTGGCGGCCAAGGGGCGGGCTATTTTCGACGCCAACGGGCGTTGCGTCCGCGTCCTCGGCAATACCATCGACATCACCGAGCGCAAGACGACCGAGGCGCGCCAGGCCATGATGCTGGAACTGTCCGACCTGATGCGCGGTGCCGATACGCAAGGCGCGCTGGAGGCCGCCTGCGCCCTGATGGGGCGCTATTTCGCCGCGTCGCGCGTCGGTTACGGGCTGCTCGACGCGCATGAGGACGTCTTCCGCTACGACGTCTGCTGGACGGACGGCGTCGTTCCGCCGCTGCTGGGCGAATATCCGGCTCACGTCTTCGGCGAGAAGATCGTCGCCATGCTCGGCGCCGGTCAGACCGTGGTGGTCGACGACCTGTTCGCCGACGCCGTCTCGGACGAGGCGCGCACGCGCCAGACGGCGTCGGAGGTCGACACCCGCGCCATCCTGGTGGTGCCGTTCCTGCGCGGCGGACGCCTGCGCACCATCGTCTATCTCAATACGCGCGAGCCGCGGCACTGGCTGCCGGACGACGTCAAGTTCATGCAGGACGTCGCCGAACGTACGCGCCAGCTGGCCGACCGCGCCGAAACCGAGGCGGCGCTGGCCGCGCGCGAGGCCGAGTTCCGCAACATGGCGGATTCGATCGACCAGATGGTCTGGGTGGCGCGCGGGTCGGGCGGTCTGGCCTACTGCAACCGGCGCTGGTACGAATTCACCGGCCTGGCCGAAGGCCACACCGGCGCCGACGTGTGGAACCACATCATCCATCCCGACGACCGCGACCGGGCCAGGACGCGTTGGGAAGGGGCGTGCGAGACGGGCGATCCGTTCGAGATCCAGTACCGGCTGAAGCGGGCGGACGGCGTCTACCGCTGGACGCTGGGGCGCGCGACGGCGGTGTGGGAACGCGGACGGATCGTGCGCTGGTACGGCACCTGCACCGACATCCAGGAACTGGTCGATGCGCGCCAGAAGGCCGAAGAGGCCAATATCGCCAAGAGCGAATTCCTGGCCAATATGAGCCACGAGATCCGCACGCCGATGAACGCCATCGTCGGCATCGCCAACCTGCTGGCCCTGTCGAAGCCGTTGACGCCGCGCCAGGAGGACTTCGTGCGCACGCTGAACGTCAGCGCCAAGAGCCTGCTGGAGCTGATAAACGACCTGCTCGACGTGGCGCGCATCGAGGCGCAGACGATCGAGTTCGAGGCCGTGGCCTTCAGCCTCGACGCCCTGATCCGCGAGGTGTCGAGCATGATGAATGTGCGGGCGCGCGAAAAGGGGCTGGAGCTGCGCGTCGAGGACGACTGTGCCCGGGGGCGGCAATTCATCGGCGATCCGGCGCGCATCCGCCAGATCGTGCTGAACCTGTGCTCGAACGCGGTCAAGTTCACGCAAACCGGCCACGTGGGGATTATCGTCCGTTGCCAGGCCGGCGACGAGCCGGGCGTGGAGATGGTCAGCCTGCGCGTCGAGGATACGGGCATCGGCATCGCGGCGGACAAGCTGTCGTCGATCTTCGACAAGTTCGTCCAGGCCGACAGTTCGATCACACGGCTGTATGGCGGCACCGGCCTGGGCCTGGCCATTACGCAAACCCTGGCCGAGGCCCTGGGCGGCGGGATCCGCGTCGAAAGCGTCGTCGGGCAGGGCTCGGCCTTCACCGTGACGCTGCCGTTGCGTGCCAGCGATGCCGTCGCCGCGGTGGAGGCGCGGCCCGAGGCCGCGATCAGCGGGGAACGCCGTACCGCCTTGCTGGTCGAGGATCACGGGCCCAATGTCCTGGTGGCGACGAGTTTCCTCGACGCCTTCGGTTTCGATACCGATGTCGCGGGCAATGGTCTCGAGGCTTTCGAGATGGCCAAGGGCAAGGCGTACGACGTCGTGCTGATGGACGTGCAGATGCCGGGCATGAACGGTTTCGACGCGACGCAACTGATCCGGCAGTACGAAAAGCGGCAGGGTCGGGCAAGGATGCGCATCATCGGCATGACGGCGCACGCCATGGCGGGGGACCGCGAGCGGTGCCTGGCGGCGGGCATGGACGATTATCTGGCCAAGCCGTTCGAGCCCAGGACGCTGGCGGCGTTGCTGGCGCTCAAATCCGAACCTCCTCTGGATTCAGGGGAGGGGGACCGCACGACTGAACCCTTGCGTTAGCAAGGGGAGGGAGATGTGGTGGTGGGGTCGGACCGCGCAGTCCGAAGCAACGCATGAGGGTGCGGCAGGCGACATGACCCGGCAATTGAACCTTCAATTCGCGCGTCAGCTCCGGAAGAAAATGTCGTTACCGGAAGTTCTGTTGTGGACGCGAATTAAAGTGCGCAAACAAGGGCGGCCGGTTTTTCGCCGGCAGTATCCGTATGCGCCTTATGTCTTCGATTTCTACTGCGCGGATATCAAGCTGGTGTTGGAAATCGATGGCGTCGAGCATTTTTACGG
>FTCT01000673.1_pt1 | contig 19654 bp, 12 predicted proteins | sample 1658881 | NCBI WGS metagenome assembly FTCT01 (sample SAMEA3914864, study PRJEB12502) | metagenome | biome: forest; material: soil | place: USA | collected 2012-03-12 | depth 0.3 m | reverse complement strand
GGCGGCCCTGCCGCAGTTCATCCTGCCGCCGATGTTCAACCGCTATGGCCAGGGCATGGGCTTCAAGGACCATGTCGACAACGCCATCCGCCGCGATCCCGTCAGCGGCCAGCGCCTGCGCACCGACCTCTCGGCCACGCTCTTCCTGGCCGAGCCCGACGATTATGACGGCGGCGAGCTGGTGGTGAACGACCTCTATGGCGCCCACGTCGTCAAGCTGGAGGCCGGGGACATGATCCTCTATCCCAGCTCCAGCCTGCACCACGTCACGCCGGTGACCCGGGGCGTACGCACGGCCAGCTTCTTCTGGATCCAGAGCCTGATCCGCGACGACGCGCGGCGCACGCTGCTGCTGGAGATGGACGTCGCCATTCAGCGCTTGGCTCAGCAGGTTTCCGCCGACGACGAGGGCGTACTGTCGCTGACCGGCGTCTTTCACAACCTGCTGCGGCAGTGGGCCGAGGTGTAGGTTGGGTCTAGTCCTGCACCGTGATGACGATGCGGCGGTTGGTGGCGTCCACGCCCCGGCGGGCCAAGGCCTCGACCAGCATCTCGGCCAGGGTCGGATCCTCGGCCGGAGCGGCGGCGATCTCGACGCGGGTCGACAGCGGTGTGGCGTAGCGCGTGCGTCGGTCGCCCGGGCCGATCTCATGCAGAACGCCTGCCGCGACGAGGTCAGCGGCCAAGCGATGCAGGGACGAGCGGTTGATGTCCAGCTCCAGCTCGACGGCCTTCCACCAGACTTCATCGAGGTCGATCGGGGCGCCGACCGAGTCGAACACCTCGACCAGACGACGGCGCTTGTCCGTCAGTCGCACGCCCAGTTCGACGCAGCGTTGCGCCACGCTGGGACGCAGCACGGGCTCGGCGTCCATCGGCGGCGGCGGAGGGGAGGGCGCGTCCTGCACATGCGCCGCGAACCGACCGCCCAGGCGCGGACGCGACGGTCGACCGAGACGACGGAGCGGGGCCTGGGCGTGGGTCATGGCGAAACGATTTCGGCTGTGATACTGCGAACTATTCTCGTTCTTCAGCAGATATCGCCTGGTTCGACGTTGTCGACGCCAGATCGGGAATGTTGGGAAAATGTATAGAGAAGCCAATCCATCGGTGAGGCTGGCCGCTGCCCGTTCCGTCTTCGAAGGGCGCGCGTCTTGAACGTCTTTCTTCTGGAAGACGACGCCGAGACCTCGGCCTTCATCGTGCGAGGACTGAAGGAGCGCGGTCACCAAGTCGAGCTGGCGGCAGACGGGATCTCTGCGCTGCAAAGGCTGATGAGCGCCAGCTTCGACGTCGTGGTGCTGGACCGCATGGTGCCCGGCCTGGATGGCCTGGCGGTGTTGAAGGCCCTTCGCGCTACCGGCGACAAGACCCCGATCCTGCTGCTGACGGCGCTGGCCCAGATCGCCGACCGCGTGACGGGCCTGGAGGAGGGGGCTGACGACTATCTGGTCAAGCCGTTCGCCTTCGCCGAACTGGCCGCCCGCGTGACGGCGCTGGCCCGTCGGCCGCCGCCGGTCGACGCGCCCACCACCTTGCGCGTGGGCGATGTCGAGATGGACCTGCTGCGCCGGGAAGTGCGGCGGGCAGGACGCCTGATCGACCTGCAGCCGCGCGAGTTCACGCTGCTGGAGCAGTTGATGCGCAGCCCCGGCCGCGTGGTCACGCGCACCATGCTGCTGGACCGGGTCTGGAACTTCGGCTTCGACCCAAAGACCAACATCGTCGAGACCCACATGTCGCGGCTGCGCGGCAAGCTGAACGAAGGCTGCGCCCAGAGCGCGATCAAGACCATCCGCGGCGCCGGCTATCTGATGGACGACGGTGTTTAGGCGCGCGCCGCGCACGATCCTGGGCCTCAGCCTGGTGGTGGCGGGGGTCTCATGCCTGCTGACCCTGCTGGTCGGCGCCATGACCTTCAGCCTCGTCCACCATGAGATCGAGCGCCAGCTGGACCGACGCATCGAGTTGGAGACGCAGTCCCTGCTGGCGACCTATCGCCGGACGGATTTCGAGGTGCTGGTCCGCGCCGTCGACGATCGGATCGCTTTGCCGGCGCGCGGGACCCTGGGCTATCTGCGCGGCCGCGCCGAGACCGACAGCCGCATGGGCTATCTGGTCATCGACGCCGACGGCCGACGCCGGGCAGGGGACTTCAATGGCTCGATCCCGCGGCCTGGCTGGTCGAAGTTCGCGCGCTTTCATCGGCCCGACGGCTCGGAGGGCGTGGCCCAGGCGATGAACGTGGCCCTGGACCATGGCGGCCGGCTTGTGGTGACCGCCGACCGCAGCGGCCTGATGGCGGTCGGCCACAGCCTGATCCGCCTGTTCCTGATCCAGGTCGGCCTGGTGGCGGCGGTCGCGGTGCTGGCGACGTTCGGCTTCGGGCGCGTGGTGCAGCGGCGGCTGGGATCGATCCAGGGCGCGGCCCGGCAGATCATGGCCGGCGACCTGTCCCGGCGCATGCCGATCGACGGCTCGGGCGGTGAGTTCGACCAGCTGGCCCACGTGTTGAACCAGATGCTGAACCGCATCGAGGATCTGATGGGCAATCTGCGGCAGGTCTCGGCAGACATCGCCCACGATCTTCGCACGCCGCTGACCCGGCTTCGCGTCCGGCTCGAGGACGCCGAGTCGCTGGCCGTCTCGACCGATCAGCATCGCCAGATCGAGGGCGCGTTGCAGCAGGTCGACGATCTGCACGCGCTGCTTTCCAGCCTGCTGACGCTCTCGGAGGTCGAGGGGCGCTCGGCGCTGGACCGGTTCGTCACGGTCGATCTCAAGCCCGCTCTGGAAGAATTGGCCGAGGCCTACAGGCCAGCGCTGGAGGCTATGGACATGCGGCTGGCGCTGGACATCCACGCCGGCGTCGTGATGGCCGACCGGCCGCTGTTGCTTCAGGCGTTTTCGAACCTGCTCGACAACAGCCTGGCCCATGCCGGCGCGGGAACGACGGTCTCGATCGCATCACATGTCGCAGGCGACCGCCTGAGCATCACGGTCTCGGACGATGGCCGCGGCGCGCCCTGGGCCGACCGTCAAAGAATTTTCCGCCGCTTCGTGCGCCTGGATCCGGCCCGTTCAGGCCCGGGACATGGGCTGGGCCTGGCCATGGTTGCGGCGATCCTGAAAGCGCACGGCGGCCACATCGAAGTTCGCCCCAGCGAGCGGGGACTGGCGTTGCATATCGATCTTCCTGCGGCGTGACGGGTCGGCGAAGGTCGATAGATCGCGGTTGTTTGGCGTGCGGCAGATCCTAGCGCCTTCTTCCGACAACCGTTTCAGTTGAACTTGATAATGTTTCTCTGAGCCAGTGATCGCGAGAGCAGCGTAGGTCTTTCGAGGTCCGCCATGGAAAAAACGTGTAATAGTAGCTTGAAATTTGTGCAAAAAACCACAATTCGGCGCGGATTATCTTTAAAATTCGCGACTTTGTAAACATTATCACTTGCAAAGTTAATAAAGCTGCTCCACCTGCTTCGCGCTGGGGGAGCTGGCCGTGATCATGGTTCTGGGTGGATTTTTCCTGCCGGCGGAGGCGGCGGCCGGAGGGGGCGGGCCGAGCGTCGCAAGCAGCATGGCGCCGTCCGGCGAGGCTGAGATTGTTCTCAAGAGCGTCAATTTCCCGGGCGCGGCGATTGTACCGCCGCACGATTTGACGCCCGCCTGGCAGGCCTATGCGGGCAAGGTCGTCTCCCTGGCCGACCTGAGAATAATCGCCCGTAACGTCGAGGCCATCTACGCTCGGCACGGTTATCCCTTCGTCGTGGTCACCGTACCACCTCAGACCGTCGACGATGGCCGCGTGCGCCTGGAGGTGACCGAGGGGCGGATCAGCGACCTTACCGTCCTGGGCCCCGACGCATCGGCGCGACGGCAGGCGACGCGCATATTCCAGCCGCTGGTGGGTATGCGGCCGCTGTCCGCCAGCGATGTGGAGCGCGCCTACGCGGCGGCGCGGGCCACGCCGGGCTTGGCCGTCGCCGGTGCGCTGAGGCGTGGAAGCAGCCTCGGCGGCATGGATTTGGTGATCGAGACGGAGCGTGATCCTTGGACCGTGTCCGCGGGGCTCAACAACTGGGCGGCCAAGGCGGTTGGACCCTGGGTGGGTTCGGTTCAGGCCGACTACTTTGGCGCTTCGGCCTATGGCGACCGCGCCTCGATCCAAGCGTCGGCCAGCCCGGACCTTAAGGCGCAGTATGCGGTCCAGGGCCGGTATGAGCGTGGGATCAACGCCTACGGAACCAGGACAAGCCTGAGCTTGACCGCGGCCAAGGCCAATCCCGGCGGGGCGGTGGCTGAACTCAACCTGGCCACCAACCTGGTCGCCAGTCGGCTGGAAGCGGCCCAAACCATCACCGACGATGGCCTGATCGCAATCAGCGCGAAGGGCGCGATCGAGACCAATGACCAGGAAACCCTGGTGTTCGGATCCGAGCGCCTCAGTCGTGAGCGCTTGCGCACCGCCGCGCTCGGATTCGAAGTGACGCTGCGGGGCGAACGCGCCAGGGGACTGGCGAGCCTGGAGTTCCGCAAAGGGACGAAGGCGCTGGGGGCCAGCGCCGTCGGGGATCGTGACCTTTCCCGCGCCTCGGCCGATCCGCAGGCCAGTCTCGTGAGATGGCGCGTCGAGGGCGAGTGGCGTTGGCGCGGCCAGGTTCTGGCGACGCGCCTGGAGGGACAGGATACGGCCGCCTCACTGACGACGCCCGAGCAGTATGTCGTCGGCAGCCAGACGATCGGGCGCGGCTACCAGCCCGGTTCGGCTTTCGCCGACTCGGCGATCGCGCTCAGTCTCGAGCTGCGCCATCCTGGCCTGAAGTTGACGCGCTCGATCAAGGCCGAGCCGTTCGCGTTCGTCGATGGGGCGCACCTGTCCAACCCGGCCGCGGACACCGAGCGACTTTTCGACCATCGCGATCTGGTCTCGTTCGGAGCCGGCGTTCGCCTCGATACGCCGGGGCCGGCTAGGATCGAGGTGCTTTATGCGGTTCCGACGCGGCCGCCGTTGGGTCTGGGGGAGAAAAAGCCAGCGCCGACGGTCCTTGTCGGCATGTCCATCGGCCTGAAGTCGCTGGCAAGCGCCGTCCTGCGCCACGGCGCAACGGGAGCGCACTGATGACCCGAACGAATTTGACCGCCGGCGTGGCCGGCCTTGGGGTGTTGCTGCTGGCCTCCTCGACCTTGGCAGGACCTGTCGGCGGCGTGGTCACGCGCGGGGCGGCGACGATCGGAGGATCGCCCAATGGCGTGACCGTCCAGCAGTCCAGCCAGCGCGTGGTGATCGACTGGACCTCTTTCAACATCGCGGCGGGCGAAACCGTCACCTTCGCGCAGCCGAACGCGGGCGCGATCGCGTTCAACCGCACGCCGGTTGGGGCCCCGATGACGCTCTCCGGGGCGCTGAACGCCAATGGCGGCGTCTGGCTATTTTCGCCCGGCGGGATGCTGATCGGATCGGGCGCGCGGATCAATGTCGGCTCGTTCGTGGCCTCCACCGCCGCGCTGGACGCGGATCTGGCGATGAACGCCAACCGCCTTTCCCTACCGCCCGGCGCAGCGTCGGGCGTGGGCGGCGTCACGGTGCTGGACGGCGGGCAGATCAGTGCGACGAACGGCTTTGTGTTGCTGCAAGGCGAGACCTTGGCGCAAGGCGGCCAGGTCAGCGCCAGCGGCGCTGTCAGCTATCAGGCCGCTGAAGGCGCGCTGATCGACTTCACCGGTTCCAACACCGGGCTTGGGCTCAACGCCGCTGGCGCCGCCGAGGCGATCAGCGATCGCGGCAAACCCAGCCTGACCCACACCGGCGTCACCAAGGCCGGCGGCCATGTCGAGATCGTCGCCCCGGCCGGTCGCAACGCCCCGGGCTTTGCCGGGGTGATCAATCTCTCCGGTGTGATCGAAGCCTCCGGCGTCGCGCCAGGCGGGACGAAAGGCGTCATCATTCTCGCAGGCAGCGACACCACCCGGACGACCAGCGGTTTCAACGGCTCAATCATGCGAGTCGACGCCACCAACGCGGCGATTACCGCGACGACTGGCGACATCTACGTAGCAGGCGACAGCGTGGCGCTCGGAAGATCGAGCGCTGGCCGCGACCTCTATGTCTATGGCTTTGGCGATGTCGCTCTGACGGGACAAACGACAGCGAGCGGCGGGTTGCTGGCGTCGTCTCATGCGGGCGCGATTGCCGTGTCCGGCGATGTGTCGGCAGGCGCGAACCTGATCTTGCAGGGTCAGTCGATCACGGCGCGCCAGGGCGCGGTGCTCCGCGGCGCTGTCTCGAACAAGGACGGCCTGATCGCGCTCGAGGCGGCCAGGGATATTGACCTCTCTGGCGGCAAGTTGATTGGAGGCTCGGGCGATGGGACCTCCGGGGATATTCTCGTCTCGGCCGGAGCCACGATCGCCGGGGTTTTCCAAGGGCAGGGCGGCGACCTCATCGTCGGCGACGTGTCCGGCCGTTCGGTCGGCCTGCAGGCCTCGCGCATCGGCGGGCGGGGCGGAGATCTCACGCTGCAAGGCGCGGTGCGCGGTGGCGGTCAGGTCGACCTCGAGGCTGCCGGTCTTTTGACGGTCGGACCCAACGCCGTGGTGTCCAGCGCCAAGACCGCTTCGCTCTCGACTTGGCCGGTCTGGTCGCGTGACGACGCGGCGATTGTCCTGGTCGGCGGCGATCTGGCGCTGAACGGCGCGGTCAGCACGGCAGGTGACCTGTTGGTTGTCGCCAAGCCTTCGAGCGGTCAGGTCTCCATCGGTGGGACGGCATCCAACGCTGGGGGCTTTCAGCTGACGAACGCCGAGCTGCAGTCGCTTTCGGCGCACAATCTGATCATCGAGGCGGGCGTGGCCGATGCGGGGGGCGTCCTGCGGGTCGGGGACCTTTCCCTGTCTTCGGACAGGCTATCGGCCCTGTGGCTTGGATCGGGCGGCGGCGGCCAGATCCAGATTTCCGGGCAGGTGGCGCCGACAGCCAAGCCGGTAGACGTCAATCTCGGCTTCGTCGCGCCGCCCTCGGGAGGGATCGCAGCCGGCTTCGCGCCCGACAGGATCGTGGTGACCGGCGCCTTGGGCTCGGCCAGCGCGCGTCTTGGCGCTGTTCGGATGCTGGCCCACAACGACATTCTGCTGGGCGATGATCAGTTCGTGACGGCGGCGCAAAGCGGTCAGAGCTTCGACCCGGCCAGCCAACCTGTGGCCGCATCGGACGCGGGCCGCTTGCTCCTGGTCGCCGCCAATTGGCAGTTCACGGCGGGCGGCAGGGTGCTTCAGCAGAACACCGCCTCCAACGGAGGGTTTGCCGGGATCGACATTGGAGAACCCTCGATCACCACGCCGCTGGTGATCGCCGGCGCCGGTTTGGCGGGCGTGAGGATCGGCGGGACAGGCGGCTGGGCGATTGACGGCCTTAGCCCGAGCCGCATCGACCTGTCGGGCGTGGTGCGCAGACCCGAAGGCACAGCCTGGAGCGTGACAGGGTCGAGCTACGCCGCCGCGATCGGCATCCAGGCGTCGCTGAGCGAGGCCTATCGCATGAATGGGTGCGCCCTGGGCTGTCGGGACGGAGCGCCGCCGCTCGTGGTGACCAGCACGGTCACGACGACGTCGACCAGTAGCGCGAACACCAGCGACGACAGCGAGCCGACCGCCAAGCAAGAGGCCGTCGCCGAGGCGGCCGCAGCCAGCGGCAAGAGCAAGCTCAAAACGATTTTCCCCCTGTCCGCCAAAGGCGGCGAGCGTACGACGCGTTCGGGTCCAGACGAGATCACGGGCGCGGGCAACCGTGACCTGTGGATGGGGCGCGAAGGGGAGGTGCGTCCATGAACCATGCTGGAGCCGCACGAAGGGCGCTGGTCGCCGCCATCGCCGGCGCCCTGGGGTTGGGGTGTCTGATGGGGCCGGTCCAAGCAGCGCCTAACAAGGATTTCGCTCTGGGTCTCAACGCCGAGCAGCAGCCCTGCCGGGCGATGTTGAGGTTCGATGTCGCGCGCGGCGTCGACGCTGCGGACATCTATTGCGGGGCCTGGGAGCGGCCGTCGGGTCGGGTGATGGTGCTCACCGACCGCCCGCGGGCGCTCGGCGCGATGAAGGCCCTGTGCGACGGGGACGGTGCGCCGATCTCCGACAAGGATCTTGTCGACCTCGTCCAGGTCGCCTGCCGACGTCAGGACGAGGGACCACGTCGATTTGGCCTGATCGCCAGCCGCCGCGGCCGCGTGGTGGTCGGATCCGCCTATCCCTCCGACTGGCCATCCCTTCTGGCCGCGGCCAAGGTGATGATCGGCGCGGCGCCGGTGAAGGCCGCGGCCGGCGGCGCCGCCGCGGTGTCTGGCCAAGCCGAGATCAAGGCCATCTATCCGGATGGCGCCCCTGGTCAGGCCGCGAGCGCCAACTACGAACTACTTCGCCGCCGCGCCTACGAGCATAACGCGACGTGGAGCTTCGGCTCGGCCAGCGACGACTTTTCCGAACTCTTGCGGCTGCATAAGGCGATCGCGCCCGACGATCGTGCTGGCGAGGGCGAGATCCTGGCGGAGATCGGCCTGAACCTCTCCAATGTGCGACGCTTCGACGAGGCCGCGGCGATCTTCAACCAGGCGGCCGCCGACGCCGGCGACGATGCGCTCCTCAACGCCAAGATCGCCAACTACCGGGCCATGGATCTGCTGAATCAGCGCCAGTTCGACAAGGCCCTGCAGCTGACGAGCGTCGCCCGGACGGCCTCCGCGAACGCGGGCGCTGCGGGCCAGTCACGCCTCGACGCGGTTTCCGCCGGAGCGCGGGGCGTGCTGGCGGGTTTCGGTGAAGTCTCGCCCACGGAGCGCGCGGCGGTTCTCGAGGCCCAACGCCTCTATCTCGCCGCCGTGGCGGCCCGGGCGCTGGGTCGACCCGAAGCGCTTGGCGACCTGGATCGCGCCGCCGCGATCCTGGACGACATCCAGCAGCCTCCGGCTTGGCTGCAAAGCCAGATCATTGCCGAACGCGCGGAAAGTCGCCTTGAGGCTGGAGACGCCAGGGAGGCCCTGGCCGAGGCGCGGCGCGGGCTGGCGCTGACGGCCGCCACGGCGGCGGGAACTCGCACGGAGGCTCACCTCTGGCTTACCCTGGAAGCGGCCCAGGCGCGGCTCGGAAACCGCGCCCAGGCGCTCGCGAGCGGACGGCGCGGCGTCGCCATCTTCGCCCATCAGACCGAAACCCCTGGCATGCCTGGCGACATCGCCGCACGTCACCTTTCGATCCTGCTGGACGCCTATGGCGAGAAGGCTGACCCGGCGCTGGCCTCGGAATATTTCGAGACGCTGGCCATGGTTTGGGATGGGGCGGCGGCGCGTTCGGCAGCACAGCTCGCCGCCCGCATGGCGCTTTCGGACAGCGGCGATCAGGCGCGCGTATATCAGGACGCCGATCGCCTTTACCGGGCGGCCCTGACCGTGCAGCAGCGGGCGCAAAGCGAGGGAGCGAGCGTCGCCGAGCAGGAGATGGCGGCCAAGACCACGGAGGCCGCCGCTCAACGCCTGCGAACCGCCGAAGAGACGCTGCGCCAGCGAGCGCCGCGCTATCTGGAGCTGCTCAATCCTCAAGGCTCGGTCGGTGATCTGCGCGCGGCCCTGACCGCCAAGGAAGGCTATCTGCGTATCGTGCTGGGACGCCAAGGCGGCTATGCGGCGCTGGTGACTGCCGACGCGGTTCGACCCTACCGGATCGACATGTCGTCGGCCGAGGTTGACAAGCGTGTGGCGGCCGTGCGTCGAAGCACCGCCGTCAAGCGCGGCCGACTTCCCGACTATGACCTGCAGGCCGCGGCGGAGCTGTATCAGGTCTTGCTCGGCCCGGTCGCGACATCCGTCGACCGGCTGGAAACCCTACAGGTCGACGTCGGCGGCTCCCTGGCCTCGATGCCCTTGGCCGCGTTGGTTCGTACGCCGCCAACCGCCGAGGCGCTCAAGAAGGTCAAGACCGAGGGCGACTACACCAAGATCGACTGGTTGAGCCGTCATACGGCCTTGGCGACCTCGTTGGGACCGGCCTCGTTCGTGCGCCTGCGTCGCAGCGCCGTCACGCGCACCGCGGCGGGGCCTGTGGCGATCTACGGCGACTTCCGACCCGCCCCGGCGGCGGTCGCCGCGCGGCTCGCCGCCCAGCGGGGGCTGTCGGACGTCTGCCGGCGCGAGATCGAGCATTCGCTGAACTTGCTGGAGGCGCTGCCCGATACGGCCAGCGAGGCCCAGGCTGTCTCCGGCGTGTTCAAGACCGCTTCGCGGGTTCGGCTGGGCGAAGCCTTCACCGACGCCGACTTTTTCGGCGCTGACGAAGTGAGCCAAGCCGATGTCCTGTTGCTGGCCACCCACGGCGTCCTGGGCCTGTCATCATGTTTCGCCGAGCCTGCGCTGCTGACCTCGCTGGGGCCGAAGGGCTCCGGACTGATCGAAGCCTCGGCTTTGCTGGATCGCAAATTGAACGCGCGCCTCGTCGTGCTCTCGGCCTGCGACACCGCCGGCGGCGGCCGCCTGGACGCTGGCCGCTCGGGGATCGCGGACGGCGGCGAAGCCCTCAGCGGTCTTGCGCGCGGCTTCATCTACGCTGGAGCATCCGACGTCCTGGCGACGGAATGGAAGGTGGATTCGGCCTCGTCGGCGGCGCAAATCCGCGCCTTCTTCGAGAACGCGGCGGGGCAGGGCGGCGTCTTGGCCAAGGCCTTGGCCGCGTCCCAGAGGAAGCTCTACGACAGTCCGGAAACCGGCCACCCCTTTTATTGGGCCGCCTTCGTTCTGATCGGCGACGGGGCGACACGCATCCAGTAAGTAGGGGCAGGGCCGTCGGCTTCGTCCCTTGGGCTCGGTCAGCCGCCGGCGTAACTTTCGATCAGGCGGTAGATGCTGCCGCGATCCAGGCCGTTGACCGGCGCGGCATTGAGGATCTGCTCGGCCTCGAAACTCCAGACGTCGGGCGCGACGCGGGCCAGGTCCGCCGCAGTTGCGGCTTGCTGGACTTCCAGATCGTCGAACGCCGCGAAGTCGGCGGGCGTGGGCGCGGGGCCGGCCACCACCGTCAGCTTGCCCTCGAGCGTCACTCCGGCGGCGTCGGTGGCTTTCAGCCGATAGTCGCCGGGCGTCAGCGCCGACGTGACGAGGACAACGTCGCCATCGGGGTGGCCGCCGCTGGCCACGATCTTGTCGCCAGACAGCAGCGTCAGCTTGTAGCCCGGTGAGCCGCCGACCAGGCGCACCAGCAGCTGGGTGCGCCCCGCGATGACCTGCTGACCGCCGGTGGCCAGGGAGGGGACGCCGAAGTCCAGGGGAGGCTCGCCGCCGCGCAGGCGGACATCCCAGGGCTGCCGCTTCATGTCGGGCATAAGGTGGTCCAGCAAGGCGTTGTAGGCGCTGTGGGACACCTCGGCCTTGGCGCGGCCTTTGACGGTGTAGGGGGCCGAGCCCACCGTGACCTTGCCGGCGCCATCCATGGAGACGAGCACGCTCGCGCCGTTCTCGGCCTTGATGACGTCCGCGTCGCAAACCACGTCCAGAACCCTGGGGCGGGCGACCTGGACGCCGGCGCGGGTGATGACGATGTCCTGTGGCTTGCCCGTGATGCGGGTGATGACGCCCGCGCCCGCGCAAGTCGCGGCTTGTACGCCGCTCGCGCTCAAAAGCGCGAGGGCGCCGAGCGCGGCCGAGGTCCAGAGAATGGGCTTCATCAGATCTACTCCGAAAATTCCTGAATGGTTTCGGCCACGGCCGCCCCGAACGCCGGCGCGGACATGAAGCCCCAGAAGCCGTACTTCAGCGTCACCAACAGGAACCCGACGCCGACCCAATGCGCGGCCAGCCCCACCCCGATGTTCACGATCACGGGGTTCAGCGGCAGCAGCAGCACGTGGTGCGTCCAATGGTTCGCCTTGGACTTGCGGTGATGATAGCGCTCACGGAAAGCTCTCGAGAGCGCGAAGCCCAGGCTGATCAGCATGCTGACGCAAAACAGGGCAGCGATCTGGGCCGGCAGCCCTGCCTGGCGCAGCCCGCCGCTCGCGCCACTGATGCCGCGGACCGCATTCGTCAGGATCATCGGTCCGGCCATCATGTGCAGCGGTGTCTCCTGGAAATCATTGGCCACGGCGTTGGTGCCGCCGATGATCGCCAGGCGGCGACAGAGGATGTCGTGGCTGGCGTCCTTGCCGGCGGCTAGGATGTCGCTGGCCGAGACGCGGCGGAACACCGAGGTGTCGGAGTCCGCGCCGCAGATCTTGAAGCCGGGCCAGTCGCGCGGAAGCGGCGCCCAACCGGGTTCGGGGTGGCGGGGCGGCAGCGACAGTTGGAAGTGGATGACTTGGCCTTCCTCATCCAGCTGCAGGCGCTCTTCGCGGTCCGGCCCGCTGGCGCAGGCCTTAGGGGCTTCCTCGAGAGCCCTGGCGGGCGGCGAGCCTTTCGGCGGCGGACCAGCCAGCGCCTCTCGCGCCTGTAAGGCCGCCGAGTAGAGCGGCGTGACGCGGCCGTTCTGCACGACGCACTGGTAAGGCAGAAACTCCCGCACCTCGCCATGCAGGTCGGCCAGCACCTTGACCGTCGCCCACCGGATGTTGGCGGCCTTGTCGACGATGTCGTCATAGTCGCTGGCCGGCAGGGTCAAGGTTTCGCCCGGCAGGCCCAGGATGTCCGGGGCGAAGGCCTCGCGGGCGATGATCAGGCGCGGGGCGCCCGGCGTGGCGGCCCAGGCCAGCAACGCTTGTCGCAAGGCCGCCGCGCCTTGGGTGGCGTCGGGCGCGGGCGCGCCGATGTCGACATCGACGATCACGGCGCTCGGCCGGCGTTCGGGCGGCGCGGCCAGGATATAGTTCAGCAGGTCGGCGACCATCCCGCGCGGCGCGGACGCGGTCGGTTCGTGTCCGGGCGGGACGGGGGCGTAGCGTTGCTCGCGCAGGGTCGCATCGTCGATGTCCAAGAGAACGACCGGCGGCCCGTCGCCCACGACGGCGTCCTTGGTGAGCTTGAAGGCCGACGCCAGCATTTCGCGGTCGGGTTCGCCAATGATTGAGCGCTCCACCACGGGAATGCGGATCAGGGCGAGCACGACCAGGCCCGCGCAGAAGCTGATCAGCGCCCGACGCCAGTGCGCGGAAAACTCGCGCCAGATGTGTTCGGCGAGGGCGAACGCCCGTCGAACCAATCTTTTCATGAATGCCCCCACGCCGCACACAGCAGCGCGCAGCTTGGCCTACATAGCAATGTTGGTAGCTGGGTGAATGGTGTTCTCCACCACTTTGCGCGCATTTTTTCAAAAGCGGGGTGCGGGAACGAGCACGCGCGCATTAATCCGGCGAATGTCTTGAATCTCATCCACTGAGGTCGGGGCCTCGACCTCCTGACTGTTGGGTTGTCTGCGTTCCAGGCCTCCAGCGGGATCGATGGGAGGGTAGGGCTCCTCACATTCGGCGAGGCTGGGCGCATCCTCTGGCCTGCTTCCGTGGTCTCGCTGTTTGAGGGACCGATGCTCGACTGGTTGTCGCTGACTCCTAGATCGTAGATCTTGTAGGCCAGCAGACCGAAGCACCTGCGGACTCTTTCCGCGCGACCGACTCCTACGTCCCCGGTCGCGACTCCAATATGTGCGACGGCCGCTTGTAGCGCTTCTTCGGCGATCCCTTCGGGCGTTCCAGCGATCGATAGAGCGTAGAGCGCGCGACACCCAAGGTCCGGGCGACCTCGGCGCCGCTGACCGCCGGGTCCGCCAGCAGAAGTTTGGCGTGACTGACCTGCTGCGTGGTCAACTTCGACGGGCGACCGCCGAGCCGACCACGTGCTTTCGCGGCCGCCAGACCGGCCAAGGTCCGCTCACGCACCAAGTCTCGTTCCATCTCCGCCATCGCGGCCATAACGTGGAAGAAGATCTTCGCGTTCGCCACATCGGCGGCGCGAAGTGAAAACGAGAAGAAAGGCGCTGCCTTTGGATCGTCGGCCAACCCCGTGCGGCTCTGCACCCGCAGGTCGGTCTTGGCGCGCGCATGCCAAAGCAGATGACCGTGGTCCGGCACCGGGCCGTTCAATGGTCCACTGGCCACGACCTCGTCGAGGTTGGGATGGCGAAACTCGTCGTAGACCTGTCCGTCCCGCGCCCTCCCAGTCAGGGTTTTCACCCGCGACAGCGCCTGGTGATAGTCGGCGAATCCCGCCTCCGCCGGCTGGCGTATAGCTCGGGCATGGTGCCGAGTATGGCAACGGCTGATCGTGTCCTTGTCCGCGTAAACGTCCTTGAGTGGGCGATGCGCCGTGCTGGCGGCTGGGAACAACAGCGTGCGCAGACCGATCGGTGTCGACAGCGCCGAAACCGGCTCGCCGTCAAACACCACCTGTATAGGCGTGGCGGAGAGGCAGTCGGCGAGGCACGTCAAAACCGCGCCGGCATCGTCTAAGATATATTATCGGAAATATAAGGTATCAGAATCCAGAACTCAGACGCCCGTCGAACCCGCTGCCTGAGCCTCTTACGCCCTCACGCATCGTCGCCGACAAACCGATAGCCGACGCCAGGCTCGGTCAGCAGCATCGTCGGCGCGGATGGATCGGCTTCCAGCTTCTGGCGCAGTTGGCCGACGAAGACGCGCAGATATTGGGTGTCGTGCGCGTGCGCCGGTCCCCAGACCGCCGTCAGCAGTTCCTTGTGGGTCAGCACCTTGCCGTGGCCCAGCGCCAGCCGCGTCAGGACGTCGTATTCACGTGGCGACAGCTTCACGGCGGCGTTGGCGCGCGTCACGCGGCGTTTCTCGAAGTCGATCTCGACATCGCCGGCGCGGATTGGTCCGAGCGGCGCCTGGACCTTGCCGGATTGGCGCAGGGCCACGCGAAGGCGCGCTAGCAACTCACCGACGCCAAAGGGTTTTTCGACATAGTCGTTGGCGCCGCGATCCAGGGCTTCGATCTTTTCGACCTCGCGGTCGCGGGCCGACAGGATCAGGATCGGTCCGTCGTAGAATGCGCGGGCCTTCTCCAGGACGTCCTTGCCGTCCATGTCCGGCAGGCCCAGGTCAAGCACCACGGCGTCGGGCGACCACAGCGCGATGCCGCGCAGGCCTTCCTGGCCGCCGTCGGCGCGCAGCGGCTCGTAGCCGGCGGCGTCCAGCGCGGGGCCCAGAAAGCGATGGATCTGCGGCTCGTCGTCGATGACGAGGATGCGCTGGCGAACGGCGGTCATGAGCGGCTCATAGCAGATGATGCGACGTGGCGATCGCCTTGGGCAGGCTGATCAGCATGCGCGTGCCGCGTCCTTGGTGGATCGGGCTGGCGGCGGCGATGCGCCCGCCCATGGCGTCGACGAAGCCCTTGGCGATCGCCAGGCCCAGCCCAGCGCCTTGAGAGCGGTCGCTCGGCTCTTCGAGGCGACGGAACTTGTCGAAGATCCGCTCCAGTTCGGCGACCGGAACGCCCCTGCCCTCGTCCTCGACGCTGATCACGACATTGGCGCGATCCTCGTACACCGCCAGCTCGATCCGGCTTTCCGGGTCACTGTAGGTGATGGCGTTTTCCAGAATATTCACAACGACTTGCTCGAGAAGGTTCGCGTCGGCCTGAACCAAGGTCAGGCTGTCGGGATAGTCGCGGGACAGGACCCGGCCGCCCAGACGACGCGAGATCCGTTCGGCGGCGGCGTTGAGGACGTCGCGCACATCCGTCCAGTCTGTGCGCAGGCGTAATCCGCCGCCTTCCAGTCGCGTCATGTCCAGCAGGTTGGCGACGTAACGACTGAGCCGTTCGGCCTCTTCGCGGATGCTGAGCAGCAGGTCGTCGCGCACGGCCTTCTTCATCTTGTCGCCGAACTCCAGCAGCGTGCTGGACGCGCCCAGCACGGTCGAGAGCGGCGTGCGCAGGTCATGGCTGACCGAGTTCATCAGGGCCGAGCGGAAGCGGTCGGCGCGGCGCAGGGTTTCGGTTTCCACCGCTTCGGACGCCAGCTGCGAGCGCTCCAGGGCCACGGCGCCCTGCTCCAGTAGCGCCAGCACCAGCCGTTCGAGATCCGAACCGGGCGGTGCGACGCCGGCCTCGACGCCCGCCACGCCCGTGCGAGCGCGTACGCCCTCCAGCGGCCAGAAGGTCCAGCGCGCCTGCGGCAGGGTGCCGGTGCCGAAGCCGGCCGCCTCCCCCTTCTCCCAGGCCCAGCGCGCGGCGGCCATCTGGGCGGCGTCGAGCGTTTCCAGGCTAGGCGCGCCGGCGATCGGCGCCAGTTCGTCGCCTTCCGGCAGCAGGACGGCCGAACGACCGCCGGCGGCGGCCGAGACCTGTTCGGCCAAGGCGCGGGCGACTGCGTCGCGGCCGGTGGCGGCCGACAGCGTGCGGCTGGCCGCCAGCAGGGTAGCCACGGCGGCGGCGCGACGCTGCGAGCCTAGCGCCTGGTCTCGCACCCGGCCCGCCAAGCCGCCGGACGCGAGGGCCACGGCCCAGAAGACGATCAGGGTGATGAAGTCGGTCGGCGAGCCGATCGCGAAGCTGTAGCGTGGCGCCAGGAACAGATAGTTGTAGACGAAGAAGGCCACGGTCGCCGCCGCCAGGGCGGGTCTCAGGCCGTGCAGCACGCCGGCGGCCAGGACGGCGGCCAGGAAGATCATCCCCAGATCGACGCGGTCGAAGGCCACATCCAGGCCCCACGCCGCCAGGGTCGCGGCGGCCACGAACAGGGCTCCGACGGCGTAGCCTTGCCAAGGACCAAGACTAAAGCGCCTGACCGGCTTGGGCTCGCGATCGTGCGCCGCTTCGGTGATCACGTGGACAGCCACACCGCGCGCCTCGCGCAGCAGGGCGGCGGCCAGGGAGCGTCCCAAGAGCTCGCGCCAGCGGCTCTCGACCGACTGGCCGATGACGATCTGGGTGACGTTGCTGCGACGGGCATAGGCCATCACCGTGCCGACGATGTCGCCGCCGGTCAGGGCCACCGTGGCGCCGCCCAGTTGCTCCGCCAGGCGATAGGCTTCGCGCAGGCGGGCTGCGCCGCCCTCCCCGACCGCCGGCCGATCGGTGCGCTCGACGTGGGCGACGATCCAGGGCGCGTCCATCATCATGTCGGAGAGGCGCCGACCGGCCCGGACCAAGGCGCTCGCCATCGGATCGCCGCCGACCAGCACCAGGATCCGCTCGCCCGCCGCCCAGGGCCCCTCGACGCCCTTCTCGCGCATGGCGGCGAGCAGCTGGTCATCAACTGTCTGGGCGGCGCGGCGCAGGGCCAGTTCGCGTAGCGCCGTCAGGTTCTCGACCTTGAAGAAGTTCTCCGACGCCAGGCGCGCGGTCTCGGGCACATAGACCTTGCCCGCCGCCATCCGCTCGCGCAGCTCTTCGGGCGTGATGTCGACCAGCTCGATGGCGTCGGCGCGCGATAGGGCGCTGTCGGGCACGGTCTCGCGCTGGCGCACGCCGGTGATGCGCTGGACGACGTCGACCAGGCTTTCCAGGTGCTGGACGTTCAGCGTGGTCCAGACGTCGACGCCGGCGTCCAGCAGCTCCTCCACGTCCTGCCAGCGCTTGGGATGGCGCGAGCCGATGGCGTTGGCGTGGGCGTACTCGTCGACCAGCAAGATCTTGGGCGCGCGTTCCAGCGCCGCGTCGATGTCGAGTTCCATCTGGACGCGGCCGCGATGCTCGATCGGCTTGCGCGGCAGCACGTCCATGCCGCGCAGCAGGCTCTCGGTCTCGCGGCGGCCGTGGGTCTCGACGACGCCGATCAGGACGTCGACGCCCTCGGCCTTGCGTCGGCGGGCGGCGCGCAGCATCTCGTAGGTCTTGCCCACGCCCGGCGACATGCCCAGAAACACCTTGAGGCGCCCCCGGCGCGCCTTGTTGGCGGCGGCCAGGAGCGCCTCGGGGTCGGGACGTTTCGGATCCCCTGGGACCAAGCTATCCGCCCTTGCGCATGCGCGCGTCGAGCGCGCGGTTGAGCGCCAGCACATTGACGCGCGGCTGACCGATGAAGCCCAAAGTCGGCTTGACGATGCTGGCGTCGATCAGCGCCAGCACCTGGGCCTGCGGCACGCCCCGGGCCTTGGCCACGCGCGGCGCCTGGAAGCGGGCGTTGGCCGGCGAGATGTCCGGATCCAGGCCCGAGCCCGAGGTGGTCACCGCATCGGCGGGGATGATCGCGCCGGGGTTCTCGGCGCGCAGGGCCGCCGCGTCGGTCTTCTCGCGGGCGATCAGCTTGTCGTACATCGGGCCCATGTTCGAGCCGCTGGACGCGGTGGCGTCGTAGCCATTGCCGGCGGCCGACGGGCGGCCGTGGAAGTATTCCGGCTTGGCGAAGACCTGGCCGATCAGGGCCGAGCCGACGACCTTGCCGGTCGTGTCATGGACCAGGCTGCCGGCGGCCTGGGCCGGGAACGCCGCCTGGGCGACGCCGGTCACGGCCAGCGGATAGGCCAGCCCCAGCAGGACCGTGAACAGGCCCATCGAGACGATGGCGGGGCGAAGATGCGTAAGCATGGCGGATGGAATCTCCGATGGCTTGTATTTAGGCCAGGCCCAGGGCCGAGACCACGAGGTCGATCAGCTTGATGCCGACGAACGGGGCGACCAGGCCGCCCAGGCCGTAGACCAGCAGGTTGCGCGACAAGAGCTTGCCGGCGCCGATGGCGCGGTACTTCACGCCCTTCAGGGCCAGCGGGATCAGGGCCACGATCACCAGGGCGTTGAAGATCACCGCCGACAGGATCGCGCTCTGTGGGCTGTGCAGATGCATGACGTTCAGCGCGCCCAAGGCGGGCAGGCCGGCCACGAACATCGCCGGGATGATGGCGAAGTACTTGGCCACATCGTTGGCGATCGAGAAGGTCGTGAGAGCGCCGCGGGTGATCAGCATCTGCTTGCCCACCTCGACGATCTCGATGACCTTGGTCGGGTCGCTGTCGAGATCGACCATGTTGCCGGCCTCGCGGGCGGCCTGGGCGCCGGTCTGCATGGCCACGCCGACATCGGCCTGAGCCAGGGCGGGAGCGTCATTGGCGCCGTCGCCGCACATGGCCACCAGACGCCCTTTGGCCTGCTCCTCGCGCATCAGGCGCAGCTTGTCCTCGGGCGTCGCCTCGGCCAGGAAGTCGTCGACGCCGGCTTCCGAGGCGATGGCCGCGGCGGTCACCGGGTTGTCGCCGGTGATCATCACGGTGCGCAGACCCATGCGACGCAGGTCGGCGAAGCGGGCCTTCACGCCGGGCTTCACGACGTCCTTCAGGTGGATGACGCCGACCAGCGCGCCGTTCTCGCTGACGGCCAGCGGCGTGCCGCCCGAGCGGGCGATGCGGTCGACGGCGGCGCTGATCTCGGCCGGAACGGTCTTGGCGTCGATCCCCAGCGAGCGATAGACGGCGTCGACGGCGCCCTTGCGCCAAGAGTGGCCACTGGCGTCCAGGCCCGACTGGCGGGTCGAGGCGCTGAACGGGATGGCCGTGGCGCTGGCCGGGCTTTCGACCACGACGCCCTGGTTGCGACCCAGCTCGATGATCGAGCGGCCTTCCGGGGTCTCGTCGGCCAGCGAGGCTATCAAGGCCGCCTTCAGGGCGACGTCCGGGCGCACGCCGGGGGCCGGGATCACTTCGGTGGCCATGCGGTTGCCGAAGGTGATGGTGCCGGTCTTGTCCAGCAGCAGGGTGTCGACGTCGCCGGCCGCTTCCACGGCGCGGCCCGAAGTGGCC
>FTCT01001988.1_pt1 | contig 19811 bp, 26 predicted proteins | sample 1658881 | NCBI WGS metagenome assembly FTCT01 (sample SAMEA3914864, study PRJEB12502) | metagenome | biome: forest; material: soil | place: USA | collected 2012-03-12 | depth 0.3 m | reverse complement strand
CGGCCACTTCGACCAGGTTGCGCAGCTCCAGCAGGTCGTTGGTGACGCGGAAGTTGCGGTAGTACTCGTCGATCTCTTCCTTCAAGAGCGTGATGCGGTGCTGGGCACGTTCCAGGCGCTTGGTGGTGCGCACGATGCCGACGTAATTCCACATGAAGCGGCGCAGTTCGTCCCAGTTATGGGCGATCACGACCTCTTCGTCGGCATTGGTGACGCGGCTTTCGTCCCAGGCCGGCAGCTTCGGCAGCTCGGACGGCGGCGCGGCCGCGATCTGGTGAGCGCAGGCGCGGCCGACCACCAGGCATTCCAGCAGCGAGTTGCTGGCGAGGCGATTCGCGCCGTGCAGGCCGGTGTACGCCGTCTCGCCGACAGCGTACAGGCCCGGGATGTCGGTGCGGCCGGCCAGGTCGGTCACCACGCCGCCGCAGGTGAAGTGCACGGCCGGCACGACCGGGATCGGCTGCTGGGTGATGTCGATGCCCAGCTCCAGGCAGCGCGCGTAAATGGTCGGGAAGTGTTCTTTGATGAATTCCGGGCTCTGGTGGGAGATGTCCAGGTGGACGTAATCCAGGCCGCGCTTCTTCATCTCGAAGTCGATGGCGCGCGCCACCACGTCGCGCGGGGCCAGTTCGCCGCGCTCGTCGTGGGCCGGCATGAAGCGGGTGCCGGCCGCGGTACCGGCGCCCAAGGGCAGCTTGAGCAGGCCGCCTTCGCCACGCACCGCCTCGCTGATCAGGAAGGATTTCGCGTAGGGGTGGTACAGGCAGGTCGGATGGAACTGGATGAATTCCATGTTCGACACCCGGCAGCCGGCGCGCCAGGCCATCGCGATGCCGTCGCCGGTGGCGGTGTCGGGGTTGGTCGTGTACAGGTAGACCTTGCCGGCGCCGCCGGTGGCCAGCACGGTGTGCTCGGCCTCGAAGGTCAGCACCTTGCCGCTCTGTTCGTCCTGCACATAGAGGCCGTAGCAGCGCGGCTGGCCGACCAGGCTGGGGGCGCCGCTGTGCACGCCGCCGGCGCTCAGCTTGTCGGACGTGATCACGTCGATCGCGCAGTGATGCTCGAACAGCGAGATGTTCGGATGCGCGCGCACCTTCTGTTCCAGCGTGACCTGGACCGCGTGGCCGGTGGCGTCGGCGGCGTGGATGATGCGGCGCTGGCTGTGGCCACCTTCCCGTGTAAGGTGGAACCCGAGTTCCGCGCTTTCGTCGCGGGTGAAGGGCACGCCTTGCTCGATCAGCCATTCGATGGCTTCGCGGCCATGCTCGACGATGAAGCGGGTGGCGGCTTCGTCGCACAGGCCGGCGCCGGCGACGAGGGTGTCGGCAATGTGCTGGTCGTGGCTGTCGCCGGAATCGAGGACGGCGGCGATGCCGCCCTGCGCCCAGTTGCTGGCGCCGTCGAGGAGTTCGCGCTTGGAGATGATGGCCACCTTGCGGGTCTGCGCCAGGTGGAGGGCAACCGACAGGCCGGCCAGGCCGCTGCCGACGATTACAACATCGAATTTCATAATGGTGGAGGCTTGATCAACCTGCCGAGGGTCTCAAGCCCTTTTAGTTTTGTAGAGAGGCATCACTATAGACGATTTGCGGCGGCCTTGTTGGAACGGCATCGGCGGCGCTCGGCGCTTTTTATCGTGACGAATCACGTTTATTGATGACTATTTCGTAGATGCGCCGGTAGCGCGCCGCCGTCAACTCCCAGCTGCGCCGCGTGGCCATGAAGTCGCGCGCCGCCGCACCCAGGGCGTCGATACGCCATGGCTCGGCCAGTACCTGCTCGATCGCCGTCACCAGCGACGCGCGCTTGCCGGCCTCGAACAGCATCCCGCTATGCCCGTGGACCAGCAGCTCGCGGTGGCAGGCCAGGTCGGATGCGACCACCGCGCATCCCTGGGCCAGGGCGTTGAGCAGGTGCCGGGACGGCTGCAGGGAGGGCTTGCGGCCGAGGGCCGGGAACACCGCGATATCCGCCCTCGGCAGCACATCGGCCGCACGCCGGTAAGACAGCGGACCCGCGAACACGACGTGACCACGCAGGCCCGGCTGGGACAGCAGGCGCTCGAAACCGGCGTCGCGCTCGCCGCCAGCGGCAACCAGCAGGCGCAGCGCCGGGTGCTTGCGCCGCAGCTGGGCCAGGGCCGCCAGCAGCAAGGCCAGACCGTCGTCCGCTTCCAGGCCGCCCGCATAGGCGAGCAGCGGCGCCCCCACCAGGTTCGTCATCCTGGCGCTGGCCGGTGCGGCGTGCACCAGGTCCGGCGCCGGCGGGATCACGGCGATCCGCTTGCCGGCCAGACCCTCCGCGCGCAAGGCGGCCCGCACCTGGGCCGTTCCGGCCGCGATCGCGTGAGCGGCGCCCAGGGCCCAGCGTTCCGCGCGCGGGAAGGGATAGGCCGACGCGCCCGGTCCACGGCGTTCCGCCTCGACCAGCAGTGGCAGCTTCTGCAGGCGCGCCACCGGCCACGCGGCCACCGCGTTCGCGCTCGGCAGGTGGACGTGGATCAGGTCCGGCCGGGTCAGCTTTGCCACCTGGCGCAGGCGCAGCGCCAGGGCCGCCGTCGACATCGCCGCGCCGAGACGGGAATCCGGCGGCGCCGCGCGGACCAAAGGGAGACGCCGCCCGAGGGCTGCCGTGCGGTAGAAATGCCAGCCTTCGCCATGCACTTCCGCCGCCGGGTGGCCGGTGCCGGTGAGCTGGACGGTCTGCACGCCCTGGTCGCGCAAGCTTTCCAGCAGGGCCTGGGCGCGGCGACTGTAGTCGCTGCGCCGCGGGGCGGAATGCTCGAGCAGGTGCAGCACGCGCATCGGCTGACCCGCTCAGTCTTTGAAACCGGTCAGCGCATCGTAGACGGCCAGGTAGTCGCGCGCCATTGCCGGCATACTGTGGCGGGCGATCACGTGGCTGCGGGCGCGCGCGCCGTGGCGGGCCGCCATCTCGGGGATGCGGCAGTAATCCGAGACCGCCGCCGCCAGCAATTCGGTCGACGTCGGCGGCACAAGGATGCCGGTGAAGCCGGGATGCACGAGTTCGGCGTTGCAGCCAACCGCGCCGGCGACCACCGGCAGGCCGCTGGCCATCGCCTCCAGGATCGCGTTCGCGCGATCCTCCGTCAGCGAAGGCAGCACGAACAGGTCCATCGCGCGCAGCAGCTGGGCGATGTCGCTGCGGGCGCCGGGCAGCCAGGCGCGGGCCGCGGCGCCGGCGCGGTTCAGCATGGCCTGGCATTCGGCGCGCGCCGGGCCGTCGCCAACGATCATCAGGCGCAGGCGCTGGTGGGCCGGATGTGGCGAAGCGATCAGCCGCAGGAAGGCCTCGACCAGCAAGGTATGGTTGGCGCTGTCGTCCATGCGGCCGACGCTGCCGATGACGAATACGCCGTCGTGCATGAAACCGGCCGGACCGACCGCCGCCGCCGGGCCCAGGCGCGGGTGGAATTGCACGCTGTCGACGCCGTTGGCGATCTGCGAGACGCGCGCCGGCTCGGCGCCGATCGCCTCCACCAGCCATTGTTCGAGTTCGCCATTGGCGGTGATGAAGTGGTCGATCAGGGGACGCAGCAGGCGGCGCAGCGCGCGTCCGCGAAAGCTGGGGGCGCCGTCCGGGCCCAGGTCGCGCCCGTGCTCGGCATGTACCCGCAGCCGGACGCCGGCCAGCGCCGCCACCAGCTGGGCCGGCAGCCCGGAACGGTTACGGGTGTGGATCAGGTCCGGTTGCAGGTTGCGCAGCACCCGGTAGAGGCGCAGGTAGTGGAGCAGGCCGCGCTCCTGCTGGTGCAGGTGGACGATGTCGACGCCCTGTTCGCGCAGGCCGGCTTCGTAGTCGCCCTGGTCGCGCAGGCAGACGATGGCGTGGCGGTAGCGCTCGGCCGGCAAATGGCGGATCAGGTTCAGCAAACCCGTTTCCGTCTGGGCGCTTTCCAGCGCTTCCACCACGTGCACCACCAGCCGCGCCGGTTCGGCGGCGCCGGAAAAGGAATTCGCCATGGGTGAGGCGGCATGCTTCGCGCCCAGGCCGGCGACGTCCGGAAACGGCTGTGCACGGCGGTGGGTGGAAGGCATTCGCGGCGGACTCCATGCTCGTTGGCGGCGGCTGAGATGTGATTATATGGCGCCGAAACCCGGGTTTTCTTCGCTTTCCGGCATGGTTGACGGGTCTCAAAAAAGCGCTGCGCCGATGTTCGCTTGCGCACCGACCCGGTTTCCGGCCGGCGCTAGGATGCACGGACATCAGCCATTCACGAGGACTGCCCATGACCACCCACCACGCCGCCGAAGTGGCCAAACTGCACGACAAGATCAAGGACGTGCGCTTCCCGATGTTCACCTGGCAGGACCAGCACGGCCACCTGCTGAGCCAGCCGATGACCCGGCAGCAGGTCGACGCCGATGGCGGCATCTGGTTCTACACCTCGACGCTGACCGCGCTGTGGGACTGCATCGCCCACCGTCCCCAGGTCAACCTGGGCTTCGCCGACCAGGACCATAGCCTATATGTGTCGGTGAGCGGCACCGCCGAGCGCGTGGTCGACCGCGAGCGCATCCGCGCCATGTGGAATACCGGCGTCCAGGCCTGGTTCCCGGCCGGTCCCGAGGACGAGCACGTGGTGCTGATCCGCGTCGACCCGCATTCGGCCGAGTACTGGGACTCGAACGATAGCAAGATGGTTCGCATCTTCGCCATGGCCAAGGCCGCGATCACCGGCGACAAGCCCGACCTGGACAGCGAGCATAAGTCGATCAGGCTGGACTGAGTCCAGGGCGCTAAAATTGTTCCACTCTTGCAATAAGCCGGCCCGCTGACGTACAGTACATCCTTCTTCACGAAGGGGCGGCAATGGAACTGGAAGGGCAGGGCCGGGAGCAATGATCGCGCTGCAGGAACTGGCGGCCGATGTCTATACGGCGCTGAGCGCGACCGCGCCGCTCGAACTGGCGGCAAACGTCTTTACGGCCGTCGCCATCGTGCTGGCCGGCCGCAACAATATTCATACCTGGTGGACCGGCGTGGTCGGCACGCTGCTGTTCGGCCTGCTGTTCGCGCAGAACCGGCTGTACGCCGACGTCGCCCTGCAGCTGTTCTTCGTGGTCACCGGCCTGGTCGGCTGGTGGAAGTGGCTGCGCGGCCGGCAGGGCGAAGCGCTGCCCGTCACTCACGCGGGCATGGCCAGCATGCTGCGGATCCTGCCCCTCGGCGTGGGCGCCACCGTGGCCTACGGCGCCATGCTCCACCATTTCACGAACGCCTACGCGCCTTTCCCCGATTCCGCCGTGCTCGTGTTCAGCATCATCGGCCAGATGCTGATGATGCAGCGGCGCGTGGAAAACTGGGGCTTCTGGCTGCTCGTCAATACGATCGCCACGCCGCTGTATTTCAGCCGCGGGCTGCACCTGACCGCCGTGCTGTATGCCGGCTTCTGGGTCAACGCCCTGGTTTCCTGGCGCAACTGGCACAAGCTGGCGGCGCTTCCATCCACCGATAGCATCCCCACCGAAAGCATCCGTCCATGAAACTGAAAGCAGTCGCGGCCTCGCTGGCCATCCTGGGCATCGCCGCCTCCGTCCACGCCGAATCCACCGGCGCCGCCCAGCATGTGGTGGCGGTCCGCGCCGGCAAGCTGGTCGACGTGGTCGCCGGCAAGGTGCTGGACAACCAGACCATCCTGATCAGCGGCGACCGCATCACGGCGGTCGGCCCCAGCGGCAGCATCGCGGTGCCGGCCGGCGCCGAGGTGGTCGACCTGTCCAGCGCCACCGTGCTGCCGGGCCTGATCGACGCCCATACCCACCTGACCGGCGATCCGCACCAGCACGGCTACCAGTCGCTGGGCGTGTCCGATATCCGCGCCGCCCTCTACGGCGCCCATTCGGCCCAGGTGACCTTGAACGCCGGCTTCACCACCGTGCGTAACGTGGGCGCGAGCGGCTTCGGTGACGTCGCCCTGCGCGACGCCATCAACGACGGCGAGCTGGCGGGTCCGCGCATGCGCACGGCCGGCTACGCGATCGGCATCCAGGGCGGCCACTGCGACAACAACCTGCTGCCGCACGACTTCCACTACACCGAGAACGGCGTCGCCGACGGTCCGTGGGCGGCGCGCGCCAAGGTCCGCGAGATGGCGAAGTATGGCGCCGACGTGATCAAGATCTGCGCCTCGGGCGGCGTGCTGTCCAAGGGCGACGAGCCGGGCGCCCAGCAGCTCACGCTGGAAGAGATGAAGGCCATCGTCGAGGAAGCGCACAAGCTGGGCCGCCGCGTGGCCGCCCACGCCCATGGCGCCAGCAGTATCCGCGACGCCATCCTGGCGGGCGTCGATTCGGTCGAACACGCCAGCCTGGTCGACGACGAAGGCATCCGCCTGGCGCGCGAGAAGGGCACTTACTTTGTCATGGATATCTATAACGACGACTACATCCTGCAGGAAGGCGCGAAGGCCGGCATGCTGCAGGAGTCGCTCGACAAGGAACGCGCCCTCGGCCAGCTCCAGCGCGACAACTTCCGCAAGGCCTTCAAGGCCGGCGTCAAGATGGCCTTCGGCACCGATGCCGGCGTCTACCCGCACGGCGACAACGCGCGCCAGTTCCACTACATGGTCCAGTACGGCATGAGCCCGATGCAGGCGATCCAGGCGGCCACCATCAATGCCGCCGACCTGCTGGGCTGGAAGGACCGCATCGGTTCGGTCTCGGCGGGCAAGTATGCCGACCTGATCGCCGTCTCCGGCGACCCGCTGAAGGACCCGGCCGAGCTCACCCGCGTCAAGTTCGTGATGAAGGGCGGGGCGGTGGTGAAGGGCGCCCAGGCGGGCCGCTGAGCGCCGGTCCATCCGTACGAAAGCATTCTCCATCGCGTGATAGGCTGGACGCCGACCCACCGATGGAGGATACGATGTCCCATTTTCAGCACCCGGAATACCAGGCCTGTATCGACGCCTGTTATACCTGCGCGGCGGCTTGCGACAACTGTTCGACCGCCTGCCTGCAGGAAGACGACGTCAAGATGATGACGCGCTGCATTGCGCTCGACATGGATTGCGCCGCCATCTGCCGGATGGCAGCGGCCTATATGGCGCGCGGCAGCGACTTCGCCGTCCAGCTGTGCCGGCTCTGCGCCGAAATCTGCACGGCCTGCGCCGCCGAGTGCGGCAAGCACGAGATGGACCACTGCCGGGCGTGTGCCCAGGCCTGCACGCGCTGCGCGGAGGCCTGCGAAGCCATGATCGGCAGGGTCTAGGCGGCTCGCCGGTTACCGCGTTATTTCTGGTAGGGCGGCGCCAGGTCGCCCTCGGACTGGTTGCCGCCGGTCTCCGGCGTGCCGAGGCCGGTCGGGTTGATGCCGGCCTGCCGGCTGCGCGTGTCCTGGGCGCCGCGCGCGGTGGCGGTGGCCGCGGTGCCCGCGCCCTCGGTTTCCGATGCGGTGTCCACCGCATGCTGCAGGGCGTCGCCCTGGTTCTTGTTCGGCTCGCCGGACTGCCAGTGGCCTTCGGTCTCCTCGTTGTGCGGCTTGGTCAGCGCCTCGCCGCCGCTGCCACCGGTCTCGGCCATGGTTTCGTGGTCCGGCGTGGCACCGGCTTCTCCGCTGGTGAGATTGCCGACGCCGATGGTCGGCGCATCGCTGCTCTTGCCTTGTTGCGTGCTCATAAAACCTCCTGTTTCAGACCGGAATCTGGGATTCGCCGCCGCCGGCGCTGCCGAAGCTCTGCAGCTGGTCCAGCGTGAGGCGGCGCTCGTTGAGCGCGGCGACGATCGCCTTCAGCTGCTCGGGATCCGGCTGGATATAGATCATGCGCTGTTCGAGCTGGTGCTCCCAATAAGGCGTGTAGGGGACGTCCGTCTCCGGCATCACCTTGGCCTTGAAGCTGCCGTCCTGCAGTCCGCCGACCAGGGTGATGCGGGTCGTGTCCGGGGTCGTGTTCTTTACGGTGATGTTCATGGCGCTCCTCGTGTCGTCAGTTCGCTCTCCGGGGTATTGTCCCGTACGTTCGGCCGGAGCGCCAACACGGTAGGAGCGGCGTTTTCTTCAAGCGGGTAAATGATTACGAGCCCGTAATGAAGCTTGGAAGATGGCGGTGCTACCATCGAAACGACGTTGGCTCACAGAAGCCAGCCCATGTGAAACGCGTGCTTTCGACCAGTTGAGGCCTTTCAGACATGCCCCGTCTACGACGCAGAATCGGCCTGGTATCCTGGTACGGCATGTTTTCCAAGGCACTCGGCACAGTCGGCCTGGTTCGATGCCAAACGACAAGGGCAGACGGCGCTGCCCAAGGCGCCGGTCCGGCTTCCCGGTTTTCTCCCGACACCGTCCTGCTGCCGGATCACCAGGCCAGCAATATTCGGCTCGCACGGGTGCTGTCCGTGCAACGCAAGCCGATGCTCGAGATGCCGGCCTACGTCGACGTCGACCAGGACCGCGAGCTGCCCGTGTTTCCACGCTTTCCCGGGCGCATTCTTTCAATCGCGGTGCAGGCCGGTGACGCGGTACGGCAAGGACAAGTCCTGTACGCCGTCGACTGCCCCGATTTCCTCTCGACCCAGAACAGGCTGGTTTCGGCGGCGGAAACACTACAGCTGACGGCCGCGGCCGTCGATCACGCCAGCAGGATACTGGCGATCGGCGCGAGCGCTCACCAAGCCCTGGAGCAGGCCAGGGCCGATTACGAGAAAGCCGACGCCGCCTTCAAGTCGGCCAGGAGCGCGCTCGATGCGTTCGAGCTCGGTGGCGCGGAGGTGGTCCGTCTGATCGAAGGCCGGCAGCCCGGCACGACATTGGCCGTGCGCAGCCCCGTCGATGGGATCGTCGCCGCGCGCAACGCCGCGCCCGGCGACATGGTCGAGCCAGGAACGGCGCCGGCGCCACTGATCGTTACCGAAACCGGCCTCAAATGGATGATCGCCAATCTGGACAGCGGCGACCTGGCAGGGCTCCGGCTCGGGCAGGTCGTGAGCGTGACGGTCCAGGCCTATCCGGACCGGCGCTTCGGCGGCTCGATCGCCAGCATCGTGGATTCGCCCGACCCGGCTGTCCGCCGCGCCGCGGTGCGCGCCGAGGTCCGCGACCCGGACGACCTGCTGCGTCCCCGGATGGTGGCGGCCTTCGCGATCGACTCCGGGCCTGCAGTGACGGAACTGGCGGTGCCGGCCGATGCCGTCGTCGTTGAAGACAACGGCACGATGGCGGTGTTCGTCACGCACGACGGGCGCAGTTTCACGCGGCGGACGATCCGCACCGGGGCAGAGCAAGGCGGAATGCGCGTGGTGCTGTCTGGTGTGCTGGCAGGTGAGCAGGTGGCCGCGGACGGTCCGCTTTTCTCGTCGCTGGCGCCGCAATGAACCCTCACTCGTCGTGCAGGCTGATCTCGCGCTGTTCGTCGGACGGTTTCTTCAGCCAGCGCCGGTGCAGCGCACGCTCCAGCGGTTTGCCGAGCACGAACAACAGGAAGACGAAGACGAGGGCGATGCAGGCGATCTGCCAGGACCCCATGCCGCACAGGATGCCGAGGATGGCGGTGATCCAGATCGACGCTGCGGTGGTGAGACCGCGGATGCGGTCGCCGCCGTCCTCGTGGACGATGACCCCTGCGCCGAGGAAGCCGACGCCGGTGACGAGCCCCTGGATCACGCGGCTGACCGCCGAGGTATCGACTTGCCCGTGCGCGGTCAGCATGTTCATCCCTGCCATGGTCGCCAGGCAGGCGCCGAGGCTGACCAGGCCGAGCGTCCTGATCCCGCTGGGTTTGCCGCGCAGGTTGCGGTCCAGCCCGATCAGGCCGCCGATCAGGACCGCAGCACTCAGGCGCAGCAGGATGTCCGGATAGTCCATGGCTTATTCTCCGGCAGCGAGCTGGAACAGCCCGGCATCGTAAGCCACCGCGTAGGCGGCCCAGTCGGCGTTCACCTGGGCGGCCATCGCGGCGGCCGCCCGTGCGACCTGGCCGTGCCATTTCTTCCTGGAGGCAAAGCTGATCAGGTCGTCGGCGGTCGCCGAGCCCTGGCGGCCGCTGCTCCGCAACTGGGCCCAGGCCAGGCATCTGGCCAGCAGGGAAACGGCGGCCTCGATGCGTTCGATTTCGGCGCCGAAGCGTTCGAAAGGCAAGCGATCCTCGCTCGGCTGCAAGGCGCGAAGCACGAAGCCCTGGCCGGCGTGGTTCAGCGGGTGCAGGCAAGCCGCGCTTACCGCCTGCATGCGCTGCTGCACGCCCGCGATCCGGTGCGCCTCGTCGGTCCAGCGCGGCTGCAGCGCCTTGAAATGCCGGCCGAGCGCCGACGGAAGGGCCTGTTTCAGGTCGAAAAGATAGTTGCGGTCAGGCGATCCATGCCCCTCGACCAGCAGCACGTAGCGGGCGACGCCCAGGCTGCCGGTGCCGGCGACACGCCGTCCGACGTCGAGCACGCGGAAAAAGTCCGGATCCCGCTGGCCGGCCGCGAAGGCCTGGACCGTGGCGCACACGGCGTCGCGCTCGGCTTCCGGGACGGGCAGGGCGCGGCGGCCGTCGACCAGCAGCCGGCGGCGCTTGCGCACCAGGCGCGTACGGCTGTTCAAATAGTCGACCCGATTGCGTACGCGCAATTGGTCCAGCAAGTCGCGCACCATGCCCTGGGCCGTGTCGCGCTCGATCCAGCCGGCCTTGCCGCACGCCAGCGCCTGCGCATACTCGGCAGTCAGCCGCGCGACGAGGGCGGCCGCGTGCTGCTCCGGCATGCCCAGCGATCCGAGACCCACGTGCATGCTGGCCGCAAGCCTCACCAGTTCCCAGGTGGCCGGGGCCAGGGCCGCTTCGTCGAAGTCGTTGATGTCGAAGTAGACCAGTCGGTTGTCGCCCTTGTAACTACCAAAGTTCTCGAGGTGGAGGTCGCCGCAGCACCAGACCGGTGGCGCCGACGCGCCGAATCCGGAAGAGGCGAGGCGGTCGTAGAACAGGTGGCAGGTACCACGCAGGAAAGGGAAGGGCCCGCTGCGAAGGGCAAGGTATTTCATTGCCAGGCGCTCGGGGTCCCGTCCCTGGTTAGCCTTCAGGATGCGCTTGACGATGTTCATCGATGCCTTCAAAAGGGGAGCCGGATGAGCTGTCAATCATACATCGCCGGAGCAACGCCGGGCTTTTGGTATCTGAAATAGTCCGGCAAGCCGGGACCGGGCGAGGCAGGAGAAGAGTGGCTGTTCCGGTGCCGGCCTGCGCGGCGCGCCCATGCCGGGGGGGCAGTCACGGATGGAAATGGACGGCCGCCCCCGGAGAGTCAGCATCGAATCGCATGCAGGCCTCAATCGCCGGCAATTTCCATGAGCATCTTTAACTCGACATTACCAAATATATTGTCGAGTTCAGTATCCGAATTGGCAGAATGCTATACTGTACGGAAATACAGCCCTTTTCACTCGCAGCATGCCGAACTTTACCCCAATCGACCTGGGCCCGTCAGCACCGGAAGAGATCACAAGCGGTCCGAGCGCCCGCCTGCACGTCAAGATGTACCGCCTCGCCGAAGATGCGATCACCGAGGCCACCACCGACATCGAACTGGCCCGCGAGTTCATCGCCCACGGCGAACTGAGCGCGAAATCGATCCAGAACTCGCAAAAGGAGCTGTACCGCTTCCTGACCTGGTGCCGCGAGGAAGCCAGGAAGACCCTGGCCCAGCTGAACGTCGCCGACCTCAACGCCTACAAGGAATTCCTCAAGAATCCGCCGCCGGAATGGGTCTCGAAGACCAAATGGCCGCGCAAGGACCCGCGCTACCGGCCATTTACCGGGCCGCTGTCCGATCCCAGCCGGCGCCAGGCCATGATCGCCGTGAAGGGCTTGATGGGCTTTGCCGAGCAGACCGGCTACCTGCGCCGCAACCCGGGCGCGCTGGTGCGCAACGTGCGGGCACCGTCGGCCAGCCGGATTACGCGCTATTTGACCCAGGGCGCGATCGCGCTCGCGCTCGAAACGGTTTCCAGCCGTCCGGCCGACACGCCGGCGGCTTTCAGGCGCCGTGCTCGCGACCGCCTCCTGCTGATCGCCTTTGCGCACACCGGCGCCCGCCTGAACGAGATCGTCAGCGCCTCGATGGGCTCGATCTACACCGAAGGCAACGGCCGCTGGTGGCTGGACGTCCTCGGCAAAGGCAACAAGCCGCGCCGCCTGCCGGTACCGCCGGACATGCTCGAAGCCTACCAAGCCTACCGCCAGGCTTTCGAACTCCTGCCGCAGACCAGCCGCACGGACCGCACGCCGCTCGTGCTGTCGAGCCGATCGCGCGAACCGGCGCGGATCACGGACGAAGCAGCGTCGGAAGCGATCAAGGCGGTGTTCGCGGACGCCGCGCGCGCCGCCGACGCGAAAGGCGACCTGGATACGGCCGCAACCTTGCGCCAGGCCTCGGCGCACTGGCTGCGACACAGCATGCTGACCAATCACGCGAACAATGGGGTGCAATTGAAGACCCTGCAGGACACGGCGGGGCACGCGAACATCGCCACCACGGCGGCTTATCTGCACAAGACCGATAACGAGCGGCATGACGAGATCATCCGGTCGGCGAACGGGAAGAGCATTGTTTGAGGCTGTGCTGCCCCTTGAGGGGTGGCTTTATGGATATCGCATTTGACATAATCTAGATTATGCGAAGTTGCGGGATGGACAATGCATATTGTCAAGGTTCGTTCAAGACGTTTACGCACAGAAAGAAATCAAACAGCCGGTCACAATGAACCGGCTGTTTTTTTTACAATTCATGGGAGGTTTCGTGCGCTACCCGAATTTAAGATACGGCAACCCAACCGAGCTGGCCTATTACGCGACCTTTTGGGGCTCAGTCCCGCGCCTGGCTAAATTTCTTCGTCGTGACGAGCGCACCGTCAAGGACTGGATCAACGGACGGACTCGCGTTCCCTGGTGGGTTCCAGAAATGCTTAGGCTCAAGCGCATGGAGGCCGAACTACGGCATCAACAGATGGGCATGGGCAGGCTCCCAACCGCGCTCGGCATCGTCAGCGGCGACGTGATCGCGCTACCCCAGCCAGTTCGATCAGCGAATACTACGGTTCCTGAACTCGATTCCCATACAGCCGGCGAAGAACTTGACCTTGGGCTGAAAGTCGCGCACGACCTTTGACGTCGCCTCGCCGCTTCGCATCACGCCGGTACACAGCGGCGCGACGTGGTCCCCGTCCTTGCAGACCTTGACCACGTCAGCGCAATACTCGGCATCACGGCCCGTGTTGTTGCTGACCATGCACTGCATGCTGTTCCGGCCCGTCTCTTTGCACTGGACGCTGAACTTGTCCTGGCGCGCGAGCTGGTCGCCGAGCGTTTCCGCGCCGGCCTCGCCGGCCAGCAGTACCGCCAGAGCCAAAATTACACTTTTCATATCCCCTCCAAAAAAAGTTTCATCTTAGCAAATGGCGAGTCCTTCTAGGCAATTTTTGCCTTGACTTCCAGCCGCAGCAGCCTACGCTCGGTACGGAAAACCCAGGCAGCGGCGGCCACCCCGCCCGACAGGATGCCCGAGCCGCTGAGCACCTGAAACAGCTCGACGGCGGTCATGCTTTGGGCTCCTGCGGTTTCTCGGCCATGACCACAGCCGCGCCTGCGCTCAGGCCCGACAGGCCGATGATGGTTTGAGCGATCACGCCGCCATCGCTCGGCAGAAACGGCGCCACTACTTGCGCGACCTGCGCGACGGCGGCCAGCTTGTCGGGATGCAGGCCCAGCAGCATGCCCAGGATCGACACACCTGCCCAGGTGGACGGCTCTTTCAGTCGTTGAATCAGATTCATGGTTTCTCCTTCAGGTTAGAAAAGCACTGCGCCCTGGTCGTTCTTGACCGTGACGGAATTGGACGCCACGAACGATTGCAGCGCCGGGAACTTGCTGAGCACCCAGGCGGCGATCAGCACGCCGCCCAGGACGATGATGGCCTCGCGCACTACGGCGGTTGGTTCAGGAATGACTTTGTCGAGTTTCATGTTCAATGGGTCCAATCGTAGATAGCGCCGCCGAGGTTCCAGTTCTTATCGCCGCTGATCGCCTGCCCGATCCAGTCGACGGTCGACGAAGCCGCATTGTTGCTGCTGGTCGGGTCCAGCTTGCCGCCGTGCGTCGCGTCGTAGATGTCGCCTCCGATGGTGCCGTTGGACCCGGTGACGGTCTGGTAGACGCTCTCGACGCCCTGGTTGATGATGTTGTCCGGGTTGGTCGGGTTGATGGCGTCTAAGCCCTTCCCTACCGCGTCGGCGCCGCGCTTGGCCAGGTACAGCGCGACGCACAGGCCGATGCCGGCGCCGATGATGACGTACTTGTTGGTGTACGGGTTCAGGCTCATGACGTTACCCCGGCCAGCAGGTTGTCGAGGTCGTACCAGTAGCCGGTCGATGAGTCGCCCTGAATGGCAGGCGGCGCCGGCACAGCGATGGGCGGCATGATGCCGGTGTTGGTCCCTCTGCTGTTCGCGGCCTTGTGGTGTTGGTAGACCGCATATCCCAGCGCAATCAGGGCGACGCCCAGGATGAGGTCGTGCATGTCTTCGCGCGTCATACGGTCGCCCCCGCCAGGCCGGCTTTGTTGAGAATGGTCGTGTAGTAGTCGACCGTTTCAGCCGGCGCCGCGCCGAGGCCTTTGCGGGTGACGTTGCCGATGCCCCAGTTGTACGCCGCCAGCGCGCCTTGCCAGGTGCCAGTCTTCCTGAATAGCCAGGCCAGGTAGTTCGCGCATCCGGGGATGGCCGTGTCCGGATCGAGGGCGCCGTCGACGCTCCCGCACCACTGCGGCGCGGTATCCGGCATGAACTGCGCAATGCCAAGCGCGCCGACCTTGCTGCGGGTTGTGCCGTCGATGATGTCGGGACGGTAGCGGCTTTCTTTCCACAAGGTCCAGGCCAGGATTGAGACAGGAATACCCGCCTGGCTGGCCGCGTCGGTGATGGTCTGCTGGTACGGGTCGGACCCGCTCGGCCAGCCGTTAATCATGCCCATGATGGTGTCTGCTCCGTCTAAAAGAATGTTCGAGCTGTCGTCGCCTGCGGTCGTGCTTTCATCGCCCCCGCCTTGGTTGAGCATCAGGTAAGCCGCAGCTGCGGCGATGGTCACGACCAGGGCGGCGCGGTTCACGGTGCCACCTTCTGTTTCCAGGTTGCGTTCACGACGAGCTTGTTGACCGCCGCGCCCTGCGGCCCCAGGTTCGGCACAGCTTCAACGATGATGTCGCCGTTGGCCTGGACTCCGACCCAACACATGCCCGCGATGAGCCCGTTGGCGTCGATGGCGAGCGCTGGCACGGTCACGGTCTGAAGCGGCAGCGCGTGGCGCGGCAGGTGGTGAATCGCGGTGTTGTTCGCGATAGGCGTGGTTATGTTGAACGTTGCGTTGAGCGTCACCATGCCGCCCTTGCCGTAGCAGTAGCGCGAGGCCGGGTCGGCGGTCGCGGTGTTGCGGTTTGCCTTCACGGCCAGCGCTTCTTCGACGGCGTCGGGCAATGCCAGGTAGTCGTCGGCGACCGCCTTGCAGATCGCTTGCGCATACAGCTGGTGCGCGAGTTGGTCCGGGTGAATGTTGTCCCGCAGGAGCGGCGCGAGCGGGTTGGACGTCACCAGGCCCGGCGACGGATACGGCAGTTCTTCCGTCAGGCGGACGAGGATGGCGCCTTTCTCGATCGCCAGGCGTTCCATCCACTGGCGATAGGGCGCGGCCATGTCGTAGTTGACCGCCGCCTGGCCGTTGCCGTCAGGTGCCTGCGCCCTGGTGTACCAGAACCAGGGCGAGACGATCACAGGGACCCGGCCCGCGTTCTTGATGTAGTCCAGGACCTGGCCGACCAGGGTCTTGTAACTCGCCATGTCCTGCGCGCCCTGGACGTTGTTGGTACCACAGCACACGATCACATGGTAGGCATTGCCGAAGCCGTTGGCCTGCATGCTGGTGTACTGCTGGCCGAGGTCCTGGCCCGCGACAGCGTAGTTGGTGACGGCGTTCACATTCAGCCCGTAGTGGCCGCGCAGGATCGGCGCCAGGTACTTGTCCCAAGAGCCCGGAAAGCCTTCCGCCGTGCTGTCGCCGTAGATCCGGAATTCGGACAGTTCTGGCATGCCAACGGCGGCATCCGTGCGGCGGTCGAGCGTCAGCGCGGAAATGGTCACGGCGGCGCCGGTGTAGTAGACGAATCCGACTTCGTAGATGTCGCCGACATCGTCCAGGTAAGGCCCGGTGATGGCCTTGCCGTTGATGCGGACGATGGCCTTGCTCCGGTCGACACGCGACACGCTCCAGACGGACTTATCGCCGCCCATGCTGGTCGAGGTTCCCTGGCCGAACTGCGGCCAGGTGATGTCTCGCTGGCTCGATGCCTGGCCGGTCAGCTTGCGGCCCATGGTGTAGTTGCCTGCGGTGGCGGCGGCATAGACGCATACGAAGCCATTGGCCCCGCGCACAATGACGCCCATGGGACCATTCGCCAGGCCGTTGTCGTGGATCGCGGTCAGGGTTTCATACACGCCGATGTCGGTAAAGACGCCCTTGAAGATGTTCGCCCCGCCCGCCGCCAGGGTGACGCTCTGCGAGGTTGCCGCAGTCGAGACAGTGTCGTTGAACACGTCGGAGGCGTTCCATGCGACCGTCCGCAGGAATACCGTGCTTGCGTCGGACATGTCCAGGGCGCCGCGCGTGCGCCGGATCGCGGCCGGCGCGATGGCGGGCGCCAGGCGCTTCGTCGCGTCCGGGTCCGCCGCGAAAGTCCAGGCGCGTGACACGTCACGGAAATACATGCGGACATCGCTGGCGAACTTGATGGCCTTCCAGTACGCATAGGGACCGTTAGCCGCGACGGACAGGGTAACGCCGTCCTCTGCCCTGATGGTCATGCCGTCCAGGTCACCCGCGTTGAACGCGCCCAGGTAGTAGGTCGTGGCCTTGTTGCCGATGCGCGGGAAGAACACGCGCCCCGTCGCGGCCTTGGCGAGCTTGACCGCGCCGATGTCGTCGGTGACGCCGTTGCCCTTCGCGCCGTAGTCCAGGATGGACACATAGCCGGTAAGGTTCGGATACTTGCGAATCAGTTGGCTCATGCGCTGGCCCCCATCGCGGCCACGCTGGCGCCGTTGATGTCGCTGGTTGCGTACCAGTCCGCCGCCGCCGCGTTGGTTTCGTCCCACACCTCGCCAGGTGCAAGGATGATGACGGCGTTGGCCATGGTCACGCCTGCGCCGCCCAGGGCGATGTTTGCGCCATTGGTCGATGCGTTGCGGAACCGGGCACTACGGCGCGTCGCGGTGCCTGCGAGCGCAAGCTGTGCGGCCCCGGTGTTGATCGCAACCGGGTTGACGTGCCCCAGGGTCGTGCCCTGTGGGACCGCCGCGACCGGGATCGGTTGCGCGGCGGTGTTGCCGATGGTGACGTTGGACGCGGTGACGTTGACCGCCCCGCCGCCGATGTCGACCGGCACGCGGGCGCCTGCGCCGTTGGCGACCGTGACCTGGCCCTGGACGTTGATGCTCGAGCCATTGGTAAAGCCCAGCGTGACGTCGGACATGCTCAGGAACAGAGCCACGGTGCAGTCGACCGAGGCTGACAGGGTGACGGCGTCATAGTCGACCCATGCCTTAAACGCGGTCTGTCGCTTCGGCATGGTGATGCCTGCGGCGCCCTGGTAAATCGGCGTGATGTCCAGGCCCGGGGCGCCGCCCAAGTCGTCGACCAGGATGACTTTGCCCGAGATTGGGACTTGAATCGCCTGGTTGGCCTTGAGGCTGAATTTGTAGTAGCTCGCCATGGTTATTTCCTCAGCGCGCCCAGGGCGACGACGCCCAGGACCGCCATGACGGCGTAGGCGACCATCTTCTGGTCCCCTGCCTTGGATTCTTGCCAGGCATTTGCCAGCGCGTCGACGACGTTGCTGTTGGCCTTTTGGACCGCCTGCAGCGCGTTCGCGTCCGCCGTCGAGATTGCCGAGATAGACGCCTTGCTGTTGTCGGTCACTGCTCCGACAGCGCTTTTCCAGGCCGACGAGACACTGGCATTGCTGCTCTGTGCCATGTCCTGGATGCGGCCCATGGCGTCCTTGCTGACGTCCATGGCGCCCGCGTACGCATCGCCCACGGCGCCCAATGCGTCCTTGGTGGTCGACTGCATCGCACCGAGCGAGGCGGCGGCGGTACTGGCCGCGCCGGCCGCGACCTGGTTGGCGAAGTCGAACGACGAACCGACCGCGCCCGCGTCCAGGCTTTGGTAGACGGTGGTGTTGTGGCTGGCGGGGTTCGAGGTGACGCTGTTGCCGTTGCTGTCGGCGAAGTTGACGGAGCCAGCCGCAGAGACAATGCGGTTGTCCTTGCTGGTCGTGCTCTGCGTTTGATTCGCCTGGCTGTCGCTACTTGAGCTGCTCATAGCTTTTTCCTTACGACGTAGCTGTCCAGGGTCCAGCCCTGGCTCAGAAGTTTTTTCACAAGGCCACGGCGCCGGGTGTTAATGGTCAAGCGATCCGCCTGCGCGCATTGCTGCGCGATGTACGGCGTCACCGTCTCGACCAGGTCGACGCCAGGCAGCGAGCCCGCCGCGCCGACGATGAACACTTCGACGCCCTTGGCCCGCTCTACCTGTTGCAGAGCGTAGCGTGCGACGATTTGGCCTTCCAGCCGGACGTCGAACAACTGCGCACTGCTCAGGCATTCGGCCATGTCGCCGAGCCCGCCCGTCGTGTCGCGCCGACCGTCGAACGCCTTGGCGTATGCGGCCAGCGCGGCGTCGTCGAGCTGGCCCGGCGCGATGGTCAGAGTTCCCATCACTTCTTCATGAGCAGGAACAGCGCGGCAGCGCCCAGGACCAGGAGCAGGGTCGAGCCCGACGCGCTGGCCTTTGCGGTGCCGGTGCCGGTCGCCGTCAACGAAGGCGGCGTCATGGTCGCGCTGGACGAGTTGCCCTGGCCGGTCTGGATGGTCCAGGGTCCCTCGTTGATCGCGCCCATTCCGGTCCCGACGCCAGTGCTCCCGGTCGCGCCCGAGGTAGCTGACGATCCGAGCTGAAGCTGTAACGGTGGCAGCATGAGCCCTTGCATGTCAGCCCCTCAGAACGAGGAGGCCGACCAGAACCATGCCGCCGAGGAGCAGCATGCGCTGGTTCGCGAGGCCGGCTTGCACCTGCGCGGTCTGCATCTGGACGCCCGCGCTGGTGATCGCGGTTTGCTGCGCAGTCTTGGCGTTCTCGCGGTTGATGACCGTGTTGAGCGCCTGGCCGACCGTTCCCGCCAGCGAGTTAAGCCAGCCGTTCTCGACGTAGTAGCCGGTCCCGTTGCCGGTCGGCGTGGACGGTTGCATGGGCGGCTCCGAGTTGGAGACGTCCGGCAGGACGCCCCAGCTCACGCCGTCCAAGTCGTAGTTGATGTCATCGAGTGCGGACATGTGCCCTCCTCGATCAGCTCAGCGAGCGCAGGTCGGCGACGTAGTCCATGTAGACGGTCGCCTGGCCGCCGCCTGCGCTGGTGGTCAGGCGCAGCAGGGTTTCCGTCACGGTGGTCGTGTTCAGCATGCCCATCAGGTTGCCGTCTTCCAGGAAGTCGACGATGGTCAGGTTGCTCGCACCCTGCGGGACCAGGCGATTGCGCTTCTGCTCGTACTCATACGACGCGACCGGGCCTTTCTTGCGCGGCGTCCCGTTGGTGCGCAGTTCGATGTTCGCGAGCTGGCCGCCGTGATGGATGTAGACGCGCTTGACCAGGCCGCCGATCTGGCCGGACGGCAGGACATAGTCGTTGTCACCGTTGACCGGCAGCGGGATCACGAAGCGCTTGCGGCGCAGGATGAACGGGTTCTGGGTCGGATCGCGGTAGATCGCTTCAGCCTTCAGGG
>FTCT01004881.1_pt1 | contig 19915 bp, 14 predicted proteins | sample 1658881 | NCBI WGS metagenome assembly FTCT01 (sample SAMEA3914864, study PRJEB12502) | metagenome | biome: forest; material: soil | place: USA | collected 2012-03-12 | depth 0.3 m | reverse complement strand
CTGTTAAGACGGCCTATTCATCAGCCCACGCCGTCATGACCGTTACTTCCGCCGATATCCAAGCCGCCGCCGCCCGCCTTGACGGGCACGTCGTGCGCACCTCCTGCGCCTTTTCGCAGCGCCTGTCGGCCCTGACCGGCATCAACCTGTGGGTCAAGGCGGAGAACCAGCAGTTCACCTCGGCCTTCAAGGAACGTGGCGCCCTCAACAAGCTGTTGTTGCTGAACGACAGCGAACGCGCCCGCGGCGTCTTCGCGGCGTCCGCCGGCAACCACGCCCAGGGCCTGGCCTATCACGCCCAGCGGCTGGGCATCCCGGCGACCATCGTCATGCCGGCCGGCACACCCTTCGTGAAGATCCAGAAGACGCAGGGCTTCGGCGCCCATGTGGTCATCGAAGGGTCGAGCTATGACGAGTCTTCCGCCCATGCCATCGCCCTGTGCGAACAGTCGCAGGGCCTCTATGTCCATCCGTTCGACGATGCCGACGTCCTGGCCGGCCAGGGCACGATCGCCATCGAAATGCTGGACCAGGCCCCCGAGCTCGACACCCTGGTCGTGCCCATCGGCGGCTCCGGCCTGATCGCCGGCATGGCCATCGCCGCCAAGGCGATCAAGCCAACCATCAAGGTCATCGGCGTCGAGCCGGCCATGTTTCCATCCTTTTCGGCGCGACGCCGCGGCCTTGCCCTGCCGTCAGGCGGCTCGACCATCGCCGAAGGCATCGCGGTCAAGGAGGTGGGCGACCTCAGCTACGCCCTGGCCAATCCGTTGGTCGACGAGGTCCTGGTCATCGACGAGGCCGATTTCGAACGCGCCATCGCCGCCTATGCCAATGTCGAAAAGACCGTGGCCGAAGGGGCAGGGGCTGCCGGCCTGGCCGCCGTCATGCGCTTCCCCGATCGCTTTGCCGGCCAAAATGTCGGCCTGGTGCTGACCGGCGGCAATATCGACCTGCGCCTGCTGGCCTCGGTGCTGCAACGTGAACTGGTTCGCGAAAAGCGCCTGGTCACCTATCGCATCCTGGGCGACGATCGTCCGGGCATGCTGTCGCGCATGGCCGACATCATCGCCACCCACGGCGGCAATATTGTCGACGTGGCCCACAATCGTCTGGTATTGGACGTTCCGGCCAAGGGGGCCGAGTTCGACATCATGGTCGAGACCCAGGGGCCGCGCCACGCCTTTGAAATTTCAGAAGCCTTGAGGAGCACCGGTTATGCGCTGCGTATGGATTAGCCTGGCCCTGATGCTGGCCGCCAACTCTGCCCTGGCGCCAAGTTCAGCCTCGGCCCAGACGGCCGACGAGAACCTGGCCGCCGGCAAAAAGTTCATGGCCGGGGTCGCCAAGACCCCCGGCATGGTCAAGCTGCCGAGCGGCGTGATGTACCGCATCATCTCGCGCGCACCGACGCCCGGCGCCCAGCCGGCGGTCTCCGACACGGTCAAGATCGACTATGAAGGCAAGCTGATTACCGGCCAGGTCTTCGATTCCTCCTATGCCCGCCACGAAGCCGCCGACCTGCCGCTCGACCGGCTGGTCTCGGCCTGGCAGCAGGTCATCCCGCTGATGCACGTCGGCGACGAGGTCATCCTCTATACCCCGCCCAGCGAAGCCTATGGCGACCGGGACATGAGCCCGGATATTCCGCCCGACAGCACGCTGATCTTCCGCGTCCACCTGATCGGTATCGATGGAGCCCAATAAGATGCGCAAATTTTGGATCATGCTACCCGTGACGGCGCTGGTTGTGGCGCTGTCGGGCTGCGGCCAGTCGATGGACGAGGTGCAGAGGGATATCGAAAAGCAGCAGGCCGAGGCGGCGTCGGCGGCCGCGGCCAATGCCAAGGCCGGGGCCGACTACCTGGCTCAGCTCGGCAAGCAGCCCGGCATCGTCACCCTGCCCTCGGGGCTGATGTACAAGGTGGTCTCCAGCCCCGATCCCAAGGCCGCCCAGCCGGCGGTGAGCGACAACGTCAAGGTCAATTACGAAGGCAAGCTGGTCAACGGCAAGATCTTCGACTCGTCCTACCAGCGCAATCAGCCGGCCAGCTTCCCGCTGAGCCGCGTCGTTCAGGCCTGGCAGATGGCCCTGCCGATGATGCACAAGGGCGATACCTGGATGCTGTATGTGCCGCCGTCGCTGGGCTATGGCGAGGTCGGCGCCGGCGAGGATATCCCGCCCAACAGCGTGCTGATCTTCAAGATCCAGCTGCTGGATATCAATCCGAAGCCATAAACCAGAAAGGGCGCTTCCATGACCGGAAGCGCCCTTCGTCTTGACTATGGACGTTTTACCCGCGGACCCGATTGATCAGCGCCGCGGTAGATGGATCGTGTGGCGCCGGGGTGGTGGCGGTAAAGTCCTTCAGAACGGCGACGCCGAGCGTCTTGCCGAGCTCGACGCCCCATTGGTCGAAGCTGTTCAGGCCCATGACGATGCCTTCGACGAAGGTCTTGTGCTCATAAAGGGCCAACAGGGCGCCGAGCGTTTCCGGCGTCAGTTCGTCCATCAGCACCAAGGTCGACGGCTTGTTGCCGGGGCAGACCTTTTGCGGGGCGATCTGAGCGGTCCTGGCGGCGTCCATGCCGAGCGCCTTGCACTCGACTTGCGAGGTTTCCAGCGACTTGCCGACCATGAAGGCCTCACCCTGGGCGATAACGTTCGACAGCAGCTTCTTCTGCATGTCCTCGCTGGCCTCGGCATTCCTGGCCACGGCGATGAATTCCAGAGGCACGACATCGTTCGACTGGTGCAGCATCTGGAAGAAGGCATGCTGGGCATTGGTGCCTTCATCGCCGAAGACCACCGGGCAGGTCGCCACGTCGAGCAACTGGCCGGTCGGGCTGGTGCGCTTGCCGTTCGATTCCATTTCCAGCTGCTGCAGGAAGGCGGCCAGGCGGCGCAGACGGTGGACGTAGGGGATGACGGCGCGGCTCGGACGGCCGAGACCAATACGGTTATAGAGCTGCGAGGCCGCCAGGAAGACCGGGGCGTTCTGGTGCAGCGGCGCGGTATAGAAGTGCTCGTCCATGGCGTGGGCGCCGTCGAGCAGGCGCTGATAGACGTCATAGCCGAGCGCGATGATCAGGCTCAGTGACACCGCCGACCACAGCGAATAGCGGCCGCCGACCCAGTCCTTGAAGCCGAAGACGCGGTCGTGCGGGATGCCGTACTGGCTGGTCTTGTCGGCCGCGGTCGATACGGCGGCCATGTGCTTTTGGGCGGCCGCTTCGCCCAACCCCTTGACCAGCCAGTCGCGGGCGGCGACGAAGTTGGCCAGGGTCTCCTGGGTGCCGAAGGTCTTGGAGACCGCGATGACCAGGGTCTCGGCCGGATCGAGACCGGCCAGGGCCAGGGCCAGTTCGGAGCCGTCGACATTGGCGACGAACCGAATGTCGATCTGCGGCTGGAGCGGCGACAGGGCCTGGAAAAGCAGGCGTGGCCCAAGGTCCGAGCCGCCGATGCCGATATGGACCAGGGTCTTGAAGCGCTTGCCCGTCGATCCGGTAATCGCGCCGGACTGGATGCCTTCGGCATAGGCCTTCATGGCGTCGCGCGAGGCCTTGACGTCGGCGGCGATCTCGTCGCCGCGCAGGCGCCTATTGCCGGCATCCGTGTCGCGAAGGGCGACGTGCAGCACGGCGCGGCCTTCGGAGACGTTGATCTCCTGGCCGGTCCACATCTTTTCGCGGGCGGCGGCGAGGCCCGAAGCCTCGATCGAGGCGAGCGTGGCTTGGAAGCCGGCCTTGGTCCAGGCCTGCTTGGAGACGTCGACATAGAGACCGCAGACGCTCAGGCTCATGCGGGCCAGGCGCTCCGGGTCGGCGGCGAACTGGTCGACGATGCGGATGCCGGCATCGGCCTTCGCTTGGGATTTCAGGGCGTCTGCAGTCATCTTAACCTCCGGTGATCCAGGGCGCGGCGCGCGATTTTCGCCGGGTTCCATGTCAGAAGCGACGCCAGCCGTAAAGCGCTTATTTGTCTTGATTTCGCGATTGTGTGCCGGGCCTTCAGGATTGGTCCTAAGCCTGAAATCGCATCGCCAATCCCGCGCCACGCCGTACGCCCGCGGCCTTTCAGCGTATCGGCCAGGGCGCCGATCAGCGTAAGACCAATATGCAGCGGAAGCGTCGGGATCAGCAAGGCCAGCGGCATGTTTTTCAGATAGAGCCACAAACGGTTGCGATAGCCGTGATAGAGGGCGAAATCCGAGCGCACCGAGGTCGAGGCCGAGCCGACATGGTGGACGCGGGCATCCGGTACGAAACGGCAGGCCTGGCCGAGCAACTGGGCGCGGAACCCAAGGTCGGCGTCCTCGCAATAGGTGAAGAAGCGTTCGTCGAAACCGCCGAGCTGCTGCCACAGGTCGCGCCGGATGACGAAGGCGGCGCCGCAGGGGCCGAAAACCTCGGCGGGTGGCAAAGGCCCCACGGGTTGGCCATAGCCCATGCGATAGGGGAAGCCGAAAAAGGTCAGGGCGTCGCCGGCGCCATCCATTTGAGAGGGGTCGGCGGCGTCGAGTTGCAGCGAGGTGAACAGGCGCGCGTGCGGTTGGGCGGCGATGGCCGCCTGCATGGCGTCGAGCCAATCGGGGGCGGCAAAGGCGTCGGGATTGATAAAGCCGAGCCACTCGCCGCTCGCCATTTCGGCGGCGCGGTTATTGCCGGCGGCAAAGCCCAGGTTTTCGCCATGGAGGCGGAACCGAACCTGCGGAAACCGGATTTTCAAGGCATCGAAGTCGGTGCCGTCGTTCGAACCGTTGTCAGCGCAGATGATTTCGGCGTCGAAGGGGCTCAAGGCTTCAAGGCAAGGGTCGAGATAGCGGCCGCTGTTATAGGCCAGGATGATGAGGGTGAAGGTCATCTTTTTTGCCTCTCCTCCCCTGCGAAGTGGGCGCGGGCCGGCGAGGCGAGGCCATTGTTTTGCGCTAACTCAGCCAATCGTCCCCTCCCATTCCGCGCGGACCTCGGTGTCCGTCTCTCTCGGCAAATGCATGTCCCGCAAGGCTGCGAAATCGGCCTCCGGCAAGACCTGCTTCAACCCCCAAATCGCCGCCCCCCGCACCAGGGCGCTCTCATCCGTCATTCCGATCTTCAACGCCTCGATCGAACCCGTCCCCGCATTGCCCAGGGCATAGTGCACGTTGCGGAGGAACGCCGCACGCCCAATCCGCTTGACCGGCGATTTGCGGAACAGCTCGCGAAAGGCCGCGTCGTCCAGCCGCGCCAAGTCGGCCAGGGGCAAGGCGTCGAACCCTTCGCGCGCCTGCAATCGCATCTCGTGCGTCGCCTGGGCGAACTTGTTCCACGGACAGGCCGCCAGGCAGTCGTCGCAGCCATAGATGCGGTTGCCCATGGCGCGGCGGAACGTCTTCGGCCACGGCCCCTTATATTCGATCGTCAGATAGGACAGGCACTTGCGTGCATCGAGCCGATAGGGCCCGACGAACGCCTCGGTCGGACAGATGTCGAGACAGGCGTGGCAAGACCCACAATGATCGACCTCCGGCGCATCGGCCGCAATCACCTGGTCGGTCAGGATCACCCCTAAAAACAGCCACGAGCCGAAATCGCGCGACACCAGGTTGGTGTGCTTGCCCTGCCAGCCGATCCCGGCCAATGCCGCCAGCGGCTTTTCCATCAGGGGCGCCGTATCGACGAAGACCTTCACGTCGCCGCCGGTCTTCGACACCATCCAGCCGGCCAATTGCTTCAGCTTGCCCTTGATCAGCTCGTGATAGTCGTCGCCGCGGGCATAGACGCTGATATTGGCGATTTCCGGCTCGCCCAGGCGCTCCAGCGGATTGCGATCGGGCCCGTAATTATAGCCCAGCACCAGGGCGCCTTTGGCGTCAGCCCACATGTTTTGCGGATGCTTGCGGCGTTCGAGCGTCTCCTCCATCCACGCCATGTCACCGTGAAAACCGGCTTCGACAAAGACCTGGAGGCGGTCCGACGCTGCCCAGACTTCGGGCAAGGCGGCAAAGCGCGCAACGGAAAAGCCCAGCTGGAGGGCTTGCGCCCGTATCGTCTCAACAGTGGCGGCTTGGGGGCTTTTCAAAGCATGGGTCAATTTCGATAACCTTCCCCACGCCCTTTTTCTGACGCCTCACGTCTATCCAAAAAGTGAGGACACTTTTTGGCGCGAGGCTCGGTCAAAAATCCAGCTCTTTGTAATGGGCAGCCGCAGGCACGCCGGGCAGCTTGTCGTTGAGCAGCGGACGAAAGGCCGGCCGCGACTTCATCACCATGTACCAGGTCTTCAGCGCCGGGTAACGCGTCCAGTTGATCTCGTCGAGATAGTCCATGATGCTGAGTTGGGCGGCGCAGGCGAAGTCGGCATAGCTCAGGGTCCCGCCGGCCAGCCAGTTGCGACCCTCCAGCAGGCTTTCGAAATAGCGCAGGTGGTCGCGCAGGGCCTCGCGCCCGGCCTTCATGGCGCCGATGTCGGGCGCGCCGCGGCCCATCAGCCGCTTTTCCATCTTTTCATGCAGCAGCAGGGCATTGACCTCGAAGTCGAACTTGCGCTCGAACCAGCCGACCAGACGGCGGGCCTCGGCGCGTTCATTGACATTCGACGGCCACAGGGCCGGCTCCTTGTAGGTCTCCTCGATGTGCTCGAGGATGGCGCGCTCTTCGCAGACCTTGTGCGTGGCGCCGGTCTCGCCCTCTTCGGGCGTCTCGACCAGGATCGGCAGCAGGCCCGAGGGGTTCATGCGGATGATATCGTCGGTCGGTTCCCAGTAGCGCACCTGGGTCTCGTCGAAACTCAACTTCTTCTCGCCGAGCGCAAGGCGCACCACCCGCGAATGGGGGTCGAACGGGAAATGATAAAGTTGACGCTGACGGGACGACATCAGCCCTGATTACTGTGCGTCCCCAGTCGTTGCAACCTCGAGATCTTCGATTTCGCTGAAAACCCCGCCGTGCGGTTCGGCCTCGCCCTGGGGATCGGGATGGATGATGATGTCGGCATTGGGAAAGACGTCGATCAGCCGGGTCTCGGCGGCAATGATGATGCGGTGCGCCTCGGCCAGGCTGAGGCGCGGATCGAGCTCGACGTGCATCTGGATCAGGACATAGGGCCCGGCCAGGCGCGTGCGGATCTGATGCACGCCACGCACCGAACCGTCGGCAAGGACCAGCTCACGGATACGAGCGACATCCTCGTCGCTCATCGCCCGGTCCATCAGGTGGTCGGCGGCCTCGCGCAGCACGCCGATGGCGCTCCACACGAACCAGACCGCCATGGCGAAGCCGGCCAGGGTATCGACGATCGGAAAGCCCAGGCCAGCGGCGACAACGCCGACAATGGCGACGATATTGGTCAGCAGGTCGGTGACGTAGTGCATGCGATCGGCCGAGACGGCGACCGAAGCCTCGTCGCGCAGGATGCGCGTCTGCACCGTCACCAGGCCGAAGGTGAGGATGATCGACACGACCAGGACGCCGATCGCCCAGGCCGAGGCGCGCACCGGTTCCGGGTGCAGGACGTGGCCGATACAGTCCTGCATGATCAGGGCGCCCGAGGCGAAAACCAGGGCGGCCTGGAACAGGGCCGAGAAGGCTTCGGCCTTGCCGTGACCGAACGGATGCTCCTTGTCGGGCGGCGTCTTGGCGTAGCGCACGGCGATGTAGGTGATCGCCGAGGCGACGAGATCGAGGCCGGAATCGGTTAACGAAGCCAGGATCGACAGCGATCCCGACATCACCATGGCCCCACCCTTCAGCATGACCAGGATGGCGGCCACCGTGACTGAAAGGGTCGCCGCCAGCACGACCTTGGACGGAACGGGCGCGCCGCTCACATTTGCTTGATTCTTATCGGGTTGTACGTGATCAATCATAAGCCTAACTAGGCGGTTCCAGGGGGCAGTACAAGGGACCCGGGCGGATCACGTCTTCACACGCAAACCTGTTAATAAGATCCTAATCCATGATGGATTTTGTTAACGGATTATGCCACGATTTTTAACGAATCAATCTTGATAAAAACAGAGTGGACTAGCGTAAAATGTCACGAGTCTGGATCAGCCGAGCGGAGGCGCTGGAGCGCCTCGACGTCAAGCCGCAAACCCTCTATGCCTATGTCAGCCGGTCTCGCATCGCGGCGAAGAGCGACCCCAGCCATCCGCGCAAGAGCCTCTATGCCCTCGACGACGTCGAGCGCCTGGCCCTGCGTACGCCCGGCCGCACCTCGGGCGCCACCACGCCTGCCCCGCGCCTGGAAGCCTTGAGCGGCGGCGCCGTTACCCGCGGCGAAGCGGCCATCGATACCGAGGTGTCGATCACCATCGACGGCCGGCACTATTATCGCGGCCACGACGCGGTGGCGCTGAGCCAGACCGAGAATTTCGAGGCCGTCGCCGCCCTGTTGTGGCTGAGCCAGAGCCCCAACCCCTTCGGGCCGCTGAAACCGCGCCCGGACGTCAACTTTCCGGGCGGTCCGCGCCTGCGCGTCCTGTCGATGCTCAGCCGCCGTCTCGAAGAAGACGCCATGGCCGAGGTTCACCCGGATCGCGACCTGGGTCTGGAAGCGGCCAGCCTGGTCAATGAAATGGTCGACGCCGTGACCAATGGCGGGCCGCGCCTGTTCTTCCACCAGCGCCTGGCGCGCGCCTGGAAGGTCTATGACAACAAGGACATCGACCTGATCCGCCGGGCCCTCGTGCTGTCGGCCGACACCACGCTGGACGACGCCACCTTCGCCGCCCGCGTCGCCGCCTCGGCCCAGGGCCCGCTGGCCGTGCCGCTGATGACCGGTTTCGCCACCCTGACCGGACCGCGCCTGGGCGGGCGCATTTCGCGCGCCGAAGCCTATGTCACCCAGGTCCGCCGCCAGGGCAATGCCCAGGCCGTCGCCAAGGCGCTGATCGAACGCGGCCTGGAGATTCCAGGTTTCGAAGCCGACCAGTCGCCGTCGGAAACCATTCGCGCCCAAAGCCTGATCGACGCCGCTCCGCATATGGGCGCCGACCTCAAGGCCATTCTCAAGGTTGGTGAGGACCTGAGCGGCCGTCCGGCCGGCATGTCTTTGGCCCTGGCCCTGATCGGCCGCCACATGGACCTGCCGCGCGAGGCGCCCTTAGTGCTGTACGGCATCGGCCGTAGCTCAGGCCTGCTCGCCCATTCGATCGAGCAGATGGCGTCGGGGGCCGCGCCCAAGGCGCGCCTGCGCTATATCGGGTCGCACCCGCATATTTTGCCCCACGCCGCGGAATAGGATCACGCGTCTTTTCAAGCGCGCAAAATTCCTTCATGTATAGCCTTTAAACGACCGAAACTCCGTCATTTTAAGGGAAATACATGTCCGCCACGTGCAATGGTGTAATTGACACCGGCTTTGTCAGCCTGGGCTATGCCAAGGTCGCTTTCCTGGGCCTGGTCCAGGGCATTACCGAACTGCTGCCGATCTCGTCGACCGCGCACATGCGCATTGTGCCGGCCCTGCTCGGCTGGCAGGATCCGGGCTCGGCCTTCTCGGCCGCCATGCAGATGGCGGCCCTTGTCGGCGTCGTCAGCTACTTCTGGAAGGACATTGCCGGGCTGGCGGGCGGTTCGGTCGGTGCCGCGGTCAAGGGCGACTTCAAGAACCGCGACCTGCTCATGGTGATGTATATCGTCCTCGGGACGATCCCCATCGCCGTGGCCGGCCTGCTGCTGCAGAAGGTGCTGAATGCCTGCAATTCCCCCCTGCGCAGCGTCACGGTCATCGGCGCCGCCTGCGTCGTCATGGGCGGCCTGCTGGCGGTCGCCGAACTGACCGCCAAGCACCGCCGCACCATGGGCCAGGCCTCACTGCTCGATGCCGTTCTGATCGGCCTCGCCCAGGCGTGCACGCTCGTTCCCGGCGTGTCGCGTTCGGGTTCGACCCTGACGGCCGCCCTGGCGCTGGGTTTTCAGCGCGAGGAAGCGGCGCGCTTCTCGTTCCTGCTGGGCCTGCCGGCGATCGCCCTGGCCGGCCTCAAGGAAATCGCTGAACTGCATAAGGCCCACCTCGACGGCCATGGCTGGTCGATCCTCGCGGTCGGCCTGGTCGTCGGCGCCATCTCGTCGGTTGTCACGATCTGGGGCCTGATGCGCTTCCTGGAGCGTTTTTCGACCTGGCCGTTCGTCGCCTACCGCATCGTGCTCGGCGTGGGCCTGCTGGCGGGCGCCGCCTACGGCGTTCTTCACTAAAACCCGCGCGAAGCACCTGCCTCTATCGAAGCGCAGGCGCCCGTTACGCACACGAACCATCTGTGCAAATCGCGAAGCGATTATCTGTGTCATCTGTGGCCGCTCTTACCGACAGCAAGGGGGCCACGGATGGCACAGATGATCACAGATCAAAGGGCGCCGATAGCGCCCCTTTTTTATGCTTAAGCCGCGACGCGGATCAGGCTCAGGAAGGCATTGACCTCGGCCGACATGGCGTCGACCTGTTCGCTCAAGGAACCCGCGCCATCCAGCACGTCGCGCGAGGTTTCCGAGGTCGTCTGGGACGCCTTGGCGACGTGGACGAGGTCGGTATTGATGTCCTGGGCGCCGGTCGCGACCTGGGCGATATTGCTGGCGATATTGCTGGTCGCCGCCGTCTGTTCGGTGACGCCGGCGGCGATCGCCGTGGCGACGCCGTTGATGCGTTCGATGGTTTCGCTGATCGAGCGGATGGCGTCGACCGTCTCTTGCGTCACATCCTGCATCGTCTTGATGTGGTCGCGGATTTCCGAAGTGGCGCGCGAGGTCTGGGCCGACAGGTTCTTCACCTCGCCGGCGACGACGGCGAAGCCGGCCCCGGCGGCGCCGGCACGGGCCGCTTCGATGGTCGCATTGAGCGCCAGCAGGTTGGTCTGGCCGGCAATGTCCTGGATCAGGGCGACGACGTCGCCGATGCGCGCGGCCGCCTTGGACAGGTTGTCGACCGTGGCGCTGGTGCGCTCGGCCTGCTCGGTGGCGGCGAGGGTCATCAGGGTGGTGTCGCCGACCTGGCGGCCGATCTCGGCGATCGAGGCCGACAGTTCCTCGGTGGCCGAGGCCACGGTCTGCATATTGCCGGACGACTGCGAGGTGACGGCGGCCATCGAGCTTGAGCGTTCATCGGCGTCGCGGGCCGCGGCGTCGAGCCTGGTCGCCGCCTGGTTCAGGTCACGCGCCGTATTGCCGACGCGGGCGGCGACAGACTTGATCTGGTGTTCGAAGCCTTCGGCGCTCTTCAGGATCTGCAAAGCCTTGGCATTGTCGCGCTCCATCTGGACGCGGGCTTCGGCCTGTTCGGCCTCCAGGCGCGCGACGTCGGCCAGGTTGATCTTGAAGGCGGAGACGGCGCGGGCGATCTCGCCGACCTCGTCCTGGCGGCCTTCGTGCGGCACAGAGGCGACGGCCTGGCCTTCGATCAGGCGATGCAGCAGGTCCGACAAGGTCTTCAGCGGCGCCGAGATATGGCGGACGGCAACGAAGTTGATCACCGTACCGGCAACCAGGGCCAGGACGCCGATCAGGGTGCCGATGGCCAGGATCTGGCCGGACAGGCGGTCGAAGTCCTTATCCGATTGTGTTGCGGCCGCAGTGGCGGCATTGGCCAGTTCGATCAGGGGCGCGGTCATGGCGCCACGCTTTTCATCGAGCCCGTCGTCCATATGGCGGATTTCCGGGGTCAGGTCGCTGGTCGCCTTCAGGGCCGGCAGCATCTGGTTGTCGAAGGCCCCGACATAGTCCGCGTAGGCCGCCTGGGCCTTGTCGAGCCGGGCGACCTGGCCGGCATCCGTCAGTTGGGCCCGCAATTGCGGGAACAGGGCGGACGCATCGACCTTGGCCTTGGCCCAGTCGGTCGCGGTCTGGTCCAACTGGTGGTTGATCTCGGCATCGGCGATGACCTGGTAGAGGGCGGCGCCCTCTCCGGACAGCTGCTGCGCCAGGGCGGCGGAGCGCACCTGGGTCATTCCCTGGTCCTGCAGGGCGCGCAGGTGCGTCAGGGACGCCCACGAACCGGCAATGAAGGCCGCCATCGCAATAACGAAGACGAGGGAGGCGGCGAAGAGCTTGTGGCCGATGGAGATTTTCATGTGACGCAACCAAACACTGAGTGTGGGTTGCATGAATACACCCGCCAGGGTTAACGAACCCCTGCCGCGATATCGCCGTTATGTCCTGTTGCGAGTAGGGATTTAGACGTCGGCGCTGACCGGCACGGCGAACTGGCCGTTGGTGCGGAAGCGCCACAGATAGCCGGGGGCGATCGATTCCAGCGCCGTCGGGGCGATGCCGAGATCCTTGAGGCCCTTGCCCTGGGCGACATAGTCGCGCTTCAGCATCAACACCTGGTCGGTGGTCAGCAGCGGCGGGAAACCCAGGCCGCCGGCGATGTCGCCGAACACGCCGATGACACGGGCGCCCAGCGTCGGCAGATAGACCAGCGGGCGCGGCGTCATGACTTCACGGCCGACATAGTTGATCAGGTCGCCGAAGCTGTAGACTTCCGGGCCACCCAGCTCATAGGTCTGGCCATAGGCGGACGGGTTGCCCAGGACGCGCGCGACGGCCGCGGCGACGTCGCCGACATAGACCGGCTGGAACTTGGTCTTGGCGCCGCCGATCGCCGGCATGAAGGGAAAGCTCTTCACCTGGCCGGCCAGTTGCGTGATGAAGCTGTCCTGAGGCCCAAAGATCAGGCTGGGGCGCAGGATCACGGCTTGGGCGATCGCCTTGCGCACACCCTCTTCGCCCTTGGCCTTGGAGGACGAATATTGCGACGGCGCCTTGGGGTCGGCGCCCAGGGCCGAGACCTGGACGAAATCATGGATGCCCTTGGCGGCACAGATCTCGGCGATGCGGGTCGCGGCGGCGCGGTGCAGGGCGTCGAAGCTGGTGCCCATGGTCTGGTGGCGGATGCCGACCAGGTTGACGCAGGCCGTGGCGCCGTTCAGGGCGGCGGTGACGTCGCCTTCGCGGCGGATATCGCAGCGCACGACCTGGATCTGGCCAACGTCGCCGTTGGGCTTCAGGTCATAGGCATTGACCGGATTGCGCACCGCGACGCGGATGCGCCAGCCCTGGCGCGCCAGCGCGCGCACGACCTGCTTGCCGACGAAACCGGAACCGCCGAAAACCGTCACCACCTGGGCCATGACCGAAATTTCCTTCAAACCTTCGCGCGGGACTCACACGACGCGCATATAGAACCGTCGATAGCTCAAGGTTTTCGCATCCGCAACGGTTTAACAAGGAATTTGGACTGCCTTTCGAGCGATATTCGGTCACGGGCGCACATTTTGGGATAGACGCGCCTGACAACGGAAGACATAACGGTCATGAAACAGACATGAGACTTGGATTGCCGGCGTGAGCGGAGGAAAACCGACTATCGACGATGTCGCCGCCCTGGCCGGGGTGGCCCGGGTGACGGTTTCGCGCGTGCTCAACGGCGGTCCCAATGTCTCGGCCAAGGCCCGCGACGCCGTGATGACCGCCGTCGACAAGCTGCAGTACAAGATGAACATGCAGGCGCGCTTCCTGGCCGGCGGGCGTAGCCAGGTCATCGGCCTGGTCTATGCCTCGGACCTCGATGCCGAGCCCAACTCGTTCTACTATAGCGCGCTGGAAATCGGCGCCATGCGGGCCTGCGGCGCCAATGGCTTTCAGTGCATGCTGCACGCCGTCAACCAGCACTCGACGCGCATCCTCGAAAGCATCGTCAACCTGATCGAGACGCGGCGCTATGACGGCCTGATCCTGACGCCGCCCCTGGCCGACGACCTGGAACTGCTGACCGAACTGCGCCGCCGCAACTATCCCTTCGTCGGCGTGTCGGCCGGCCGCAACGCCCAGGCGATGATCGCCGGCGTCGGTATCGACGACGAGGTCGCCGGCTTCGAGATCACCCGCTACCTGCTGTCGTTGGGCCATACGCGGTTCGGCTTCATCCGCGGCCTGGAAGGCCACCTGTCGGCCGAGGACCGGTATCTGGGCTTTAACCGCGCCCTGGAAAGCGCCGGACTCAACGTCGCCGACATGCACGTCGAACGCGGCAATTTCAGCTTCAAATCCGGCACGACGCTGAGCGAGGTCATCATCAACGGCCCGGTCAAGCCGACCGCCCTGATCTGCGCCAATGACGACATGGCCGTCGGCGCCTCGTTCACGGCGCACAAGCTGGGCCTGGACATTCCGCGCGACCTGTCGATCGTCGGCTTCGACGACACACCGGTCTCGGAAATCATCTGGCCGCCGCTGACCACGGTGCACCAGCCCCTGCGCGCCATGGGGGCGCGTGCGGTCGAGCTTTTGTTCAACCTGATCAATAGCGACCACGTCTCGACGCCCGAACAGCGCTTCGAACTGATCCCCCATCGCATCATCCAGCGGGAATCCTCGGCCCCGCCGAAGTCGGTGCCGGTCCGCCAGGCCTGACCGACGTCCGGCGCGCAGTGACCCGGCCCCCCCGGCTCGACCCTTCGCTCTGCGCTTTTTCTCGCACTTGACCGAACGGCGGTATCCCGACTGCCGCCTCATGTCAAAATGGAAACGCTCCCAATTTAGATAGTCCCATTTGTGTCGAATTTGGCACAGCACCCAAAAAATGCCTTGGAAATCGGCACAGAATCGTCATCCTTTTCGAATCCGATTGACAACCCTCCCCATTGACACCGTATTGGAAGCGCTTCCAATATCCGGCGCGTTTTCATAATGCCGGACCAACAGACGATCCCCAAAGGGAGGGAACAGATGAGGATTTTCACGAGCCGCCTGCGCGGTGGGCGCGCGCTGCTTATGTCCACTGCCGCCGGCATGGCGATGGTGATGCTGGGCGCCGCGGGCGCCCAGGCCCAGGACGCCAACAGCACGACCACGACCGCGGCCAAGACCGATGACGGCAACACCACCGTCGTCGTCACCGGCATCCGCCGCAGTCTGCAAGACTCGCTGAGCGTCAAACGCAAGTCGAACTCGATCGTCGAAGCCGTCTCGTCCGAAGACATCGGCAAGCTGCCCGACGAATCCATCGCCGACTCGCTGACCCGCCTGCCGGGCCTGGCCGGCCAGTTGGTCAAGGGCCGCTATCAGGACATCTCGATCCGCGGCCTGTCGCCGGACTTCACCGCGACCCTGCTCAACGACTATCAGCAAGCCTCGACCGGCAACAACCGCGCCGCCGAATACGACCAGTATCCGTCGGAACTGATCAGCGGCGCCACGGTCTACAAGACCCCGGACGCCACCCTGGTCGGCCAGGGCCTGGCCGGTACGGTCGACCTGCACACCGTCAATCCGCTCGACTTCAGCCACCGCGTCATCGCGGTCGACGCGCGCGGCACCTTCAACAACGAAGGCAAGCTGAACCCCGGCTCCAAGACGACCGGCAACCGTCTCAGCTTCGCCTATATCGACCGCTTCATGAACGGCCGCCTCGGCATCTCGTTGGGCTATGCCCACGAAGATTCGCCGGACCAGGAAAAGCACTATCACGCCTGGTGGTGGGACAAGCAGGCGACATACACCACGTCGGATGGCGCGACCCACAGCCTGCTGCCGGCCGCTGACGCCAATGCGGTCGCCCTGCAGGGCGCCGAACTCTATGACTATTCGCGCACCCTGACGCGCGACAGCGTGATGGGCACCATCGCCTTCAAGGGTTCGGACAACTTCACCTCCATCAACGACTTCTTCGTGTCGAAGATGGACCAGACCGAAATCATGCACGGCGTCGAGTGGTATCAGTCGGCCTATGTCGACAATCCGTCCGATCCGAACGCAGCACAGCGTACGATCGCCAATCCGACATTCGCGACCATCGGCGGCTCGCTGGTCAATACCGGCGGTGCGATCAACTACGTCACGCCGATCATCATCAGCAACTACAATACCCGCCGGGAAAACCTGCACTCCCTGATCTCGCGCAACCGCCTGAACGAAGGCGATTGGACGTTCCAGGGCGACCTCAGCTATTCGTACGCCGAGCGCAAGGAAACCAATATGGAGCAGTATGCGGGCTATGGTTCGACCCGCACGCCGGACACCATCACCTACAGCAATGTGGCGACCAATGGCTTTCCGACCCTGACCCCGGGGCTCAGCTATGCCAGCGCCGCGACGGTCGAACTGGGTGACACCGCGCCGTGGGGCGGTTGGGGCCATGACGGCACCATCCACAATCCGGCGGAAAAGGACACCTTCACCGAAGGCAAGCTGGCCGGCACGTACAATTTCCACGGCGACTGGAACAAGGTCTTCTCCAGCTTCAATCTCGGCGTCGATTATTCGGATCGCGTCAAGCACAAGACCGAAGACGACCGCAACCTGTTCCTGATCGGCTCGCAGACCGGCGGCACCTATAATTCGTCGTTCCGCGCCGCCATCCCCCAAGCCGCGCAAATGAGCCAGACGGTCGATCTATCGTGGGGCGGCTTCGGCCAGTTGGCCGACTATGACCCGGTCAAGGCGCTGTCGGCCTATACCACCTCGCCGATCGACGACCCGAACCAGTACGACAAGGAATGGCAGGTCACTGAAAAGCTGGCGACCTACTACGCCCAGCTGAACATCGAATCGCAGCTGTTCGGCTTCGCCACCCACGGCAATATCGGCGCCCAGTACGTCGCCGCCGACCAGCAGTCCCAGGGCTTCATCACCCAGGGCACCAATGCGGACGGCACGGCCAAGTTCTCGCCCTACTCGGCCTCGATCAAGTACGGCAACTTCCTGCCGAATTTCAACCTGACGGTCGACCTGCCGTGGGACGAAGAAGTGCGCTTCGGCCTGGCCCGCGAAATGTCGCGGCCGCGTCTCGACGACCTGCGCGCCAACGCCTCGGCCGGCGTGTCCAAGCCCGGCGGCATTACCTCGACCGGCCAGGTCGCCATTTACGGCGCCTGGAGCGGCAGCGGCGGCAATCCGAACCTGCGGCCGTGGGTGGGCGACGCCGTCGACCTGAGCTATACAAAGTACGTCTCCAAGTCGAGCTACGTGTCGTTGGCCTATTTCCACAAGCACCTGCTGACCTATATCTATAGCGATACGGACAAGACTTTCGACTTTACCGGCTACCCGAACATCCTGGGCTATCCGGTCGATCCGTCGATCGGCAATATCGGCCCCTATACCCGGCCGCAAAACGGCCATGGCGGCAATGTCGAGGGCCTGGAACTGTCCGGCACGCTCGACGGCAAGCTGGTTCATCCGCTGCTCGACGGCTTCGGCGTGACCGGCAGCTATTCGCGCAGCTGGACCGACATCAAGTCGAACGGCCCGACCGATACCAGCGGCGTGCCGCTGCCGGGCTTCTCGGGAACCGTCTACAGCTGGACGGCCTTCTATGAAAAGTACGGCTTCTCGGCCCGCCTCAGCGAACGTTACCGCGCCGCCTACCGCGGCGAAGTGATCCAGCTGTACGCCACCCCGGGCTATGTCGAAATCGAACCGCAGAAGAGCTACGACGCCCAGATCAGCTACGACATCAAGGACGGCCCGCTCAAGGGCACGACCCTGCTGCTGCAAGGCTATAATCTGACCAACGAGCCCTATCGTGAATATCTCAGCGTGACGCCGAGCCCGAGCCCGACGGCGCTGAACAAGATCGAGACCTACGGCCGCGTCCTCATGGCCGGCTTCAACTACAAGTTCCAATAGTTCTCCCGGCGACGGTTGCTCCCAACCGAATCCGCCCCTTGCGGGGGACGGCCACCCAGGTCAGTCCCCCGCCTTTTTCTTTCCTTCTTTTTCTTTCGTACAGGCGGCCAGAACGGCCGCGAGGATATCTCATGTCCGTCTTGACCTCCGCCGCTCCCCTCGCCCTTGCCGTCGCCCTGGGCCTGGCCCTGCCGGCCACCGCCGCCGACTGGCCGCATGTGACCTCGGCCATCCCCGCCGACGCCAGGATGGAAGCGAAGATCGCCCGCCTGGTGAAGGGCATGAGCCTGCGCCAGAAGGTGGCGCAGATGACCCAGGTCGAAATCAAGACGGTCGACCCCACGGACATCAAGACCTGGCAGTTCGGTTCGGTGCTGAACGGCGGCGGGTCGTGGCCGAACATGGACAAGCACGCCTCCGCCCGCGACTGGGTGAAGATGGCCGACGCGCTCGATGCGCAATCGAAAATTCCGCTGCTGTGGGGCACCGATGCCGTCCACGGCCATTCCAACGTCTATGGCGCCACCCTGTTCCCGCACAATATCGGCCTGGGCGCCGCCCACGACCCCGAACTGGTCAAGGCAATCGGCCAGGCGACCGGCAAGGCCGTGCGCGCCACCGGCGTCAACTGGGCCTTCGCCCCGACGCTGGCCGTCGTCGAGAACGAACGCTGGGGCCGCGCCTACGAAGGCTTCTCGTCCGATCCGCAATGGGTGCGCGCCTATGCGGCCGCCTATACCACCGGCTTGCAGGGCGATTTCTCCAAGGCCTCCAACGTCGTCGCCACCGCCAAGCATTTCATGGGCGACGGCGCTACCGATCATGGCGTCAACGAAGGCGTCTCTACCGTTTCCGAAGCCGACATGGCCACTATCCATGCCCAGGGCTATTACGGCGCCATCGGCGCGGGCGTGCAGACCATCATGGCCTCGTACAACAGCTGGACGGATGCGACGACCGGCAAGGTTTACGGCAAGATGCACGGCGATCGATATCTGATGACCGACGTGCTCAAGGACAAGATCGGCTTTGACGGCTTTATCGTCTCCGACTGGAACGCCATCGCCCAGATTCCGGGCTGCACGATCGATCACTGTCCCCAGGCGATCAATGCCGGCATCGACATGATCATGGTGCCGTTCGACTGGAAAACCTTCATCGACAACACCGTCGCCGACGTCCAGTCCGGCGCGATCGCCCAGTCGCGCATCGACGACGCCGTCACCCGCATCCTGCGCGTCAAGATGCGCGCCCACCTGTTCGACCACAAGCCATCGAATAATCCCTATGCCGGCAAGGCGGAGGCTTTGCAGGCGCGCGAATTGGGCCGCCGCGCCGTCGCCGAATCTCTCGTTCTTTTGAAGAACAACAATTCAGCCCTGCCTTTGAAGGCCGGGGCCCGGATCCTGGTCGTCGGCAAGAGCGCCGATACCCTGGCCGACCAGGCCGGGGGCTGGTCGATCACCTGGCAAGGCACCGACACCAGCAATGCCGACTTCCCCAATGCCGACAGCGTGCTGAGCGCCATCAGGGCGGCCAATAAGGGCGGCAGTGTCACCTATTCGGCAACCGGCGCCGATGTCGACGTCAGTCAGTATGACGCGGTCATCGCCGTCATCGGCGAGACGCCCTATGCCGAGACGGCCGGCGACCTCAAGCCCGGCACGACGCTTTCCCACACCGCACGCTACCCCGAGGATCTCAAGGCGCTGCAGGCTGTGTCCGGCAAGGGCAAGCCGGTGATCACCGTCTTCGAATCCGGCCGCACCGTCTATGCCAACGATCTGATCAACGCTTCGGACGCCTTCGTCGCCGCCTGGCTGCCGGGCAGCGAGGGCAAGGGCGTCACCGACGTGCTGTTCGGCGCCAAGGATTTCCGGGGCACCCTGTCCTTTGCCTGGCCGGCAACGGCCTGCGAAGGCGTCGCGCTATTCCCGCTGGGCTACGGGCTGACCTATGCCCGGCCCAAGGCGATGGCCGCCCTGGCCGAAGATACGACCAAGGCCTGTCCGGTCGGCTAAGCTGACTCTGTACGCGTAAACGCATTCGGGGACATCGCATCACTCGAAGCGCCTAAAAACCAAATAGGGGAAGGACATCATGAAACCTGCATTTTCGAAAAAGCTCGGCTACTCGGCCTCGGTCCTGGCCGTGTGCGCTCTGACACTGCTTTCCGCGTGCGGCGGTGGAGGCGGTTCCAGCGGCGGATCGGGCGGCGGCGCGACCAGTTCCTCGAGCGCGTCCTCCTCATCCAGCTCCTCTTCATCGTCCGCCCCTTCGTCGTCGTCTTCTTCGTCCTCGTCTTCTG
>FTCT01001691.1_pt1 | contig 20047 bp, 14 predicted proteins | sample 1658881 | NCBI WGS metagenome assembly FTCT01 (sample SAMEA3914864, study PRJEB12502) | metagenome | biome: forest; material: soil | place: USA | collected 2012-03-12 | depth 0.3 m | reverse complement strand
TTCGCTCAGCAGCTCATCCAGAATGGCGGTCTTGCCCTTGGCGGTCAGTTGCGCCTCGAGCTCGAGCTGATGGTCGAAATAGTCTTCGATGGCGCCCTTGTTGCGGCCCGTGACGAACACGAAGTGCTCGATCCCCGCCGCCTTCGCTTCGGCCACCACGTAGGACAGGATCGGCCGGTCCACCACGTTCAGCAGTTCTTTCGGAACCACCTTCGTTCCCGGCAGGACCCGCGTCCCCAATCCCGCAACCGGCACTACCGCCTTGCGCACCCGTTTCAATGACACAATGAAACTCCTGAATCTAAAATAGTGGCTGGAAAATCTCTACTGGATCCAATACCGATCCCGAGCCGCAGGCTACTTTGTTGCGTCGCAAAATTCAATTGCAAAACGGTCGGTACGGTGCCGCATCTTTCCACGCGACAGGGCGGCACCGGCAAGAAATGTGCCGCGCCTACCTTTCGGAAAAATTAATGGAAAAATTTACCTAAGCCATTTCACATACGCCCGGGATGGGTATTATGTGCGCTGCATGGTGGCGGGGGCGTCGCAGCAAAAACGGAGACGGGAATGACGGCGGTTCTGGTGGCGGGCGGCGCGGGATATATCGGCGCGCAGACCTGCAAGGCATTGTCGCAGGCCGGCTACCTGCCGGTGACGCTCGACAACCTGGTGACGGGCTACGAAGCCGCCGTCAAATGGGGACCGTTGATCAAGGCCGATCTTCGCGACCGCGAAGCGATCCTGAAGGCTATCGAAGACCACAAGATCACCAGCGCCATCCATTTCGCCGCCTATAGCCTCGTCGGCGAGAGCACGAAGAACCCCGCCAAATATTACGACAACAATGTCGGGGCGGCGACGGCCTTCGCCTCCGCTCTGGTCGAAGGCGGCGTCGAAGCCATCGTCTTTTCGTCGACGGCGGCGGCCTACGGGATTCCGTCGGTGACGCCGATCCCCGAAGACCATGTGCTGGCGCCGATCAATCCTTACGGCGGCAGCAAGATCGCCTTCGAGCAGGTCCTGCACTGGATGGGCCAGGCGCACCCGCTGCGCCATACGATCCTGCGCTACTTCAACGCCGCCGGCGCCGATCCCGACGGAGAGATCGGCGAAAGCCACAATCCGGAAACGCATCTTATTCCGCTGATCTGCCAGGCGGCCCTGGGCACCGGCAAGCCCCTGACCGTCTTCGGTACGGACTACGACACCAAGGACGGCACGGCGATCCGCGACTATATCCACGTCGTCGATCTGGCCGCGGCGCACGTGGCGGCCGTCAAGCGCCTGCTCGATGGCGGCGAAAGCCGTATCTTCAACGTCGGCACCGGTGAAGGCGTGACCGTCAAGGAAATGCTGACGACGGCGGAAAAGGTCCTGGGCCGTCCCGTCCCCCACAGTTACGGTCCCCGTCGCGAAGGCGATCCGGAATCGCTGGTCGCCGACGTCAAACGCATTCGCGCCGAGCTCGACTGGCAAGCGAAGCACAGCGACCTGGAGACCCTGATCCGCACCGCGGCGGCCTGGCAGGCCAACAAAAAGTACTGATACGAAAAAGGCCGCATCCCCGAAGGACGCGGCCTTTTTATTTCTGTCTTCGGAGCGTGTTACGCGGCCGCCGTGCTTTTCGCCTCGTCAAGCAGACCGTACATCTGCTCGTAGGCGGCGCGGATGATCTCGACCTGGCGATTGAGGCCGGCCGTACCTTCCGCGCTGATACGCGCCTTGTCCGCCAGAATCTGCTTCACGGCGTCGGCCACCTGATCCGACCAGCCCTCGGTGTTGAGGTTCTTGGTGGGGATCGGGTATTGCAGGGCGGCGAAGATACCGGTCAGCTTGAAGACCGACGGCTCGATGGTGACGACGGGCGTGCCTTCGCACAGCGACAGGATCGACGAGTGCAGGCGGCTGCTGATCAGCACGTCGACGCGTGAGAAGACGGTGCGCAGGTCGTAATAGTTGGGCTGGCGGTCGATGACCAGGCCGCCGTGCTTGCGCGCCATGTCGTGGAAGACTTCCAGGTCGTGGTTGGCGGCGTTCGACACGTAGACGAACTGGCGCTCGAAGCTCTTAAGCTTTTCGAACAGGCTGTCCCATTCGTTCTTGCCCTTGAAGGCTTCCAGGCCGTTGATCGAAAACCCGATCGCGCCCGGTTTGATGTCGAGGTCGGTCGTCTTGTCGATCTGGTAGGTCGAGGCCAGGAAGACGAGGTCGGGCACGACGTGCGCCTTGGCCGGATCGACGCCCAGCTCCAGAACCTTTTCACGCGACGGCACTTCGCGCACGGCGATGAAGTCGGTCTTACGATAGACGTGCTCGACGACGATCTGCAGGCGGTCGTCGGCGACTTCCAGGCTGTGGTTGATGATGGCTGTCTTCTTGCCCAGCTTTTGCGCCACGCGCATCAGGAGCAGGATGCGGAAGGTCTGGTGCGGGTTGCCGGTCGGGTGGAATTCGCCGGCGGGGTTCCACACCACCAGGTCCGACCACGCCACGGTGTTGAGAATCTGGCTGGTCTCTTCCTGGCCGATCAGGCCCAGCGCCGCCAGGTTGCGGCGGTAGCCGATGGCGCGCTTCAGCTTCTTGATCGTGCCCGGCAGTTCGCGCGCGCTTTCATTGAGGTGAACCAGGCTTTCAGCGGCGATCGGCGCCAGCACGGACGAACGGCCGTTGGCCTTTGCGACCAGGCTGTCGGCCAGCTTGTCGAAGGCGGTGCAGATCTCGGCCTTGGAGCGGCCCAGGCGATCCAGCATCATGTGTTCGAAATAGACCGGATAGCGGTCGATGGCGCGGACTTCCGAATTCGGATGCGCGTCAAGCATGCGGATCAGTTCGCGCGACAGGGCTTCGTTGCCGGCGTTCTGCGTGGACAGCCGCGTAATAACGGCGATTTTCGAGTTGGTCACGTCGGTATTCCTTTAATTTCGAACAGCTATTTTTGGAACTTCAAAAGTTTGGCGCCGAAGGGCAGCCTTCCGGCAATCTTGCGGCCCATTTCCGGCCATTCCCGGCCGATCAGGTATTCGGGGAGGGTCAGGATCGACACCCCGATCAAGGCCAGGGCAACGATGCCGCCGGCGATTTGCGAGACCCAGAAGCCCAGGTGGCCCAGCATGAGGCTGACCAGGAAATCGATCAGCCCGATCGCCACGGCCAGACCGATGGCGCGGGCATGGATGGCGAAGGCCACCGAGAGTTTCAGGCCGACCAGGCGCGACGAGAAGGTCAGCGAGGTAACGTAGAAGAGGGTGACGGCCAGCGAGGTGCTGACGGCGACCCATACCGCGCCGAAGGGCGAGGCTGCGATGGCGCCGCCGACCATCAGGCCGGCATAGAGCAGCTGCCGGGACGCGACCGACTTCGACCGGCCGAACCCGACCATCGCGCTTTCGGTGATCTTGTAGCAGCAGCGCGGAATGAGCGCGCAGAAGAGAAGCTGGATCAACGGGACACTGGCGCCCCATTTTTTGCCGAGGCAGATGTCGACGACGGCCTGGGCGTGGACGACGACCAGCACCGACAATACGGCGAAGAAGGGCACGGTCAGCTCAAGCGCCTTCCTCAAAGCCGGATTGGCTTTTTCCGGCTCCGACTGCATGCGCGCGAAGGCCGGCACCAGGACGCTGGAGAACGGCGCCGCCGACACGGCCGTAGCGATGTCGAGCAGCTTCCAGGCGCGTGAATAAACCCCCAGCTCCTTGACGCCGAGCGTATGGGCGACGACTGAGTTCGATCCGGTCAGCGCTGCCCAGTTCAGCACCTGCGAGGCCGTGAAATGGCCGCTGGTTTCGAAGATGTCGCGGATGGCTTCGCGCGTCAGCACAAACTTCAGCGGAAGCTTCGCCATGTAGAAGGCGCCGGCGCCGGCCAAGACCGAGACGGCGAACTGACCCCACACCAGCGACCAGGCGCCGTAGCCCTGCATGGCCAGGACGATCGAAACCGGGCCATAGCCGATCAGCGACGACGCCACCTGGTAGATGACGATATGCTTGAAGCGCGATGTGCGGCGCAGGTAAGCAAGCGAGGTATTTTCGACGGCCTTGAAGATCAGCGAGCTGCCCGAAATGACGTACATCAGCTGATAGCCGTTCGAATGGAAGAACACGCTGACGAACGGTGTCACGAGGCAGATCAGCAGGAACAGAATGAAGGCCAGGATCAGCGACAGCCAGAAGGCCGACGAAACGTATTCGTCGTTGATCTCCTTGCGCTGGACCAGGCCGATGGCGAAGGCGCCGTCGAAGATGGCGGTCGCCAGGGCGATGACGATCAGCGAGGTCGTCATGATGCCGAAGTCGGCGGGCATCAAAAGGCGCGCCAGCACCGCCATCGACGCGAAGGAAATAACGGTCCCCAGCAAGCGCCCGACGGACAACAGTCCGATGCCCTTGGCGGCCTTCTTGCCTTCGCTCTCAGATTTCTTTTTGCTCATATCACTACTTAATCAATGCGCGCCGGCACGCGGCATGTGCCGGCTGTAACAATCCAGGTAATCGGCGGCGATCTTGTCGATACCGAAGTTTTGTAAAATCTTTTCGCGCGCGGCGGCGCTGAATTGGGTCCATTCTTCTGCGCCGAGGCTGAGCGCCGTCTCGATGGCGGCCTCCAGTGTATCCGGCTGGTTGTCCGGGACGATGAAGCCCGACCGGCCGGTGTCGACCAGGTCGGCAGCACCGCTGACGGGGGTGATGATCGGCACGGTACCGTGCGCCATGGCTTCCAGCAGCGCGTTCGACATGCCTTCCGAATCCGACGGCAGCAGGAAATAGGCATTGCCGCCGAAGATGCGCGCCTTGTCGCTTTCGACGCCGCGTATCAGAATCTGCTGTTCGAGGCCCGCGGCGGCGACGCGGTCTTTCAACATGTCCTTCAAGGGGCCGGCGCCGAAGATGTTGAGCCGCGCCTCGGGGTGGCGTTTGACGACGCGTTCGAAGGCGTCGACCAGCTTGACGATGCCCTTTTCGTGCTCCAGCCGGCCGGCGAAGGTGAAATGGCGGGTGCCGTCCGCGGCGGCGAACGTCGCGAGGATTCCGGGCGGGGTCTCGACACCGTTGGGCAGGCGGATAATGTTGCCGGCCTTGGCGCCTTCCTTGACGAGGTCGTCGACGATATCGGCGCTGTTGGCGATGTACAGCATGTCCGAGGCGCGGATCGTGTCGGCCAGCCACCGGCCCACGGGCAGCTTCTTACCGCGCAGGAGCTTGAGGTCGAAGTGTTCGCCGCCGCGGCCGAGCTTGCCCGACACGACTTTTCCAAAGGCTTTTGCGAAGCGCACGCCCGGGAGGCTGTGCAGCCGCAGGTGCTGGATGGCGACGACGTCGATCTCGTCGCGGCGGTCCCTGAGGTAGCTATAGACGGCGCGCCACCACCGTATCAGCGACGGCAGCTTCTTGCCGCCCAGGAACGGCGGGTCCTTGGTGAAGAAGCGCACGACCTTGACGCCGTCCTCGACGGTTTCGCCGGCCGCGCCCGGTGTCTGGGTCGGCGCGATCAGCGTCGCCGTGTGCCCGGCGCGCTGGAAAGCCATGGCCAGGATGCGCGTATGCTGCTCCGCGCCCCCGACCGTATCGGGGAAATAGGAGGGCAGGAGAAGAACAATATTCATGTCACAATTACGTAAAACAGAAGGGAGGCGACAATCTATCGTTGGAAGCCATGGTAAAGGGCAGGCAGGTCGCGCGCCCTCAGTTCAATCGACTCGGTTTTTGTTCCGAGAAAGTAGCTGCCCGACGGAGCGTCCCACAGGGCCTTCTCCGACGTAAATTTATCCAGCAGGCGGCCGATCAGGAAGACCGGCGCCGCCAATACGATGCTCACGCCCTTACTACGGGTCAGGGCCCACAGGAAGTATTTTACCGACCAGGCGAGAACGATGCCCGGGCCGCCGAGACCGCCCACGGTGTGGCAGGCAAAATGCCTGAAGAGCCGGCGGTGGCCAAGGGGGGTAAACCTCGTAAAATCGTAGGCGCCTTCGTGCACTTGCTGCATGAACGGTATTTCCGAATAGACGACGCCGCCGGGCACGAGGACACGGGCAATCTCGGCAACCACTGTCTGGGGATCAGCGACGTGCTCCAGCACGGCCTGGATGAAAACGCCGTCGAAGGTCTTGTCCTTGAAGGGCAGGTAATGCGCGTCGGCGATGAAGTGGACGGTCAGGCTCGGATAGATGTCGATGCCGGTCCGCACGACGTTCTGGTCGGCCCAAAGATTTTCCGTGCCGTTGCCCTGGGTTCCCGAACCGATGATCAGGACCTGTGGCTTTGGCTTTACGTGCTTGGCAAGGCCGATGAACCTGTCGACGTTTTCCTGGGATTTACGGGAAACACCATAGACTACCCGGCGGACGAGATGGGTAAGTTTCCTGACCGGCCGCGCCTTGTAAACCTTGCGGGTCGCATAGACCTCGGGCGCGCATATGGTGTCGGTCGTGTCGAACGATATCAGTACCGGCGTCTCCTCAACCGACAGGAAGGGCTTGACGGCATTGACGCAGCCGACGCCGCCGCAAAAATACCGGCCGTCGGCGATACGAAGCTGTTCCTTGCGGCCACACGGACATTGCAGATTGCCGAGGGCGACAGAATCGTCCTGGCCATTATCGTCACCGCTGACCACATCCGGTTTCATGTTTTCAAAGCCCGCGTCCATGACAATGTCCCGCGGCCGTAATCCCATGTCGATGTGTTGCGCTGCCAGGCATTGTCATCCCCTAGGAGCGCACGAATTTGAGGGCGGACGGCCGTCGGGGCAGCAGCGACAGGACGGACCTGACACCGGCTTTTTTCTGGCCGAAGAATTCGGGCAACAGCGCCACGACCAGGTAGGCGACCAATGCCCGCTGTCCGCCGCCTTCGTAGTAGTTGGACACGAAGATGGCGGTCACGGTCATGATATAGAGGGCGCGCTGACGGCGATCGAGGATGTTCCAGTTCGCGACGAGCCAGGCCAGGCTGAAGAGCCAGGGCAGGCAATATACGCCCAGGCCGACGAAGCCGTTTTCAACCAGGGTCCGCTTGAATTCGCCGTGGATCGACAGCCACATGGACGGTGGAAGGTAGGGACCCCAGGCGTCGATCAGATAGGCCAGGAAGGCGTCGGTGCCGATGCCGAACCAGGGGTGTTCCTTGATCAGCGGACCGGACACCCGGTCGGCGAATTCGCGTTGAAGGTCGCTGGGCGACGTGCCTTCGGGCGGCACCACGAGCTGGGTGAAGGTCAGGTCCTTGGCGCTGCCGCCTTCCGTAACCGTGGAAATCTGGCGGGCCAGGTACGGCGTCGAAGCCACGGCGGTCGACAGGGTCGCGGCCATGACCGCGGCGCCCATCACCACCATCAGTACGTTCAGGTAGCGGGCGTAGAGCAGGAGGCCGACGCAGACGGGCAGGATGATCAGCGCCTTGCGCTCGCCGCTGAAGATCAGGATGGCGGCGTAGCCCGTGATGATGACGTAGTCGAGGAAGGTGGCCTTGGGCTTGCGGAACATCAGGTAGCCCATGACGACGGGCTGCCCGAAATTGAAGATCGTCTTGCCGGCGTCCAGCAGCTTCCAGCCGTAATATTGTCCGTGGGCCATGTGATAGAACATCACGAACAGGAGCAGGCCGATGGCGTACATGAACGCGTACTGGCCGACACCTTTCCAGTCCACGGTCCGCGCCGCCCACGAAAAGGCAAGCGCCATGGTGACCATTTCAAAACCCTGCAGCGCTTCCCGGAAAAAGAAGGTTTCGCCGGTGCGCTTGGCCCCGGCGGCCAGGACGAAGAAGTACAGAGAGACGAAAAATATGTTCAGCGTGATCTTCAGCTTGCGGAAATAGATCATGCTGCCGATGCACAGCAGCGCCGTTGGAAAGCCGATCAGGTCGAACAGCCGGATCTTGGCAACGCCCTTGAGTTCCCAGTCGATGAAAAGGGTCGCGATGGCGAGGCCCAGCAGAGTCACCAGCGTGTGGTCGAGCGACCACACGATGCGCCTGGGTCCGCGGAATGTCCGAATATTGGCGGTCAACATTGGCCAGCCCCCTTAGTTCGTTCGCGCCAGCGCGTCCGGTCCGGATTGCCGGACGGCGGCTGGCTCTGGTTGGCCGGTCAGGCGGCGGGTGACGACCTTCAGCCGCTCCTGCATGGCGGCTTCGGAATACATCCGCGTCATGTCGGCGGCGGCTGTCGTGCCGAGATGCGTGCGAAGACCGGCATCCTTGAGCAGTCTTGCCAGTCCTGCCTCCAGGCCGTCAAGATCGCCGCGCGCCATGACCAGGCCGTTCTGTTCCGGCCGCAGATAGTCCTTCAGGCCGCCGACCTGGGTGCAGATCGACGGCAGGCCGGTCATCAGCGCCTCGGCGGCGACGATGCAGAAGCCTTCCTCGTCGCTGGGATTGACGAACAGGTCGTAATCGGCGGCGTTTGCCCACCAGTCCTTGACGAAGCCCTGAAAGGCCACGCGGTCGCTGAGACCCAATTCCGACGCCAGCTCTTCCAGTCGGGCCTGCTCGGGCCCTTCACCGTAGATCGACAGGCTGAGATCGTGGCCCGCCTCGATCAGGCGCGCCATGGCTTCCAGCACCAGGTCGTAGCGTTTGCGTGAGATCAGGCGGCCCACGGCTATCAGGCGCACGGGCGATCCCAGGGTGTAATCGCTCTTGGTCCGGACCTTGGCGGGACGGATGAACAGGGGAATGACGGTTTCGACACGGCCGGGCTTCGGCGCATAATAGGCGCGCGTCTCGACCAGGGTCGACTCGCAGTCTGCCCAGACCTCGTTGACGCGGCCCGACAGGCGCTTGAGCAGGCCCTCGTAGACGCCCTTGAGTTTTCCCGCCTCGAGCTGGGCGATGTGTTCGAAGCCGACGCACCAGATGCCGGGGAAAAAGCCAAGCACGAAGCGCCCGGCTATATTGCTCTGCTTCAACGACAGGACGCAGACGCGCGGCCGCCAGGTCAGGACCGTCCAGAACAGCTGCAGAGTCCCGAGGAACAGGCTGGGCAGGGTCAGTTTCGGCGCATTCGACACAAGGGTGACGCGGTCCGCGCCGATGCGCTCGCACAGGGCGTCGTACAGGGTTCCATGGCCGCGCATGAAGGCGAAGACGCGAAAGTCGGCATCCTTCATGAAGCCGTTGTCGAGGATGGTCAGCAGGCCCTGCTCGGCGCCGCCGCGCATGAAGCCGTTGATGACGTAGAGGACTTTACTGGTCATGGGTGACCTGGCCGTCGCGACGGGCGGTCGCGCGCTTCTTGATGGCGCCCAGCGGCAGGCCGAGACGATGCGCCCAGAAGCTGAGTTGCGCGCGCCACGACAGAGGCGACAACTGCATGGCCAGGCGATAGAAGCGGCCGGCTTCGGCATCGCTGCTGAACTCCACGGCGGTGTTGCCGAGCTTGCGCGCGCGTTCCGACAGGCGGCGCGGCACCAGCGGATAAAGCCTGGGGAAGCGGGCGGCCAGATGGAAGGCGACGAAGGCGTGGTGCGCCATCATTTCCTGGCGCCTGGCCGTGATCGAATTGGCGTGGACGCGTTTGTGCAGCAGGGGCTTGTCGACGCAGCAGAAGGCGCAGACGTCCGCCATGCGGCCGTAGAATTCGGTGTCCTCGAAGACCTTGATCCTGGCGTCGAAGCGGCCGATCTGTTCGAACAGGTCGCGGCGGATCAGGATGGTCGACGGGATGATCGGGCCTTCCTTGAGGAAGTAGTCGCGCAGCAAATCGGACGACGCGCCCAGATCATTGACGTGGGCAACCGTGCGGTTGTCCGGATTCTCGTTCTCAAACTGCAGGAAACCCGTATAGACCAGGCCCGCATTCGGTCGCGTGGCGATGGCCGCGACCTGATGCTCGATCTTGTCTTCGGTCCAGATATCGTCGCCGTCGAGGATGGCGATCCAGTCCGAGGTGCAGTGGTCCGCGGCGAGGTTGCGCGCCTTGGGCAGGCCGTTGCCGCCGGAATAGATGACCTTGAGGCGCGAACAGCGCGCTTCCAGCGCCTTCAAGACCTCCAGCGTGTCGGGCCGCGATCCGTCGTCGACCAGGACGATGCGCTCGATCAGGTCGTAGCGCGTCTGGTTGATGATGCTGTCGACCGCCGCGGTGATGTAGGGGCCTTCGTTATAGCACGTCATGATCACGTCGATCGTCGGTCCCGCCGTCGGGCGGGGCGCCTTCGTCATCGCTGTGTCTGCGGCCGTATCCATGAAATCGTGCATCGAAGTTCAAACTAAGCGCATCTTGAAACGTGCGAAGCGGGTGTGGATCCGCCGAACTCCGTCCCGGATAAGATGCGCGACAAAACAAAAAACGTAATATGCGGCTGTAGCAAGTGACGTGCCAGGACGTGCAAGAGGTCCCTGGCCAGACTTCGCAACAAAACAAAAACTTGGGTCGGGATGAAGGGCCTTTCCGGCCCCGTCCCGACCTTAAGGGTGTGTCGGGTTAACAACCCGTCATGCGTAGGTCTTCTTGAACCAGGTGCAGAAGGACGCCACGCCTTCACCGACCTCGATGCCAGGCTTGAAGCCGGTCAGCGACTCGAGGAGCTTGGGGCTGGCGAAGGTGCGCGGCACGTCGCCCTTCTGCATCGGCAGCATATTGCGCGTCAGCGGTACGCCCAGCGATTCCTCGACCGTGTCGATGAAGGGCAGAAGGCCGACCGGCGTGCCGCCGCCGAGGTTGACGACGCGGTAAGGGCCCTGGGGCGAAAGCGTGTCGTTGACACCGTCGGCATTGACGCGGTTGTCCTCTCCCGGCACGACGTCCATCAGGCGGACGATGCATTCGACCAGATCGTCGATATAGGTGAAGTCGCGCTGCTGCTGGCCTTCGCCATAGACGTCGATCGGCTCACCCTTCAGGCCGGCCTTGGCGAACTTGAACAGCGCCATATCGGGACGGCCGTAGGGTCCGTAGACGGTGAAGAAGCGGAAGGCCGTGGTCGGCAGTTTCCACAGGTGCGCATAGGAGTGCGCCATGACCTCCATCGACTTCTTGGTCGCGGCGTAGAGCGTCATCGGCTCGTCGGTCTTGTCGCTTTCCTCGAACGGGATCTTGGCATTGGCGCCGTAGACCGACGAAGTCGAGGCCAGCATCAGGTGGCGCGGCTTGAACATGCGCGCGATCTCGAGCACGTTGAACGAGCCGATGAGATTGCTGTCGACGTAGGCGCGCGGATTCTCGATCGAATAGCGTACACCGGCCTGGGCGGCCAGGTGGATAACGATTTCCGGCTGGCACGCTTCGGCCGCGGCCGTCAGCGCGGGCATGTCTTCCAGCATGGCTTCGGTATGGACGTAGTCCGAATAGGCCTTGAGGATGTCGCGGCGGCTGTGCTTCAGCGACAGATCGTAATATTGCGTCATCCCGTCGTAGCCGTGGACCGAATGACCGTCGTCGAGAAGGCGCTTGGCCAAATGAAAACCGATAAAACCGGCCGTACCCGTAATGAAAATTCGCATGCTTCCAGTGCTCTAATCTATGACGACACAAAAAATATCAGACGCCGCGTAATTAACAAAAACCCTTAATAACCGGCCACTTGCTGAAAAATGCCAGGCTTTGGCCGGTTTCCCCGGGGCGAAACAAAACACGTCGGCCCGCCCCCGCTGGCGTCTGCCCAAATTCCTATCATAATTTTGCTGCAAAGCAAAAAAAATTTGCCGCCTATTGCAGACAGCGGTAAGGTCGCGAAAAGGTCAGGCGCTTATTTTGCGCGGATTGCGGCCTTTTTCATTTTGAATTGTCCATTTCGTTTAGGGGTACAGTTTGTCTCGCACCTGGAAGATTGCCCACGTCATTACCCGCTGGCTCAAGGCCGGGTCGGAAGAAAACACCCTGGCCACCTGTCTTTACCAGCTGAAGGAAGGCCATGAGGTCACGCTGATCTATGGCGAAGAATTCGATCCGGTCTTCCTCGACAGCCTGCCCGCGGAGCTGAAGCGGCTCCAGGTCAAGAGCATGGTGCACAAGATCGATCCCGTGAAGGATCTGCAGTGCACAATGGACCTGCGAAGGATCTACCGCAAATACGGCTACGACGTCGTCCACACGCACCAGAGCAAGGCCGGCATCGTCGGGCGTTTCGCCGCGGCGGGGATGAAAAAGCCGGTGATCGTGCACACGGTTCACATCGCGCCCTTCCTCAGCGTGTCGGGCGCGGCAAAAGCGGTCTATCTGACGACCGAACAATGGGGCGCGATGCTCAGCGACCGCATCATCAATGTCAGTGAAGGCATGAAGACGGCCTGCCTCGACCACAAGGTCGGCCGGCCCGACCAGCACGTCGTCATCCATTCGGGGATGCCGGTCGAAAAGTTCCAGGGCGCGGAGCCGCCGGCCGACTGGCGCGCGCGCATCGGCGGCTGGCCGGAAGGCGCCAAACCGAAGATGATCCTGATGCTGGCGGCTTTCGAACCGCGCAAGCGCCAGAAGCCGCTGATCGAGGCCATCGCGCCCCTGCTGAAGGGCCGCGACGACGTGTGCCTGATGTTCGGCGGCCAGGGCACGATGTTCGAAGAGTGCAGGACGCTGGTCGCGTCCCTGGGCCTGGAAGACAAGATTCGCTTCCTGGGTTACGACGCCAGTCCGCATAGTCTCGTCGCCATGGCGGATGTCTGCGTACTGACGTCGGAACGCGAAGGCCTGCCGCGTGTCGTCGTGCAATATCTCGCCGGCGGAAAGCCCGCGGTCGTGATGGACCTGGCGGGGATAGACGAGATCGTCAGCGACGGCCAAAACGGCCTGGTTCTGCCGGCGGATGATTTCGGTGGATTCAGCCGCAAACTGCTGGCATTGCTCGATGATGCGGCGGAGCTCGAGCGCCTGGCGGAGGGCGCACGCAAGACCAACGTGTCGAAATGGAAGGTCGAGGAGATGGGCAAGCGCATCAGCGAAGCCTATGACCACGCCCTGAAGCTTCGGGCCTGATTTTGGGGAACCGCAAAGGCGGCAGGAGCGGGACATGATGGGATTTATACAGCCAAGGCAGCCATCGAAGACGATCGCCCTTGTGCAGGTTTTACGCTTCTTCGCCGCGGCGATCGTGCTGTTCTCGCATATCGAGGACCGCACCGTTCCGATGGCCGAAAAATTCCATTCGCATCCTTTCGCCTTCGGCTTCAACGGCCGCTTCGGCGTCGATATCTTCTTCGTCATCAGCGGCTTCATCATGGGCTGGATCGGCCTGAAGGCGTTTGGTGAGCGTAACGCCCCGCGCAACTTCATCGTCGACCGCGTCACGCGCATCGTGCCGCTATACTGGCTCTGCACCCTGGCCCTGGTCGTGGTGACGCTGCTGCTGGCGCATTTCGGCAATCCCGACGCGACCGACAAGATCGATTTCGGCGTCGTCAAAAGCCTCTTCTTCATTCCCTACCTGAACGACGCGGGCAAGCACCGGCCGTTCCTGGGCCAGGGGTGGACGCTCGACCACGAAATGATGTTCTACGCCGTCTTCGCCGTGTGTCTGTTCTTCAAGCGCGGCTGGGGTATCATCCTGATGGGGGCGGCGTTCGGGGCGTTGTATATCGCCAGCCTGCTGCCGGGCGTGCCGCACGTCGTACGGATCTGGGGCGACCCGATCATCTTCGAATTCCTCGTCGGTTTCGGACTTTGCCTGTTGTACCAGAAGTACAAGGTTTCGCTCGTCCTGCCGTTCGCCTGGGTGGTTCCACTGGTCGCCATCGGCCTGGTCACTGCCGTCTTCGGCGACGGGCCGGGTCTTGAATTGCCGCGCGCCCTGGCAGCTATCGTCATCGTGGCCTTTGCCGTCTTCACCGTCGACGCCCGGCCCATCCCGATCCTGGAACGCACGCTCGAAAAGCTCGGAAATGCGTCCTATTCGCTCTATCTGACGCACGGCTTTGTCCTGCTGTTCGTCGGCATCGCCTGGCGCAAGGTCTTCCACGGCCACTACCTGCCGCTCTACGCCCTGGTGAATATCGCCCTGGCCATTCCGCTCGGCTATGCCGTCCATATCTGGTGCGAGCTGCCGGTGACGCGGGCGGTCCGGACGCTGGCCCTGAAGCTGGGTCTGAGCGAAAAGGTTACCTCGCCCGTGCCGTCCGAAGACGCGCCGCCGGCCAAGGCGATGCGCAAGCGGCGCCGGATGCCGATTTTCTGATCAGGCGGTCAAGGATCTGGGTGGGGTCCCAACGGCTTCGAAGGTCAGCGGGGCGCCCCAGAAGGCTTCGATCAGCTTCGACTGCGACTTCGGGGCGCCGGTGGTGAGGAAGTCCCGCTTGCCGCTATTGCCGATGTCGTAATCCGGGTGGCGGGCCACATAGTCGCCCAGGCTCTTTGCGACCGACGGCGGCTGATGGATGATCGGCGTGCCTTCCGGCAGGGCGGCGCGGAACAGGTCGGCCACCAGCTCATAGTGCGTGCAGCCCAGGATGGCGCGGTCGGGGAAGCGCCCGATGCGCAGGCGCAGCGCCTCGACGTGGCCGTCGATCTTGGCCTTCAGCGCCTCCTGGCCGGCGCCCTGCTCGATCATGTCGGCCAGGCCCGGACACGGCTCGGTAAAGACCGCCAGGTCCTGGCGGCGTTTGTCGATCTCGATCTCGTAGACGCGGCTGCCCGCCGTGGCCTTGGTGGCGAAAATCCCGATGACGTCCAGCTTCTCGATCTTCGGGCCGCGGCGTTCGGCCTCGTGCTCCCACGGCAGGCCGGTGGCAGCTTCGATCGTCGGCACGATGATGCCGAGCACATTGACGGGGCGGCCGTAGGTCTTGCGGAATTGGGCCAGCCAGGTCGATTGCAGGCGGCGCAGCGCCACGGCCGACGCCGTGTTGCACGCCAGCACGACCAGCGACGCACCGGCGTCGAACAGGGTTTCGCAGCCCTGGCGCGTCAGCTCGACGATCTGCTCGCCGGTCTTGTCGCCGTAGGGCGTATTGGCCTGGTCGGCAAGGTAGATGAAATCGGCTTGAGGCAGGCGGTTGACGAGCGCATGGTGGATGCTCAATCCGCCGACGCCGGAATCGAATACGCCGATGGCCATTAGTCACGTTTCCGGGGTTAAAGAATCTTAACTTTACGGGCGTTTTCAGACGCCTAATGTCAATCCCTACCTGTTTTGTCGCTTGCCGTAAACCGCCGATCTGGTAACAAAAGACACAATCGGGCGCTGCCCCCGGGGACCCACATGACCAAGCCGACACGCCGCGCCTTTACCGTCAGCCTTGCCGCGGGGCTGGCCGCGGGACTGACTCATGCCGGAGCCGCGTCGGCCGACGCCAACCCGTACGCCGGAACCTGGACCGGCACCCTGGCGGCAGGCCCCGTCAAACTCAGGCTCAAACTGGTCGTCGAGGCCGCTTCGGCGACGCTGTACAGCCTGGACCAGGGCGGAGGCGCCATTCCCTCGAGCGCCTTGAGGACCGACGGCAAACTCACCGTCGAATTCGCCGTCATCCAGGCGCGTTACGAAGCGACGGTGAGCGGCGATACGCTTTCCGGCACCTTCACCCAGGGCGGCCAGGCCATGCCGCTGGAATTCAAGCGCGGGGACGTGTTCGCGGGCGTCGTTCCCGCCAAGCCCGAACCTGTCACGCCGGCCCTGCTGGAACGCCTGCGCAGCGAGGCGCACATGCCCGCCGTGGCGGCGGCCTGGTCGAACGACGGCGCGGCGGCGACGGTTCTCGCGTCCGGCCGGCGCTCGGCCACGGCCGATGTCGCCGTCACGCCCGACGACCTGTGGCACCTGGGCTCGATCACCAAGTCGATGACGGCGACGCTGGTGGCGCGTATGGTCGAAAAGGGCGGCATCACCTGGGACACCACGGTCGGCGATGTACTGGGCAAGGCCGTTCCGAAGATGAACCCGGCCTATGCCAAGGCGACCTTTCGTCATCTCCTCAGCCATCACGCCGGTCTGCCCGGCGACGCCGGCATGAGCGTCTTCTGGAACCTGCCGCGCGACGACGGTCCCGATCCGCGCGCCGATCGCCTGCGTCTTGTAGCGGTCGCGCTTGGCGAGGCGCCGGTGGCGGGTCTTGGCGAACAGATGGTCTATTGCAATGCCGGTTTCGTGACGGCGGGCGCCATGCTGGAACAGGTTTACGGCCGTCCCTGGGAAAGCCTGATCCAGACGGAGGTCTTCGAACCGCTCGGCCTTCATTCGGCGGGCTTCGGCGCGCCGGGCCACCCCAGCAAGCTCGACCAGCCCCTGGGTCACCGCCCGGGTCCGGACGGCGGTCTTTTGCCGGCCGAGGTCGGACCCGGCAAGCTCAGCGACAACCCCGTCGCCATCGCTCCGGCCGGGCGCGTGCATATGGGTCTGTCCAATCTCGTGCTTTATCTCAACATCCATATGCAGCAGCCGAAAACCTATCTGTTGCCGGAATCGTGGGAGATCCTGCATACGCCGCCCTTCGGCGGCAATTACGCCATGGGCTGGGTCGTCAATGACGCCGGACAGCTCTGGCACAACGGATCGAACACCCTGTGGTACGCCGAAGTGGTCATCGACCCGCGCCGCAAGATCGTTGCCGCCGCTGCGACCAATGACGGCAATCTGACCGAGGCCCAGCGCGCCATCGGCACCCTCCTGCAAAGCGCCATCCTGACCGCCCAAACCTGACCGACACCGCCTGCTATCCCAGCGTCCCAGTAAAAAGGAAATGCCATGTCTCTCCAACGCCGCCACCTGCTGACTGCCCTGGGCGCCGCCGCGCTCAGTCCTTCGCTCGGTTTCGCCGCGACCAAAAAGGCGACGGCCGTTGCCGGCGGTTACCTGACCAAGCCATGGCCCGGTCCCTACGGCGGCGTGCCGCCCTTCGACAAGGTGAAGATCGCCGACTTCGAGCCGGCCTATAAGGTCGCCATGGCGGAAAAGCGCGCAGAGCTGCGCGCCATCACGGTGGTGCGCTCAAGCCCGACCTTCGCCAACACGATCGAGGCCTTCGAGCGCGCCGGCCAGGCCTATGACCGCCTCGGCAACATCTACAGCATCTGGGACTCCAACCTGTCGACGACCGAATTCCAGGCGGTGTCGGAAAAGCTGTCGCCGGTCAAGGCGGCGTTCGAGGACGAGATCAACCAGAACCAGCCGCTGTTCCAGCGTGTCGCACAGGTCTACGACCAGCGCGAAAGCCTGAACCTCAATCCGCAGCAGCAACGCCTGCTGTGGAAGAAGTATAACAAGTTCGTCCGTAACGGCGCCAAGCTTTCCAAGGAAGACAAGGCCAAGGTCGCCGATATCAACAAGCAGCTGGCCAGCCTGTTCGACGCCTTCTCGAAGAACCTGAAACACGATGAGGCGCAGGCCACCTTCATCACAAAAGACGACCTCGACGGCCTGCCGGAAACCTTCGTGGCCAGCGCCGCCGCCAAAGCCAAGTCGATGGGCAAGGACGGCCAGTACGCCATCCAGAACACGCGCTCGGCCATGGAGCCCTTCCTGACCTTCTCGACGCGCCGCGACCTGCGTCAAAAGATCTGGAGCGCCTACATCATGCGCGGCGACAATAACGACCAGTGGGACAACAAAAAGATCAACAGCCAGATCCTGCGCCTGCGCGCCAAACGCGCCAAGCTTCTGGGCTATGCGACGCACGCCCACTGGCGGCTGGAAGTCGCCATGGCGAAGACGCCGGAAAATGCCATGGCGCTGATGGAGGCGGTGTGGGGCCCGGCCGTCAACCGCGTCCATGAAGAAGTCGCCGACATGCAGGCCATCGCCGACGCCGAGGGCAAGGGCGTGAAGATCGAGCCCTGGGACTATCGCTACTACGCCGAAAAGGTCCGCAAGGCGCGCTACGACCTCGATGAGGCCGCGCTCAAACCCTATCTTCAGCTCGGTAAGATTCAGGAGGCCATGTTCTACTGTGCCGGCCGCATGTACGGCTTTTCGTTCGAGCCGGCCCACGACGTACCGGTCTTCCATCCCGACGTCACCACCTACAAGGTCTTGCGCGACGGCAAGCAAATCGGCCTGTGGTACTATGATCCCTATGCCCGCGAAGGCAAGTCGTCGGGCGCCTGGGAGATGGAATACCAGTCGCAGTCGGGCATGCGCAAATCGATCTGCATCTGCTCGAACAACTGCAATTTCCTCAAGGCCGAGGCGGGCAAGCCGATCCTGATCTCGTGGATCGATGCGACCACCATGTTCCACGAATTCGGCCACGCCATCCACGCCCTGTCGTCGAACGTCTATTACCCGTCGCAGGCCGGCACCAATACGGCGACCGACTTCGTCGAATTCCCGTCGCAGCTCAACGAGCACTGGCTGCCGATCCCGGAGGTGCTGGAAAAGTTCTGCGTTCACGCCGAGACCGGTCAGCCCATGCCGAAGGACCTGCAGGACAAGCTGGCCAAGTCGGCCAAGTTCAACCAGGGCTTCGACACGGTCGAATACCTGGCCGACGCCATGATCGACATGGCCTACCACCTGGCGGGCGACGTCGAGGTCGATATCGGCCAGTTCGAAAAGGATTATCTGGCCAAGATCAACATGCCGAAGGAGATCGTGCTGCGCCACCGCCCGACGCAGTTCGCGCATATCTTCTCCAGCGATGACTATTCGGCGGGCTACTATTCCTACCTGTGGTCCGACGCCCTTGTGGCGGACGTCTATGAAAAGTTCATGGCGGCCGGCGGGCCTTTCGCCGGCACGACGGCCAAGGACTATTTCACGCATATTCTCAGCGTCGGCGACACCATCCCGCAGGACGAGGCCTTCCGCAACCTGATGGGCCGCGACGTCAATCGCGATGCCTTGATGCGGTTGAGAGGGTTTGCGTAATAAAATTGTGGGCGGCCAATTCGGCCGCCCACAATTAAAATGTAGCTATTGTAACTCTTGAACGAGGTTTTTCGGCTGGCTCGAGTACAATTGGTGGGAAGGTATCGCGTTGTACGCTATTTTTACCACCAACTCTTTCGAACCAAGTACACCAGACAGCTTCTTTTTCTGTCAACGCGCTGATGGCCACTTGTTCAACGGTCATTGTGGGTCCGCCTGATTTCAATCGAACCATATCACCTGCTTTAAATGTCATGATGCCTCTCATCAGATTGGGCGCTACTTCGCTTGGAAGCAGCGCCCTCGCCGAAGTTACTTTTTCGGCTTGTGAGAGGGGATTTTGACGGTTTCGACGACGGTCGTTTTTGGCCTGCCTTCCGCTTCTTTTACGGGAATGAACTGACCGCTCGAAGCGTCTCTACCGATTTGGAACTTAGTCATAGCTTGTAGTCTTTCCGGGCCTTGCCCTTCAAAATCGACTAAAAAGCTTGACAGGAGGAATCGGAAGAATGATGATTCTTCCTTGCGTTGATTTCGGCTGTCAAGCCTTTAGCCAGGTTAGCCGTCTTCTTCCAGAGGCCGTTCGGGTTGCAGCCCGAGCGGCCTCTTTCGTTTGGAATCGCCGGTATTCGAAGCCTGCCGTTAGTCTTCGCACGAGTCAAGGTGATAATGGTTAATAGAAAGTAAATTTACTACTTATGGCGTTAAGGAAGCTCAAGGCCACACAATATGTAGTGGTTGCGCGCTATTAAGTGGCAGCGCAGCCATCGTAGGGGATGATTCATTTAAGACTTTGAACGGTCGCAGCGTGAAGTCTAATCCTTCAGCTTGTGAATCCGGTCGTAATGCACTTCGAGGGTATTGTCCGCTTTGCGGTGGAGGATGCCTTCGAAGCTGCGGTCGAAGTGAATTTCCTCGGACATGTAGGAATAGCGCGTCTGGATGCTCGACGAGAGGCTTTCGTCGAGCCCCGAGATCGAGACGATGATCTCGATATTCCTGGCGTGGATGCTTTCCGGCGTTTCGCCATGGAGCGGGCTCGTCTCGTCGATCTTGTGCATCAGGCTCCACGACAGCTGCATGATCGGCACTTTCGAGCGGACCAGCGACAGGTCGTGATAGCGCCGCATGATGGTGCCGTCGGGGAGAACATCGTCGCGCATCATGAACAGCGAGGCCTCGGCGTCGACGATGCGGTTGCCGCGATCATTGACCAGCCGCATGATCAGGTGGCGTTCGCCCATGTCGTTATTGACGACGGCGTGCTCGGAAAAGGTGACTCGCGCCGTGGGCCGCGAGAACTTGGTG
>FTCT01001703.1_pt1 | contig 20199 bp, 14 predicted proteins | sample 1658881 | NCBI WGS metagenome assembly FTCT01 (sample SAMEA3914864, study PRJEB12502) | metagenome | biome: forest; material: soil | place: USA | collected 2012-03-12 | depth 0.3 m | reverse complement strand
GCGGCGGCCAGGACCATGCCTTCACCGGCGTCGGCAGCCAGCGCCAGAGGTGGATGACCTATCGCGACCGCGAAACCTACCAGAATATCGTCATCGGCGGCCCGCTGTTTCCGCTCAACGCCGTCATGGAGCACGGCCTGATCTATGCCCAGCACGCAAAGGACCTCGACCGCGACCCGGGCCACGACTTCCCGGCCGAGGTCCGCTCCTATTTCGGCAGCGGCACGGCGCTTCAGGAAATGTACATCACCCCGTCCCTGCTCACCGCCAACGACTGGGACGTCCTGGCCGAAGCCGCCAACTGGTCGCGCGCCAATGCCGACGTACTGAAGGACACCCACTGGATCGGCGGCGATCCCGGCCGGCTCGAAGTCTACGGCTGGGCCGCCTGGTCCCCCCGCAAAGCCATCATCACGCTGCGCAACCCCTCGGACGACCCGCAAAGCTTCGCCCTGGACATCGCCCGCGCCCTGGAACTACCGGCGGACGTCGCACGCACCTTCACGGCGCATAGCCCGTGGAAGTCGGATGCCGCGCAACCGGCGACCTCTCTAACGGCCGGCCGGCCGGTGATGCTGACGCTCAAGCCGTTCGAGGTGGTGACCCTAGAGCTTAGCCCTCAATAGCCGCCCGGGCATCATATTGCCTCTCCTCCCCCGCTACGCAGGGGAGGAGAGGCTTTTTGCGAGATTTGCCCCCCCCCTACAACCCCAACCGCTTCAATCCCCCGTCGGCAGATACGGCTGCTGCGGCGACACCGCCGACGACACCCGGCGCAGTGTCTCCATAGCCGGCTTGCCGATCATCAACGCGATCCGGTCGGCAATACAGTCCAGCATGAACATCTGCGCATACCGCACCGGATTGGGCTGATGATACGGGATATTGGTCGCCAGCTCGATCGGCACCAACAGGTCCGAGATCCGAGCCAGCGGACTGCCGGCCGGCGCCATCACGGCGCAGGTCGCGCCATAGGTCTGCCCGATACGCGCCGCATCGACCAGGGTCGCCGGCTGGCCGGTCGACGAGATGATCAGGATCGTATCACCCTTCTTCAGCGTCGCCGCCGTCATGCGCTGCATGTAACTATCCTGGTGCGCGATGACATGCAGCCCCAGGCGGAACAGGCGGTTCTGCGCCTCCATGGCCAGCACGGCCGAACTGCCGCCCAGGCCGAAGGCGGCGATGGTCTGCGAACCCATTAAAGCCTTGGCCACCGCGTCGATCCGGTCGAAATGATCGGTCTCGCTGACCGACCGCAAGGCGGCCGCCACACTGCCCGACAGGCGCGAAAAGCGCTCGTCGCCCCCGCCCTCGTCCGCGTCGGACGGCGTATCGGGCCGCGAAAACTTCTGCTCCAGCACCAGCGACTGGGTCAGGTATTTCTTGAATTCCTTGAAACCATCGCAGCCGATCGAGCGGCAATAGCGGATGACCGACGGCTCGGACACGCCGATGCGATTGGCGAAGCTCTTGATGCTGACATCGACCACCGAGGCCGGATCGCGCAGGATCTCCTCCCCAATCTTCAGATTGACCCCGTCTTCGTGCGGGGCGCGTTCGCGAATGGTGGTCAGGATGTCGTTCAGAGCTGTCATCCCGCCATTGTAGCGAAATTACATGACCAGACAACTAACTCGAAGGGGCGACGCGTCCTTCGACCGCAGCGAAGACCGCAACGACTATCCGACCTGGTTTTTCCTCATTCTCAATGGTTTAATTTGAAGCTACCCCAAAACAAATGGCCCGCAAAACGATCCGGATAGGTATTGATCCCCGGAGGGCCGTTAAGGTCACCCCATTTGTCGCGCTTGATTTTTGATACCCACGGCAACGTTTTTTCAATTTTGTCGTCGGTTATCGGCTCGGCTGTAAGCGCCTCGTCGAGCGCCTTAAACTGGACGCCGGGAGTCGCTTCTGGGTGTGCAGGGTCAATCCGCTCCACCGTCCGCGGGTCGTTAATGTTCTTGAAGCGGACTAAATATGGCGCCTCATCGAGTGAAACAGGCCACGCCTTCGGCTTGGATGCGCCTTCAAATGCCACGGCGCGTGGTAAGCCTCTGGGGCCCTCGTCTTGATAATCCAGTGTCAGAAACGCGAGTCCTCGCGGCCCCATATCAATCGCACCCGCCTCTCCGCTGACCCGGCAATCCGCAGAGTTCCCAAATACGAAGCCGCCTCCGTGACAACTAAACCGCTGAACGACCGACCCACGATAGGCGACACCGTCCGCCACAACCGTCGCCGTAAGCTTGACGTGTTCCGTTCGGTTGCAGGCGCAAAGAAGCAACAGCGGGGTGATAAGAAACAACAGCCCACTCCTGGCGGGCGTGGGGCTCCGGACGATATGACCAGGCAGTCTCACTTTTAATCCTTCCGGAACGTTCGGCTAAGTTGATCGCTCAAGGGTTCCACCCCACCCTATCGCGACGTATCCTCGTTCATCGGTGGATAGAGCCACCCATGGCAGTTGAGCCGCCCCGACGCCATCAGGGTCATATAGGGCTTGGCGGGGTGGATCTGCGCGGCCAGGGCGTCGGCCTGGTGGAAGTGCGCCAGGATCGCCCAGGCGATTTCGGCGCTCATGGCGTTATCGCCATCGGTTTCCGGCGCCGAAGCCGCCTTGAGAAAGGCCACGGCGTCCGGAACCAGGGGCGCCGCTTCGTCGCCCATGCGGCAGGCCGCCCGAAACGCCGACATGCGCCGCGCATCCTGATACGACTGCCACTGCTTATCCCCGGGACTTTCCGTGAGGAGACCATGCAGGGTCGGCACCGCCTCGCCGGGCTTGAGCACGTTCATATGCTCGACCAGGGTCGGAAACAGACGGGTGCGATAGCGATCCTCCACCAGCTTGCGATAGAGGGGCAATTGCGTCCGCACGCTGGCGTCATCGAGCGCCGCCAGGCCGGCCGCGATAAACTCGAGCCGCTCGTCGCCGGCATTGAGCAGGTCGCGATGATCGCCGCCTTGCCGGGCCAGCAGGCTGCGCTCTTCGTCATTGCCCAGCAATTGGGCGACCCCATCGGGCAAGGCCTTGTAGGGAAAGGTGTTCATGACCGTTATCAAGGGCCCGGCCACGGTGGGACCGGCCTGTGGATTGGCCTTGATGACGTCGGCCAGGTCGCGCAGCTGGATGGTGACGCGCCGGTCGTTGATCAACCGGGCCAGCCGCCGGGCGTCGCTGTCGTCCAGCGTCCCCGCCGGCTTCGCCTTGAGCGCCATCAGATAGTCGCGGACGATGTTCCAGTTGCGGCTGGTGAAATCGAGATCGGGATTGTCCAGGGCGTTGCTCACGGCCTCGCCGAGATCGACCTTGGCCACGGCCACGTCCGCCAGCTTCAACCCGATATCGCCGCGCACATGATCGAGCAGGCTCCTCGGCTCGCTGGCGCCCTGAACGAAAAAGCTGGCGGAGTCGAAATAGGCGGCGGGCGCCAGAACGGGCAGGTAGGCATAGTCCGACACCGTATGGCGGTAGATGACCGGCCGTCCCGCCGCCGCGCCATAGACCGTCAACTGATAGGCGCTGAAGGTCGTGTCGCGCATCGACGACGCCTTGCCGTCCGTGTCAGTATGGTCGTAGCTGAACAGAAAGACCGCGCTGGCCGCATCGACATCGACCGGGGTTTCGATCAGGCACTGGCCGGCGGCGATATTGGTGTCCGCGGCGGCATCGGCGTCCGCCAGCGCGCGAGTGTCCCTGGCATTGGGATAGGTGCGCAGGGTATCGGCGTGCGCCGTGCCCGGACAGGATTTGCGCTTTTCGATATGGTAGGCTCGGGCCCAGACAAGATAGCTGGGCCCCGTGCCGGCGGCGCCGCGCCACAGGCGTGGCGGGTCGGCATCCGTCACGCCGGCGGTAAATTTCTGGAGACGTTGGCAGGCGTCAAGCTGGGTCCAGTCCCGCGACGAGAAGCCCAGGGTCTTGATCCGGTCCGCGTGATAGTCGTCGGCGGCCTGGCGCGCCCGGGCTTCCAGGCCGGCCTTGCGGGGCGCATCGAGCGGGCTGGAGCAGGCGGCGACCCCCGTCATCACGCAGGCCATGAACAACAGGTGCAGGAAGCGATAAAATCTGGCCATGCTTTCAACTAGCAGGCGAGACTTAATTTTGGGTTCCGTCCACGCGAGGGCCGTGAACGGACTCGGCCCCTATTCGCCGTCCCAGTAGCCGACCCCACCCTCGCCTTCGCGCCCGACGAACATCAGCATGCGCGGCTTGCCGTCTTCCGGCGCCATTTCCCCCAGCACGGCGAACTTGCCCGTATCCGGATAATCGCACACGTCGAAGGGCTCGCGCGTGCTGACCGCCAGGAATTTCAGCTCCACCGCGCCCGTATTGACGAACTGGTGGGCGGTCGCCTTGCCGCCGGGCGGACAGGACACCAGGTCGCCGGCCCGCACGGGATAGGTCTCGGCGCCCAGCCGCAACTGCCCCTCGCCTTCCAGGATGAAGAACATCTCCTCCACCGTCTGGTGGTTATGCAGCGGAAAAGCGCGCTTGCCGGGCGGCACCGCGGTGATGTTGAAGCCCAGCTTCTGCGCCCCCATGGTGCGCGACACCAGGGCGGTGCGGGCGTCATAACGCTCGGCGGCCGCCCCGGTCGCCGCGAACTGCGGCGGACGCGGCTGAAGGTCGATGTCGTGAATATTGACGATGTTTTTGGGCCGGTCCATGGTTGTGTCTCCGCTGTGGGCGCGGCGACGATGCCTCTCCCTGCCGACACAAACTGTCAGTAGCCGTTCGCGCCGCTGGGCGCATCAGCGAAGCCCACGATCAGACCATCTTCGACAGCCATGTGAAGGGCGTGCTGTTCACCGTGCAAAAGGCCCCGCCCCTGTTGCGCGACGACCGGTCCATCCTCCTGACCGCATCGACAACCAGCCTGTCGGGCACGCCGGCCTTCAGCGTCTATTCGGCAACCAAGGCCGTGGTCCGCAGCCTCGCCCGCAACTGGATCCTCGACCTGAAGGACCGCCATATCCGGGTCAATGCCGTAAGCCCCGGCGTCACCGAAACCGCCGGCCGCATAGGCCGCCCGGACGAGATCGCCAAGGCGGTTCTGTTCGTGGCATCGGATGAGGCTAGCTTTATCAATGGGGTCGAACTGTTCGTCGATGGGGGACAGGCGCAGATTTGAGGGTCATGTCGGGCGGGGGTGACCCCGCCCAAAACTTTATCATGTGCGGGACGAAATCCATGAGGTTGGGTGATTTAGATTTCGAGATAGCTCGCCATCGCGTTGGCTTTTTTAGGGTTATTTTATTCTCGCATTTAGGCCCTAAACTCATAAATCGGCGAGGATAACCGAGCCTCTATCAGGCGTATGCATCGCTATCATGGCCCGCTATAAGGGGTGCGTTCGACCAGTCAGCGGGGATATTATGGATCCGTTACAACTTGTGACCCTGCGCGTGATGCGGGCCGGTAATCCAGAACTACGATCTGTGCCAACTCCACTTCTCACTCTTGAAGAATTCTTCGACGGTAATGATTTTGTCGGTTCGGTGGGCTGTAACTTGCTCTCTGAACCTTCTCCCGCAGATTTTTTCAAGTTACTCGTGACTTTTCGAAATAAGCCTGAAGTGAGTGACGTGAGGATGCAGATTACTTGTGTTGACGATCCCGGAAGAGATTGGCCGTTTTCGGATACGATTTGGATTATGACCACCTCCAGCCCCGAGGAAGTCCGGAATTGGTTTCCTAATGATTTAGCCCCGGACGCAACGTGGGAAGGCTGGGTGCAGGGTATTGAATATGAGGCATGTCCGGTAGCCACAGGTCATCGAATTGTTGGGGTCTGGTATGATTAGGCGGTAGTCCAATGATGCATTGGCTTGCTGGCTTTGGCTCAGCGTTTATGAGTCTATGCCCTCGTAAGCTGTCACCGTAATCCGATCAATTTCGAGTATGGCGAGGTCGCAAAAGACGGTTAGGCTCCGCCACCTCGCTTTTTACGGGAATTCTTGTGCGATCGCCCGTTGAGCCCCAATCTTTCCCGCACATAGGCATTTTGGTGATCGGTTAATGATATTGGCAATCCGAAGAGGGAGTTATTCTCGAAAAACTCAATGGCGGTTGTCGCTATCATCGCCACGTAGCTCTCCCTCAGCGCCTTGAGCTCATCGGGGGTGATTGCATTCGGATCATATTCAGTTGCCTTTAGTAGGAGGAATTGGGCCTGATCGGACCGTGAGTAATGAGTATTGGCCATCCGCGTGAAATGAAGTTCGCGAATGGCAAAATAGCAGGCCAATCCCAACACCGCGAAAACAGTGCTCCAGCTGTGATCGATTAGAGGTGCCCGCCCCGCCCCTGCCGGGAGTATATTAACCAAAAGAGCGGTGCATCCGAAAATGACTCCAAATGCGCGGATCGTAAAAAATATTCGATTCCAAAGCCGACCAAGTGATCGATTGCTTTTCTCACAGGTCGCCAAGCGACTGACCAGCGATCGAAATGCGGCCGCCCTCCCCCAAGGGGGAAGCTCAGGCGTTTCCACCGTTTTGGCCTCCGTTTCGCAACCGCCCATCGGTATGTTTGATTGTTCCAAAACATTGCCTTCAAAAAAAGTTAGACTATAGCCTCCGCGCGAACCGACAAAATCTAGCCCACAGACGCGCGCCCGCCCCTTATCCCTTCGCGCAATATGGAAATAAAATCACACTTTTGACGAAAATGAAAATCCCCAAAATGTACAAAAGGTAGAGGGGCAGAGTCATTTTCTACCAACAATCAGGGCTGTTCAGACCTCTCGGTCAATGCCTCACAAAGAGCGGTTTGATGGCTCTGATCCATTTTCTGTGGCGACCGCGTCCCCCACTTCTATCGCTTCTGCCCGCGAGCGGAAATTGTCACTCAACCGCTTTTAGCGCTTCGGCAATTCCCAACTCCGATAAGTTGAGACAAAATGTAATCGCGGATAACGTTCCGCCCGGGAGGCGAAAATGACGGAATGGCTTAAATCGCTAACGCTACGCGAGCGCCTGTTTGGGTTAGTCGCCGGCTTCGCGACTGCGCTTTTTCTTGGTCATCTGGCAGCCGACTTCTTTTTGACCGATTTCAAATGGGGAGACCTCGGCGCGATGGGAGCGTTTGTCGTTGCCGCGACCGCTCTTGGTATCGGCATCATCGGATATCTCGATAGTCGTCGTTCACAGAGGCTCGAGTACAAAGCCTATATCAGGGTGGATATCGCCGGAGCGGCTCTTGAAACAAGAACAAATATGTTGCAGTTATTTCTTTTAGTCACCAATAACGGCCGCACTCCAGCCCAGCATTTATATGGTCGCGCGAGAGCAGTAATCTGGAGTCCACCTCAGGTCCATGGGACCAGCGTCGACTTTAAACCGTCGGAGGCCAAATCTGAGGTATTTTCCCAGGAATTCGTAAGTTCTGGTCCATCACACGCCATCACATGTGTCTTCGAAGATGCTTTCGATTCCGCCGACGGCGACTTGCTCCGGAACGGTATCTCCACCCTCTACATTGAAGTTGACTGCCACTACGACAGCGTATTTGGGGTCAAGGAGGAGGACGTTTTCCGTGCGAAATTCAAAGGTACCCTACCCGGTCGGAGTTTCGATCTCGCGGCGGATACAACGGCTCAGGATTGGACTTTTGATTGGATAACCGGATGAGCGTCTGAGGACGCCTCCTAAACTCACAAGCGGAAGCAAAAGTGGGCAGAGTCATTTAATTGACTACCGTCACCCCACGAAAATCCTCTCAGGCTAGCCCAGACTAATCGATTTGCCAACCGCCCGATATCGATCTCTTTTTAGCGGGAACAATACCGCGAACGAAGAGTTCTCACCCTCGGTCTTTAACTGAAAATCACATCCGAAACTTTTTGCGACGACTAAGCATTGACCCCATACAGAGTTGGAATCCATGACATATCTGTAAACACCATAATTTCCGATCATATTAGTCCTTGCCTGTAAATCATACGCAAAGTTAAGAACGAGATTGTTTTCAATTTCGTACGTATTTAAGCTAACGGGCTTAGGACACAGCATCAGTACTTGGCCAAGAACCGATCGTATCGCCGGGGTTATTGACGCATCTTCAAATCCTTCAGCAGTGGTCCTATAGACCGTTTCGCTAGAAAGAACCTCGAAAGCGCGCACCGTCTCGTCAATTTGCCGGAGTGAGCTACCTTCCTCATATTGAGGAGCAGAAGTGTACGTTGCCCCCGTATCCGTAAAGTGGGTCGCAGCGTAATGAATTGCGGATAGGTATCTTTCGACGGCTTCAATCTTGCTGGCATCTTTCGGGCGAGATTTTAAAATGCCGTCCCGGATTGATCGCAATCTGTCCACTCCGTCCGATGATGTCTTGATTAAATCAGTACGAAGATTCGAACTTAAAGCACGGTGAGAGGCAAGTCTGGCTTCGCTGTCGGCTAACGCATCCTTTGCCTCGACCTCTAACTTCTCTAGCAACGCAATCCGCTCAGTGAGAGCAGACACATCAAATGCCATGACGAGTGTGCCGCCCTTGGAAAGGCGACGCTGTTCATAGTGCAGGACAGCGCGGTCCACGCGAAGCTCGTAAGTCTCGCCACTATTTTGCAGGATTTCGTTCTGAAGCATAGGAGCTACGCATTGAGACCACGCACTCCACGTAGGCGAGTCGGTATCCAGTTCCAGCAGGTCGAGGAGCTTTGGGTCAGCATGAACGCATTGCCCATCCCTTTGCCACGCGATTGTCATGACGGGTAACTCGTCGAAATCGAGCTCGATCTTGTCGGAGTAAGTGTTATCAGCAGCCGGCAAAAGGTCTTTCTCGGCCAGCAAGGTCCGCCCCGCGGCCGAAAGGACAAAATACGCTTCTTTGCCCAATTTTGAGCGCTCGATTAGGCCCCGGCTAGCCAGAAGCCCAACTAGCCTGGACAGGTTTGCTGTCGCCAGCTTCAGCTGTGTTGCAAGGTCGGTCCTCGCCACAAGGCTTTGACTAGACGCCAAAAATACAAGCAACTCCTTGACGTGCTTACGCTCAAGAAGCTCGGAAACCGGCTGCAGGATCTCAAATCGCGCTGACTGGGACCAAAGGTCGCCCAAGGCGCGCAGCCGAATTTTGACCTCGGGCAGCTCATGTTTATCTGCGAGATTGGCGGCGTATTTAACGACGTTGAACCACTGGCTGATTTCATCAGAGTTGAGACGTTGGCGCAGCGCGCGCCACGTGAGATCGCGCACACACGCATAAATGCGATCCGCCAGTTTAAAATCGCTATCGAACGCTCGCCTTAAAATCTGAACGGCTTCTGCCGCTTCGGTGTCACCCCTCGCGACCAGATCAAGCTGGGTAAGAAGTTGGTTGCGGGTTTCGGTCATGACCGGCTTTCTACGGTTTAGTACAATTTAGTCCAATGAACCTAACAAGGTGTCAATAGTGCGTCGTCTATATGGCGAAAGTTTCCCAGGTTTTCGAACTGACAAAGTCTTGAGCCGTCTTACCGCTAAGGCGCACCCCAGGCGGGAGGACAAAGCCGAGCCCTGGTGCGCTTAGGTCCGGATAGGCCTGCTGAACGACGAATGTCCGCGTTTTCAACTGATCCTCCAAATCCATTGCCGAGCGCAGATGCCCGTCCATCGTACGATCATTCCCGCAAGAGGTAATAAGGATGAAGTCCATATCCATTTTTTCATATGGTGATGGCAGTGTGCGATCACAAAAATCCAAGCAAATCCCGAAGCCAAAAAGACCTTCATCCAGAACAAGAACGGGAAGTTCCTCACCACGCTCAATCGCTTCACAGAGGCCGTTTGCGTCCCTATATGGCAGGCGTTTGCGATATTCCAATAAGATTTCGCCATCTCCATCGAGCACAGTGGCGATGTTCGCGAACACCCCCTCGCTTATCTCCTTGTGCCAAGAACCAGCCACCACCAAGCCCGGTGATATAAATGCTTGCGGAAGCACCTCCAACCAAGGCTTTGCCTTTAGCTCAGCCATAATAAATTGTAGTGAAGCGTTATCAATCGTTACCTCAGGGAGAACCGCCGCCAAGCAAAGGTCGCTGTGCATGAACCGGCATGAGTCGCGGAGCTGGTCGAGCCCGTCGTCGATCGTGGCTTGGGTGATTAGGAAGCCGTCGTCGTGTTTCGTTTCGCCGAAACGGACACTCCGGAACAAAGTAGCGCCAAAACGCTTATCGGTATTGCTCGCGAACCGATCAGGCCGATAGAGCCGCACTGCCACACCATCGATGATTTGGGGGATGATCCGAAACCGCTTCAGGCCACGTTGCTGAAATATGCGAAAATCCTTGCGTGCTGGCTTTGCTTCACGCCACGCAATGCGTTCCAAAGGAATGCAGAAAAAGAGTTCGTCGTCGATCGTCACCGCCCAATCGTCGTGCGGATCCGCAGGCCTGCCACCTTCATCACGCTGAGATAGCTCATTCTCGGCGGCTCGGAGGAAACCTCCAAGCGCTCGAATGAAGTCGCGGTCTTTAAGCGTTTCGGGGGCCCTGAAACCGAAATCCGACGCACCAAACTTTTTCGCTACAGTCTTGGCGCTCTTATGGATATCCGCTTCGGAAATTGCGCGATATTCGTCTCGGGCCGTCGCCGGCGCGCGTGCAATGGCGAGCCAAGCGCGAACCATGGCTTCTCGCAGACCTTCATCAGGCCCCGTTTTATCCAGCCCTTCCAAGGCGCTTGGTAATCGCTTAACGAATGCCCGCCAGCTATGATTTGATTGGAACATCATTTGAGTCGCCCAATTCAACTCTAGCGGTAAAAGCGCTTGGCTTCCAGCGAGAAATACTCCGCCAGCTGAACGATCGTCCGATAGATACAAACGCAAAAATATATTCGTTCGGGATTTCCCAGTCGGCTAACAAGGTCCAAAAAAAGCACGCCGACAAGGTCGGCGTGCCCAGTCGGGGGTTGGCGCCCCGGGACCACGGTCAGGCGGAGAAGGCTCGCCTGACCGAAACGCGGAAGCTTACTGGAACTTGTAACGCACGCCGACATCGATGCGGCGGCCGTCTTCCTCGAGCATCAGGAAGTGCGAGCGGTCGACCTCGTATTCGTGCACCAGGCTGTCGGTCAGGTTGGTGCCGTTCATGTAGAGCTCGACCTGGTTGGTCAGGTTATAGCGCAGGCTGAAATCGACCTGGCCATAGGCCGCCCGGTTGCGCGGCAGGACGCCCGAGCCGAAGCAGTTGACCAGGAAGGCCGAGCGCCAGTTATAGGCGACGCGGGTCTCGATCTTGCCGTTGTCGTAGAAGCCGACCAGGTTGTACGAGTCGGGCGACAGGCCGTCATAACCGCAGGCATTGGCATTGTCCGAGCGCGTCGCCTTGGCGTCGATATGGGTGTAGTTGGCCTGGACGCCGAAACCGTTGGCCCACCCGGCCCGGTCGTCCAGGCCATATTGCGCCGAAAGCTCATAGCCGTTGATCGTCCCCTTGGCGCCGTTGCGCGGACGGGTGTCGTAGACCTTTTCCGGAATGACCGGCTCGCTCTGCAGCACGGTCGTCGTTTCGATAAAATCGGTAACGTCCTTGCGGAAGGCGGCCGCCGACAGGTAGTTGATCTTCGACAGGTACCATTCCCACGACACATCGTAATTGTTGGAATGCATCGAGCGCAGGTCGGGATTGCCGCCCGACGAGGTCGGCGCGCCGTAATAGCCGCCGTAAGTATTGCTGATGCCGAGATCCGTCAGGGTCGGCCGCGTCAGGGTGCGCGACGCCGCCAGGCGCAGCAGCATGTCGGTCGTCAAGCTGTACTTGAAATTGAACGACGGCAGCACGTCGGTATAGCTGTTCTTACTCGAAAGCTGGGTCGGCGTGCCATAGGTGTAGATATAGTTCGAATCCAGCGGGTACTGGGTCGTCGCCGTCAGCAGGGGCGTGCCATAGCCGATCGACTGCGATTTGACGCTGACCAGGCGGACGCCGGCATTGCCCGACCAGTTGGTTCCGGCCCAATCGGTATCGAGATAGAGGGCGGCGACCTTTTCCTCGACATGGATCGTGCCCGACGGCTGGGCCACCGGGGTCAGCGGCCCGCCGGCGAACGACGCGGCCAGGGCCGGATTGTTGGACTGGGCGACCGTCGAGGGTTGCTGCAGCCAGTTGACGACCGCATCGGGATCATAGGTGAAGTGCGCCGCCACCGGCACCTGGACGCCGCCGATGAAGTTCGAGAACGACTGCAACGACAACAGGGTGGCATTGGCCGGCAGGTGATAACCGCAATAGGCGCAGCCGTCGGGCGAGGCCGTATAGGCGTCGATCTTCTTGCGGTCGGAATATTCGCCGCCGACCGTCGCGCCCTGGAACAGGCCCGCCGGATGGCTCCACTTGGCCTCCAGCCTGGCATCCAGGATATTGTCGTTGATGCTGTCGCCGCTGATGCCCGACCAATGCGAGCGCATCAGGGTCGGATCGGTCACCGTGTCGGGAATGGTCAGGATCGGCGTCTTGCCGCCGGCATTGAGGGTAAAGGTCTGGCCGTTGACCGACTGTTCGCCGATGACGATGTAGGGGTTGACCCCCGTGCCGGTCGCCCGCGAATAGGACACATCACCCTCGACGCGCAGGGTGTCGGAGACCTTCCACTTCGAATTGACGCCAAAGACATAGGTATTGGCCAGGCGGTTATTGGTCGTGACGATATTGTCGTTCTGCGACGCGCCGACCTGCGAGGCCAGGGCCGGATTATTGGCGACGAAGGTCGTGCCCGGACGCGTGAAGCTCTGCACCGTGCCGTCCGACGCGATGACCGGATTGATGAAGGCCGGGTTGAAATAGGCGCTGTAGATCGAATCCGTCATCTTTTGATCGAGGCGCGAATAGAGGCTGTCGACCGTGATCAGCCAGTCGTCGTTCGGCTTGAACTGGAAGGTCAGGTTGCCGACCAGGCGCTTGCGCGAGGCCTCTTCCTGGTGAAAGCCGAGATTGCTCGGCATCAGGAAGGTCTGGGTCGTCGCCGCCGAGGCCGGCAGGCCGGCCGAGGATTCGGATCCCGCAATCACCGTCGCCGGACGCGACACCCAGACGTCGGTCTGCACCGAGTTCTGCTTGGATTCGCGGTCGGTATAGGACAAGGAGCCCAGGACACCGAAGGTGCGCTCGGGATTGCTATAGGAGACGATGGCGCTGGCATTGGGCGAAAAGTCCTTGGTCAGCGAGTCCCACGACGTAGAGGCGCTGACGCTGGCGTGCAGGCCCTTGCTGTCGAGCGGCCGCGCCGTCTGGATATTGACGGTCGAGCCGATGCCGCCTTCGCTGAGTTCGGGCAACGAGGTCTTGTAGACGTCGGCGCGCGCGATCAGGTCGGCCGACAGGACGTCGAAGGAGAATTCGCGGCCCTGGTTGTCGGTCGGAATGGTCCGCCCGTTGACCAGGACATTGTTGAATTCGGGCCCGAGCCCACGCACCGAAATGAACTGGCCCTCGCCGGCATTGCGCTGGATGGTCACCCCCGGCACGCGTTGCAGCGACTCGGCGACATTCGTATCCGGAAACTTGCCGGCCTCTTCCGCCGATACCGAGTCGACGACGGCCCGGGCGCTCCGCTTGAGCTGGGCGGAGGTACGCAGGCTGGCCTTGATGCCGGTGACGATGACTTCGGTGGTCGGGTCGGTGGCCGCCGTCTGTGCCTGAGCGCACAGCGGCGACAGCGCCACCAGGGCAACCGTCGTGAGCAGTAGCTTTTTCATTCCATTTCCCTTTTCGCTAGCCCGATCGCGTGATCGTAATTTAGCTACATTATTTAAGCTACATTTACTACAGCATGTCAAACCTGTGACGGTCCGATTTCGGGGCGGTTATCCGCATTTCGTCGAAAATGTTGTATTCGCGCATCATATTGTCGTGGAAGCAATTGAATTATAATATAATTTTGGCAGCCACGCACGACAAGGCATCCGAACGGAGACCGTCCGGATGTCTTGTCGTAGCTCTGGGTCACGGTTCGTGACGTAGACCGCTATGAATTCAGAAAGCCCTCTCCCCGAGAAACGGGGAGAGGACGGACAGCAAGCCCGTAGGGCGCAGGTGTCCGGGTGAGGGGCCAAAGCGGCAGCCGCATTAGCCCCTCACCCGATCGCGTTCACTTCGTTCCGCTCTCGTCCTCTCCCCGCTTCCCGGGGAGAGGGCAAATCTTGTTCGAAGCCAGGCTCTAATCATGCCCCTCTCACCTTCCCATCGCGCTTGGCCGCGAACAGCCCAAAGAACAGGATGTACAGATACGACGGCACCATCAGGGCGCAGAAGACCATCTGGAAGTCGTGGCTGGCCTTCAGCCAGGCGAACAGCTGCGGCACCACCGCCCCGCCGGCGATGCCCATGACCAGGATGGCCGAGCCCGTTTCGGTGTGCCGCCCCAGGCCCTTGATGCCCAGCGGGAAGATGGCCGGCCACATCATGGCATTGGCGAAGCCCAATGCCGCGACACAGGCGACGCTGGCATACCCCTTGGTCAAAAACGCCGCCACGGTGAAGATGACACCCACCCCCGCCGAAAAGGCCAGATAGCGCGCCTGGCTGACAAAGCGCGGAATAAGGATCAACCCCACCACATAACCCGCCAGCATGGCGCCCAGCGTGCCCGAGGTGAAATACTTGGTCTGGTCCAGCGGCAGGCCGAACCCACGGCCATAGGTGCCGATGGCGTCACCGGCCATCACCTCGACCCCGACATAGAGAAACAGGCAAATAAAGCCCAGCCACAGGTTGGGATGGCTGAACAGCGAGCCCGACGGCGTATCATCGGCATTGGCGCGATCGCCGATCTCCGGCAGGGGCGACAGCCGCACCAATAGCGCCAGCACCGCCAGCAGCCCGGCCATCGCCATATAGGGCACATAGACCTTGTGGGCGAAAGCGTTCAACAGGACCTCGCGATCGGCCGGGCCGGCGGCCGCCACCCGGTCGGCCAGGCCGTCGATGCCGCTCATCACAACCGCCGCGAAGGCCAGTGGCGCCAAGGCGCCGGCCAGCTTGTTGCAGATGCCCATGAAGGCGATGCGCTGGGCGGCGCTGTCGATCGGCCCCAGGATCGAAATATAGGGGTTGGACGCCGTCTGCAGGATCGACAGGCCGGCCCCGATGATGAAGAGGGCCGTCAAGGCGCCCGGAAACAGGCGCATGTCGACGAACTGGCCGAACAGGGCCGCGCCGATCGCCATGACCAACAGGGCCAGGGCCATGCCGCCCTTCATCCCGGTGCGGCGCAGAATGGCCGCCGCCGGCAGGGACAGAAAGAAATAGGACATGTAAAACGCCATCGGCACCAGGAAGGCGCTGACGTCGTCGAGGCGAAAGGCCAGCTTGACGAAGGTGATCAAGGGCCCGTTCAGCCAGGTGACGAAGCCGAAGATAAAGAACATGCCGCCGATAATGGCCATCGGCATCAGCGGCGATTTCGCGGTACCGGTCATCGGCCCCTCCCCTGTTGAACTAGATCGTGAAGAATTGAAGTTGAAGCGGAAAGCCCTCTCCCCGTGACAACGGCTATCGTGTTCACACATCAGGCCGATGGTTTTCTTCTCCCCGTGCGAACGGGGAGAAGACGAGAGCGGAACGAAGTGAACGCGATCGGATGAGGGGCCTTCGGTTGCCGCATTGGCCCCTCACCCGCCCATCTGCGCCCTTCGGGCTTGCTGGACGTCCTCTCCCCGTTTCACGGGGAGAGGAAAAATCTCATAAGTTCAAACATTTGATAAATATGAGGTGTGTGAATCCGATAGGTGGCAACGGGGAGAAGGCTAATATTGTTTCGATGGAGTGCGGTGTTTCCGCGCTCCAAATTACTTGCTGGATATCTCCAGGACAGAAGCATCGACGCGCGCGCCGGCGCCCGGCAGGAAGCGGCCGCCGCGGCCGGCGGTCGCCTTCCCTTGCGCCCAGCAGTGCACGCCATTGACGAAGACGTGTTCGATGCCGGCCGAGATCTGCACCGGGGTCTCAAACGTGGCGCGATCGGCGACGGTCGCCGGATCGAAGACGGTGATGTCGGCGGCCAGCCCTGCGGCGATCCGGCCACGATCCGTAAAGCCGAAGCGCGACGCGGTCAGGCCGGTCATCTTGGCGACCGCCTCAGCCATCGGGAACAGGTCGAGGTCGCGCGCATAGTGGCCCAGCACGCGCGGGAAGGTCCCCCACAGGCGCGGATGCGGATTCTTGTCATTGGGCAGGCCGTCCGAGCCGACCATGCACAAGGGGTGCGCCAGGATGCGGCGCATATCGTCCTCATGGATCTGGAAATAGCAGGCATAGCCGGGTTGCAGCCGCACGGCCGCCTCGCGCTCGCTGATCTTCCACTCGGCGGCGATGTCGGCCAGATAGCGGCCGGCGACGGCGGGATGGGTCTGCGACGAATTGATCAGCACCTTGATCTCGCCGTCGCAAAGTTCGGGATTGAGCACCGAAGAGCCCGCCGTATAGGGATAGCAGTCCATGCACACGGGCTGTTTTTTCGCCGCGCGTTCGATCAGGCCCAGCGTCTGCGCCGAGCGGCCCCAGTTGCGCACCCCGGCGCACTTATGGTGCGAGATGATCAGCGGTGTTGCGGCCGGGCGCGCCGTGGCGAAGGCCTCTTCCAGGGCCTCGGCGACGGCGTCGTATTCGCTGCGGATATGGGTGGCATAGACGCCGCCGTGCGCGCTGACGGTAGAGGCTAAAGCCAGCATTTCGGCCGCGTCGGCGGCTTGCGCGGGGGCATAATAGACGCCCGAGCTCATTCCCGTCGCGCCATGGCGCAGAGCGTCGGCCAGCAAGGCCTGCATAGCCTGGCGCTCGTCGGCCGAGGCCGGGCGGTCAAGATCGCTCAGGCAGATCTTGCGCAGGGTCGAATGGCCGACCAGGGCGGCGACATTGACGGCCGGTGTGGCCTCGTCGACCGCCCGGGCGTAGGCGGCAAAGCTATTATAAGAAAAGGCCTTGCGGTCGCCCAGCAGGTTGAACGGCTCGGCGACCTCGCCTTTAAAGCGCAGGGGCGCGATCGACAGGCCGCAATTGCCGACGACGACCGTGGTCACGCCCTGGCTGATCTTGGCGGTCATGTCCGGCGTGCGGATGCAGGCATAGTCGTCGTGCGAGTGCGAGTCGATGAAACCCGGCGCCACCGCCTTGCCGTCCAGGTCGAAGACCTCGGCCGCAGCGACGTCGCCAAGCTCGCCGACGGCGGCGATCGTGCCGCCTTTCAGGGCGACATCGGCAACGACGGGCGCGGAACCGGTGCCATCGAAGACAAGGCCACGGCGCAACAGGATATCAACGGGGGAAACAGACATCAGGCATACTCTAGAAGAAGGTCTTGAGCGCGGCGACGACGCGGTAATGGTCGTCGACCTCGAGCAGCAGTGGCCACCGGTCGAAGGTGGTGCAGGGGTGGGAAATGCCCATGGCGACGTAGTCGCCCACCGCGACGGTCGCGTCCTCGGGCACGCGGACATAGCCGTGCTGGTCGTTCATGCGGGTGAATTGCCAGTCGGCGACCGGTTGCGGCACCGCGTCCGGACCGGGCCGGGTCCAGCTTTCGACCTTGGGCAGGCCGGCATCGTCGGACAGGTCGCGGCGCCCGGCATTGACCAGGACGAGGCCCGGTTCCGGCCGCGACACCACCTGGGCCCAGACCTGCAGGGCGGGCTTCAACGCCGGAGCGGCACCAAGAACGCCGCGCTCGCCGACATGGGCCAGCAAACGGTTATAGAAGCCGGTATCGTGGGTCAGGTAGCAACCGCTGCGCAGGATTGTGGTGACGCCGTCGGTCTTGAGGCCGCGCGCCACCAGGTCGAAATAGGCCGAGCCGCCGGCGCTGAGGATCGGTTCGCCGGTGAACATGGCCATGTCCTGGCAGGTGCTGAACAGACGCAGGAGATCGGCCAGGAATGCGTCGACACGGGCCGCGTCGGCCTTGGCGTCGCCGGTGACGATCAGCCCTTCATAGCCCTCGACCCCGGCCAGGGCGAGGTGCCTGGACCGCAGCACATGCTGCGCAACCTCAAGCGCCGCGTCGGCCCCACGCGCGCCGGTGCGTCCGCCGTCTATACCCAGTTCAACCAGGACCTTGAACGGCTTGGCAATACCGGCGCGATCGAGCATGGCGTCCATGCGTTCGACGCCGGCCACGCTGTCGACCAGCGAGAAGATCTCGGCATCACCGACCGCGGCCAGGGTGCGGATCTCGGCCTCGCCGACCAGCTCATTGGCGATCAGCAGGCGCTTGACCCCGACCTTCAGCGCCGTGCGCGCCTGGGCATAGGTCGCCACCGTCATGCCCCAGGCGCCGGCGCGCAGCTGGCGGTCGAACAGCTGCGGGCACATGCTGGTCTTGCCGTGCGGCGCCAGCATGACGCCGGCGCGGTCGATATAGGTCTGGAAGGTCGCAAGATTGGCCGCGAGGGCGCAGGCGCGCAGCACGGCCGCCGGCATGGGGACGGTGCCGTCGAGCAGGCTCCAGCCCGCAACCGCCACGTCGCGTACGGCCAGGCCTTCGCCAGACGGCGGCAGGCCCTTGGTACCGGCCGCCAGGCGGGAATCGAGAATGGCGTCGAGATTGAGCGGAGGATGCAGCATCAGAATTGTTCCAGGGTGAGTTCGGCGGCCAGGACCGGATTGCCGGCGGTCAGGCCGGCATCGACCGGCAGCACCACGCCGGTGATCATGCGCCCGAGGTCGGACGCCAGAAAGGCCGTGGCATTGGCGATGTCGCGCGGATCGGCGAAGTCGCGCAGCGGGTACCATTTTTTCAGGTCGTCGAAGACTTCGGGCTTCTTGGCAGCGCGCTCGGCCCAGGCCTGGGTCTTGACGGTGCCCGGCGCGATCAGGTTGGCGCGCACGCCCTTGGGGCCATATTCGACAGCTAGCGACCGGGTATAGCTGACCAGGCCGGCCTTGGCGGCGCTATAGGCCGGATGGCCCAGGGCCAGCATGGCATTGACCGTGCCGATATTGATGATGACGCCCGCGCCGCGCACGAACATGGCGTCCTTGGTCGCCTCGACGCAGTGATAGGCGGCCGACAGGTTGATCGCCAGGTCGTGGATCCAGGCCTCGGGTGTCAGGTTGGACAGGGCCGTGGCCGCCGCCGCCCCGGCATTATTGACCAGGATATCGACCGGGCCAGTGGTCTGCGTCAGGGCCGCCACCGCCGCCTTGACGGCGTCAAGATCGGTCAGGTCGGGCGACGCCTTGTGCAGGCGCCCATCCATCCCTTCAAGCGCCGAAACGTCGCGGTCAAAGGCCAGGACGGTGGCGCCCCAACCCAGAAAGGCCTCGCACAGGCCGCGGCCGATGCCGCCGGCGGCGCCCGTGATCATCACCACGCGGCCATTGAAATCAAACATGTATCACCCGTTCGGTCAGGGCGCGCCGCAGCCAGCGAAGATTGGCCGGGCGCAACATTCCCAGATTGTAGAAAGCAAAGTCGGCAAAGCCCAGCGCCTTGAGGCCGTCGAGCGCGGCGAAGAGGTCCCCCTCGCCCGCCATATCCGGAAAGCCCGGGCGCAGGATGACGCTGGTCCGGCCGACCGGGACGCGATCGATGACATAGCGCCCATCGGCAACGGTCGCCTCGGGCGACGGCTGGTACAGCGGCAGTTCCAGCCCGTCGCTTGCGGCATCGAGCGCCGCCAGGTCATGGCCTTCGAGATAGGCGGTGGCGTGCGGTCTCTGGCAGGTCGATATGACCTTGACTGCGACCGACGGCTTGACCGCGGCGCGGATCTCGCCGACCAGGGACGTCACGACCTCGCAGCGGAAGCGGTGAAAGGCGGCCAGGTCCGGATCGGTGGCATTCCACTCATCGATTGACGGCGCCGCCCCCTCCCCGTCGAGGAAGGCGTCGACCGCGACGCGGATGCGCCCGGCCAGGCCGTCGGCATCAATGCCGCGCGCCCGGGCGCCGACCCGGCAGGGGTCGCAGAAACACAGGCCCAGCATGGCGTCGAGCCAGGCATTGGGCGCCACCTGGGCGAACTCATGGTGAAACCCGTGGCCATAGGTCAAAAACCCCGGCGTCTCCAGCAGCAGGCGCTTGACGCGGTAGCCCTCGGCAATATCGGCGCTGAGCGTCACGCCATAGGCGCGGACCTCGGGCTTGGAGGGGCACAGACTATAGGGATAGACGTCCCCGAAGGCGTTTTGGACGCACAGGTCCGGCCGTTCGGTGCCCAACCGCGTATTGTGATTGAGCACGGTCCAGGCATTGACGGCGATATCGTCGCGC
>FTCT01005019.1_pt1 | contig 20247 bp, 14 predicted proteins | sample 1658881 | NCBI WGS metagenome assembly FTCT01 (sample SAMEA3914864, study PRJEB12502) | metagenome | biome: forest; material: soil | place: USA | collected 2012-03-12 | depth 0.3 m | reverse complement strand
GTGTAGGGACTTGCGACGAGGCCGATGCAGCCCGGCCCGATCATCGCCAGGCAGCCCACCGCCATCACCCACTTGCGCGAGTTGAACAGCGTGACCTTGAAATGCTTGTGGAAGAACGGCGACAGGTAGCCGCCCAGCACGCAGCCGATGTCGGCGGCCAGGAAAGGCAGCCAGGCGAAGGCGGCGATCTCCTTCAGGTTCATGTGACGCTCGGTGGCCATGTACAGCGGGATCCAGGCATTGAAGGTCTGCCAGGCCGGCTCGGACAGGAAACGCGGGATCGCGATCGACCAGAAGTTCCGGCTCTTCACGATGTCGCGCCAGCCGGCCTTTTTCGTGTCGTCGGCGTGCTTCGCTTCCTGGCCCGACAGGATGTAGTCGCGCTCGGAATCGAGCAGCATCTTCTGGTCGCGCGGGTGCTTGTAGAAGAAGGTCCAGACCAGGGTCCACAGGATGCCGATCGCGCCCACCACCACGAAGGCCCATTGCCAGCCGGCGTGCAGGATGCACCACACCACCAGCGGCGGTGCGCACAGCGCGCCGATCGACGAGCCGATGTTGAACCAGCCGATCGCCACCGAGCGCTCCCTGGCCGGGAACCATTCGGTGGTGGCCTTCACGCCGGCCGGGATGCCGGCAGCCTCCGTCAGGCCCAGCAGGCCGCGGAAGAAGGCCATGCTCTGCCAGCCGGTGGCCAGCGCCGCACTGGCGCAGGCCAGCGACCAGGCCAGGGCGAACACCGCGAAGCCGATCTTGGTGCCGATCGCATCCAGCACATAGCCGGCCACCGGCTGCATCACGGCGTAGCAGACCTGCCACGCGACCACGATATAGGAGTACTCCTTGGTGTCGATGTGGAGGTCCGCCATCATGGTCGGTGCCGCCACCGACAGGGTGTTGCGCGCCAGGTAGTTGACGATCAGGCCGAGCGTGACCAGCCCCACCATCCACCAGCGCATACCTTTGAATTTCATGTCTCCTCCTGCGTGTTCTGATTATTCGGGCAACTAAGCGAGCAGCTCGCGTACGCCCTGCCGTCCGATCCGTTCGAGGGCGACGGTCAGCGCATAGGTCAGGCCCGGCACTTCGTTCAGGTCCCTCCCCCACAGCGCGCGGTTGGCCAGCCAGCCGGATGCCAGCTGGGCCAGCGACCACTCGCCCGAGGCGACCTTCGCCCAGCCGTCGGCGAACCAGTCCAGGTTGGCCTTGTCGTCCGCGAGCTCGATGACGCCGCCGCGGTACAGCACCATGGTCGCGGCCAGGGCCAGCACCAGGCGGCGCGGGATACGGCCGAGGTTGATCTCGATGTAGCGCAGCAGCTGGGGCATGACGCGCGCGGCGAACTTGCTCCAGCTGTTCAGGGCGATCGAGGCCAGGCGATGGTGGATGGCCGGATTCCGGAAGCGCAGCAGCACGTCCTGGGCATAGGCTTCGAGCTCGGCGCGGTCCATCCCGAGGGCCGGGATGATCTCGTCCGAGATCGCGGCGCGCAGGAAAGCGCCGGTGCCCTGGTCCTCGACCGCCGGGCCGACCGCTTCCAGGCCGGCCAGCAGGGCCACCGGCACCAGGGTCGTGTGGCCGCCGTTGAGGATGCCGACCTTGCGCTTTTTATAGGGCGTGATGTCGTCGACCAGCTTCACGTTCAAGCCGCTGCCTTCCAGCTTCAGCTCTTCGCCGACCCATGCCGGGCCCTGGATCACGAACAGGTAGTAGTACTCGGCCGCCACCAGGAACTGGTCCTGGTAGCCGAGGTCGCGCTGGATCTCTTCCGCATCGGCGGCCGGGTAGCCGGTGACGATGCGGTCGACCAGGGTCGAGCAGAAGGTGCAGGCGGTATCCAGCCAGGTGTCGAAGGCCGGCGGCAGCTCCCACAGGTGGGCGAAGTGCTGCACCGCCTTCTTGAGGGCCGGGCCGTTGTGGTCGATCAGCTCGCAGGGCAGCAGCACCAGGCCTTTGTCCTTGCGTCCTTCGAAGGCTTCAAAGCGCTTGAACAGGAATTGCGCCAGCTTGGCCGGGAAGGCGCTCGGCGGCGCGTCCTCGAAGCGGTCGCTGTCGTTGACGGCGATCCCGGCTTCGGTGGTGTTCGAGACCACGAAGCGCAGGTCCGGGTTCGACGCCAGCGCCAGATAGTCGGCGTAGCCGGCGTTCGGGTCGATCTCGCGCTGCACGCATTCGACAGTGCGGTATTCCTTGACGGGCTCGCCCTGCTCGTTCAGGCCGCGCACCAGCACGGTGAACAGGCCGTCCTGGACGTCCAGCAAGGGCGCCGCGGGTTTACCAACTGAGCCGCCGCGCGGCCGCACGATCACCACGCCGGCATCCAGGCCGCTGCGCTCGTTGAGCAGGTCGATCTGCCAGTCGAAGAAGCCGCGCATGAAGTTGCCCTGGCCGAACTGGAGAATCTTGATGGGCAGCGCGAAGGGCGCGCTGCGTTTGAGGACAGGTATCGAACTCACAGCGAAATATCCCGTTTCCAGAAGATGAAGTCGTACTGCTGCAGGCGGTCGGCCTTGCAGGTGTACTTGCCGCTGGCGGTGTCGACGACCATGTCGAACAGGCCCTGCGCCACTTCCGGCAGCGGCTTGCCTTCGATGATCGGACCGCAGTCGTAGTCGATCAGGTCGTTCAACCTGGCGGCGACGCGGCTGTTGGACGAGATCTTCAGCACCGGGACGATCGGATTGCCGGTCGGCGTACCGAGGCCGGTCGAGAACAGGACCACGTTGGCGCCCGAGGCCACGATGCCGGTGACGGATTCGACGTCACCGCCCGGGGTGCACAGCAGGGCCAGGCCGGCCTTGTCGGTCTGCTCGCCGTAGTCCAGCACCGAGACGATCGGCGAGGTGCCGCCCTTCTTGGCGGCGCCGGCCGACTTCATCGCGTCGGTGATCAAGCCGTCGCGGATATTGCCCGGGCTCGGGTTGTCGGCGAAGTGCGTGCCGACCGCCAGCGCGCGCTGCTCGAAGTCGCGCATCATGCCGAGGAAGCGGCGCTTGTCCTCGTCTTCCACGCAGCGCTCGATCAGGTTGGCTTCGACGCCGCAGAGTTCCGGGAACTCGGCCAGGATCGAGGAGCCGCCCACGGCCACCACCATGTCCGACACATAGCCCATGGTCGGATTCGCGGAGATGCCCGAGAAGCCGTCGGAGCCGCCGCACTTGACGCCGATCTTCAGGTGCGACAGCGGCACCGGCTGGCGTTTGACCTTGTTGGCTTCCTTCAGGTGGCTCAGCGTGTCCTGCAGGACCGCCTTCATCATCTTTTCCTCGCTGTCCCACTGCTGCTGTTCATAGATCAGCACCGGCTTGTCGAAGTCCGGGTTCTGCCTGGCCAGCGCTTCCTTGAACATGGCGATCTGGGCGTTCTGGCAGCCCAGTGAGAACACCGTGATGCCGGCCACGTTCGGGTGGTCGGCATAGGCGGACAGGATCTTGCACAGCGAGCGCGCATCGGCACGGGTGCCGCCGCAGCCGCCGTTGTGGGTGATCACCCGCACGCCGTCCAGGTTCGGGAAGGGCCGCACCACCGGCTTGGGCGCTTCCATGTCTTCCCCAAGCAGCTGGAAGGTCAGCGCGGCCAGGTCGTCGGTGGCGTAGCCGAGCGGACGCTCGAGCGCATTGCGCAGGTGCTCGACGTTGCGGTTCTCGCAGAAGACCAGCGGGAAGATCAGCCAGTAGTTGGCGGTGCCCACGCGGCCGTCGGCGCGGACCACGCCGTCGAAGCTGCGGCCCTGCTCGCGGCTGACGTCCGGCGGGGTCCAGGTATAGGGCTCGCTTTTTTCGCTGGCTTCGCCGATTTCGACTTCGGCAGCGTAGTGCGCCAGGTTGTCGGTGGTGACGGCTTCGCCCTTGCGGATCGCCTGGGTCGCCTTGCCGACCGGGACGCCGTACATATTCAGGATCTCGCCCTCGGCGAAGGCGCGGCGGGCCAGCTTGTGCTTGGTCTTGACCGGGGTCGAGACCAGGATGTTCTCGTCATTCCAGGTGACGACATCGCCCGGCGCCAGGTCGGTCAGGGCGACCAGCATGCTGTCGTCCGGGTGGATGCAGATTACTCGTTGCATGAACGTGCTGCCTCGTGATTAAAGCTTGAAGTAGTTCTTGGCGTTTTCGTAGCAGATGCCGCGCACGATCGTGGACAGCGCTTCGAAGTCGTTCGGGTATTCGCCGCCGGCCACCCATTCGCCGAGCTGGCGGCAGACCAGGCGGCGGAAGTAGTCGTGGCGGGGATACGAAGCGAAGCTGCGCGAGTCGGTCACCATGCCGACGAAGATGCCGAGCACCGAGTGGTTACCGAAGGCCAGGATCTGGTTCAGGTTGCCGAGCTTGTGGTCGTTGAACCACCAGGCCGGGCCGAACTGCACCTTGCCGGCGACGCTGCCATCCTGGAAGTTGCCGATCATGGTCGACAGCACCTCGTTCATGGCCGGGTTCAGGTTGAACAGCATGGTCTTCGGCAGCTGCTTGCGGGAGTCGAGGTTCGAGAGCAGCGCGACCAGGCCGTTCGAGGTGGTCATGTCGCCGATCGAGTCGAAGCCGGTGTCCGGGCCCAGGGTCTCGAGCATGCGCTGGTTGTTGTTGCGCATGGCGCCGATGTGGAAGCACATGGTCCAGTCGTATTTCGCGTAGACGGCGCCGATGTTCTCCAGCAGGCCGCGCAGGTACTGGGCCTGTTCCAGTTCCGACAGCAGCTCGCCTTTCAAGCGCTTGGCGAACATCGCTTCCAGCTGCTCGGCGCTCGCCGCGACGGTCGGAATCGGCATGTCGATCGCGTGGTCGGAAATGCGGCCGCCGCGCTCGTGGAAGTAGCCGACGCGCTTGGCCAGGGCGTCGATCATGGTGGTGAAGGAGCTGATCTTCACGTCCGCCACTTCCGACAGGCGCGCCACGTAGTCGACGAAGCCGTCGTTATTGATGCGCATGGCCTTGTCCGGACGGTAGGCCGGCAGCACGCGGGTTTTCAGTGCGGATTTGGCGATTTCGGCGTGCTGCAGCAGGTCGTCGGCCGGATCGTCGGTCGTGCAGGCGATTTCGACCTTGGCCTGCTCCAGGAAGGTCCAGGTGTCCATGGTCGCCAGTTTGGCGTTGGCCTGTTCCCAGATCGCTTCGGCATTGTTTTCGTTGATAACCAGCTCGATGCCGAAGATGCGGCGCAGCTCCAGGTGGCTCCAGTGGTAGATCGGATTGCCGATCGCCAGCGGCAGCACCTTGCAGAAGGCCAGGAATTTCTCCTTGTCCGAACGGTCGCCGGTGCAGTACTCCTCCGGCACGCCGGCGGTACGCATCAGGCGCCATTTGTAGTGGTCGCCGCCCAGCCACAGTTCGGCGATGTTGCGGAAGGTCTTGCGCTCCGCGATCTCGCCCTGCTGCAGGTGCGAGTGGTAGTCGATCACCGGCAGGTCGGCTGCGACCTCGTGGTACAGCTTCTTGGCGACGTCGGTGGTGAGGAGGAAATCCTTGTCCATGAATGCGGTCATGCTTTGTTGCTCCTTGCGTGGCGATGCACCGGGATGGGCGCTTCTGATATATCAGAATGGTATTCCTAATATATTACTCACGCAAGGCATTTTGCTGCTTTTGGTCCAACCAGTTTGTTTCGCTTATGTTTCTGGACCAACCAACCGGCCTTGGGGAAGCTCGGCCGTACACGCGCCGATTGTGGCGTATCGGGTCCGTGAATAGTGCCTTTTGGCAATGAAAATTTGCGGCGCATGGCAAAGGCCTAATAAAAGGCTTATCAGGCAAGCCAAGATATGGCTGAATTGCCTTCTGGTGTTATGCTTCGGTCATCGATAAGCCGACGTTTGTATGCAACACCACCATGGAGCCCTCCACCACCATGCTTGAACGCTTCTTCAACCTGCGGCAAAGCGGCACCGACGTCCGCACCGAGATGCTGGCCGGTCTGACCACCTTCCTGACGATGGCCTACATTATCTTCGTCAACCCTTCGATCCTCGGCGACGCCGGGATGCCGAAGGAAGCCGTGTTCGTCGCCACCTGCCTGGTGGCGGCGCTCGGTAGCGCGGTGATGGGCCTGTACGCCAACTACCCGATCGCGATGGCGCCGGGCATGGGCCTGAACGCCTATTTCGCCTACGCGGTGGTGCTGGGCATGAAGGTGCCCTGGCAGGCGGCGCTGGGCGCGGTGTTCGTGTCCGGCTGCCTGTTCATCCTGGTCTCGGTGTTCGGCCTGCGGGCCATGATCGTGAACGGCATTCCGCGCTCGCTGCGGGTGGCGATCACGGTCGGCCTGGGCATGTTCCTGGCCCTGATCGCGCTGAAGAACGCCGGCATCGTGGTGGCCAGCGAGCCGACCCTGGTCAAGGTCGGCGACCTGCACCAGGCCGGCGCCATCATGGCCATGGTCGGCTTCCTGCTGATCGTGACCCTCGACCGCCTGAGGGTGCGCGGGGCAATCCTGATCGGCATCATCGCGGTGACGATCCTGAGCTTCTTCTTCGGCGGGAACCAGTTCCACCACGTGCTCTCCGCCCCGCCCTCGCTGGCACCGACCTTCCTGCAGCTGGACGTGAAGGGCGCGCTGAGCGTCGGCATCCTGAACGTGATCCTGGTGTTCTTCCTGGTCGAACTGTTCGACGCCACCGGCACCCTGATGGGCGTGGCGAGCCGCGCCGGCCTGCTGGTCGAAGGGAAGATGGAACGCCTGAACAAGGCCCTGCTGGCCGACAGCGCCGCCATCGTCGCCGGCAGCGCCCTCGGCACCTCGAGCACCACGGCCTATATCGAATCGGCATCCGGGGTCCAGGCCGGCGGCCGCACCGGCCTCACCGCGCTGACGGTTGCCGTGCTGTTCCTGGCCTGCCTGTTCATCGCGCCGCTGGCCGGCGTGGTGCCGCCCTATGCCACCGCCCCGGCCCTGCTGTTCGTCGCCTGCCTGATGCTGCGCGACCTCGGCGACATCGAATGGGGCGATACGACGGAAGCCATCCCGGCCGCCATCACCGCGCTGACCATCCCCTTCACCTATTCGATCGCCGAGGGCATCGCCTTCGGTTTCATCACCTACGCGGTGCTGAAGCTGACCACCGGCCGCGCCCGCGAAGTCGCGCCCATCGTGTGGGTGATCGCGGCGCTGTTCGCCTTCAAGATCGTCTACATCGGGACGTGATGCTCGGCGCCTGACGCCTCCTCGGCCGGGTGCCGCTTCAGCGGCGCCGGGTCGAGCGTCTTCCCGTCGCGCAGCAGCTGCGCGAACTGCGCGGCCGGCACCGGCTTGCTGAAGTAATAGCCCTGCATCAGATCGCAGCCATGCTCGGCCAGCAGGGCCAGCTGGCCGGCATTCTCCACGCCTTCCGCCACCACCTTCAATCCCAGTCCATGCGCCATCGCGATCACCGCCTGCGAGATCGCCAGGTCGTCGCCGCCCTTGTCGAGGATGTCGGCGACGAAGGATTGGTCGAGCTTGAGCGTATCGACCGGGAAGCGCTTCAGGTAGTTGAGGTTCGAGAAACCGGTGCCGAAATCGTCGATCGCCAGCCGGATCCCCATACTTTTCAGCTGGGCCAGCAGCGCGCAGCTCTTGTCGGCGTCCGCCATCGAGGCCGACTCGGTCAGCTCCAGTTCCAGCAGCTCCGGCTCGATCCCGCACTCCTCGAGCACCCGCCCGACCATCGCCACGATGCGGTCGTCGAACTGGTGGGCCGACAGGTTCACCGCCACCGGCACCAGCGCCAGGCCGGCCTCGCGCCACGCGCGCTGCTGGCGGCAGGCGGCGTTCAGCACCCAGTCGCCCATCGACAGGATCAGGCCGGTCTCCTCGGCCAGCGGGATGAACAGGCCAGGGGGCACCAGGCCGCGCTCCGGATGCTGCCAGCGCACCAGCGCCTCGGCACCGACGATGCGGCCGCTGGCCAGGTCGACCTGCGGCTGGTAATGCAGCACCAGCTCCTCGCGCTCGATGGCGCGGCGCAGGGCGCTCTCCAGCCTGAAGCGCTCGTTGGCGCCCCGGTTCAGTTCCGGACGGTAGAAGGCATAGCGCTGGCCGACGCCTTCGGCCGCCTGGCGCAGCGCGGCCTCGGCGCCCTGCACCAGCAGCTCGTACTTCTGGCCGTCGTTCGGGAATACCGCGATGCCGATCGCCGGGTCCATGTGCAGCTCCTGGTGCTCCCAGGAATACGGCTTGCCGATCGCGGCCAGCAGGCGGCGCGCCGCCACGGCCAGGTCTTCGCCCACCGCGCGCAGCGCCAGCACGGCGAAGCTGCCGTCGGAGAAGCGGCCGACGGCATCGGCGCCGGCGGTCTCGCGCAGGCGCGCCGCCACTTCCTGGACCAGGGCCTGTTCGGCCGCCGGGCCCAGCGCCTCGCGGATCAGCGGCATGCGGCCCAGGCTCAGCAGCATGAAGCCGAGCACCTGCCCCGCTCCCTGGGCCTGGGCCTTCATCTGGCGCAGGCGGTCGCGCAGCAGCAGGCGGTTCGGCAGGCCCGTCAGGGCGTCGAAATTGCTGATGTAGCGCAGGCGTTCCTCAGCGCCACGCAACTCGGTGGCGTCGATGCCGGTGCCTAGCACGTACTCGATGCTGCCGTCTTCGCGCCGCAGCAGGGTCGAGGTCCAGAGGATGGAGCGGCGCTTGCCGTCCTGGGTATGCCATTCGCCCTGGAGGCGCGCGGTTTCCGGCAGGCCGTCCAGGTTCTGGAACACGCGCCGCACCGCCAGTTCGTCGTCGACCCGCCGCACGACCTCCCAGGCCGGGCGTCCGATCGCCTCGCTCGCCTTCCAGCCCAAGGCTTCCTCGCAGGCGCGGTTGAACATCACGATGTGGCCGCTGGGCGCCGCCAGCAGCACCAGCGCGCCGGCGGTATCGACGACCGCGGACAGGCGGTTGCGTTCCGAGCGCAGGGCCTCCGTGCGCTCGACCACGAGCGCTTCCATGCAGGCGTACAGCCGGGCGCGTTCCAGCGCCGAGCCGAGCTGGGTCGCGGCGCTGTCGAGCAGCGAGCGCTCGGCCTCGGCCAGCTCGGGGCCGTTGGGCAGCAGCTCGAGCACGCCGACCTCGCGGTGCTGGGCGTACAGCGGCAGGCGCAGAAGCTGCATGCCGGGCGCTTCGCCGGCCGGTATGCCGCGTGACGCCAGCATCCTGAGCGAGCCGTTCGGCCGCAGCGCGCCGACCGCGGCGCCGGCCAGGCCAGGCATCGCCAGCAGGTGGGCCAGCGCCGCTTCGGCCACGGCCTGTTCGCCGACCGCCTCGTTCAGCGCGGCCGCCATGCCGTGCAGGGTCGCCAGCGAGCGGACCGAACGTTCCAGCGAGCTCCGCTGCTCGGCCAGCTCGGCATTCATGCGCAGGGCCTGGGCGTGGGTGGCGACCAGCAGTTCGTAGATCTGGCGCCGCTCGGCCGCCATGAATTCCAGCGGACGGTCGGGCGAACCGAGGGCGCAATCCTGGAGGATGCGGCGCAGGCGCTCGCGCAACTGCATGCCGTCGTAGGGCTTGCGCACGAAACTGTCGGCGCCGGATTCCAGGGCCTGGACGATGTCGTTCAGGCTGGACAGGCGCGTCAGCAGCACGACCGGCAAGTTGGCGTAGACCGGGTCTTCCTTCAGGGTGCGGCACAGGGTGAAGCCGTCCATGCCCGGCATCGCGATATCGCTGATGACCAGGTGGGGGCGGCGGCGCGCGACTTCGGCCAGCGCGGCCGAGCCGTCGCCGGCGATCCGGACCTTCCAGCCGGGTTCGGCGGCCAGCAGGCGCGCCAGATGCTGCGCCTGGGTGGGACTGTCTTCCACGACCAGGATCTCCACCGTGTCCCCGGGCATGGCTCTCTCTCGCTTAGTGATCATCGTTTGTATGCGCTGTCGGTGGAAAACTTGCAATATCGATAGGCAAGATGGAGAAGTTATAACATTGTGGCGGCAGTCGACAGCAGAGGCCGCCATCACGGCCCTGTATTTACGCACGCATCCGGACCGCCCGGCAGCCATCGCCCGGAGCCCGGGCGCCAGAGGCGAAATGAAGGATGAATGAGGTGAGGGCCGGTCACGAATCGAATGTCGCCTGTCACATATTTAACGACAGGGAGCGTTTCACATTGTTACCGTGTGGCAACATGAAAATCAGCCGGCGAGACCGTTGCGCAAGGCGTAGCGGATCAGCGCCGCATTCGAGGACAGGCCCATCTTGCGGAAGATGCGGTTACGGTAAGTATTGACGGAACTGATGCTGATGCCGAGTTCGGCGGCAACCTGCTTGACCTGCAGTCCGGCGCCGATCAGCGCCACGATCTCCCCTTCTCGCGGGGTCAGCAAGTGATGCGGCGGCGCCGGCGGCGGACAGCTCGCCTCCTTCATCAGGAGGGCGGCGACGCGCGAGCCGAGCCAACGTGTGCCCTGGGCGGCCTTGCGCACCGCCTCGATCAGGTCGGTCGAGACACTGGCCTTGGACACATAGCCCAGTGCCCCCGCACGCAGGGCCGGCAGCGCGTAGCGCTCCTCCGGGTGCATGCTGAGCATGACGACGGGCAGGTCCGGAAAGCAGCGGCGCAGCTCCGCCAGCCCGTCCAGTCCGTTGGCGTCCGGAAGGCTGATGTCCAGCACGACGACGTCGGGCCGGACCTGGGCGACCAGCGCCAGGGCCTGCCTGAGGTCGCCCGCTTCCCCGGCGATCTTCAGGTCGGCGCAGGCGCGCACGATCTTCTTGATGCCTTCACGGATCAATTCGTGATCGTCGACGATGACTAGCCTGCTCAATTTGGCTCCCATACATACACGCCGGTATGTCCGGCGAAAACGCGACATTCTAGGCGCGTCGCCTTTTGGATTGCAAATGCAATGAATGAAGACTTAACAATTACATTATCTTCGCATGTAATTCTGTCGGGAAAATGTTGCGACGGATGGGTTTGAAGCCCGGCTTTGGTTTACAATGTCGGGCCATCCAATGAACGACGGGATGCTCATGAGATCTCAGCTACTTTGGGCGCTGGCTCTGGCCGGCGCAACCGGCACGGCCGCCGCCGCGCCGGACGACGTCGGCAATACTGCCCCCTCGTCCACCTACTTTACGCAAGCACCGACCATCGCCGTGCCGGAAGGCAGCAGCTGGTACACGTCCGCCGAACTGGGCGCGATCACCACCTCGGGCAACACCACCGGCACCTCGGTCACGGGCAAGATCGACGCCCGCCACGAGATGAGCAACTGGAGCAACGAGTACATCTTCAGCGGCTTCTTCAAGGAAGACGAGGTGGTGAACGACGATGGCAGCCGGACCAAGAACCGCTCGGCGGAACGCTGGCAGCTGTCGGCCAAGGCAGCGTTCAAGCTCCTGCAGGACGGCAACCGCGCCTTCGTGCTCGGCTCCCACGTGAACGACAAGTTCGGTGCCTACACCCGCTATTCCACCCTGGCGGTCGGTTACGGCACCCAGCTGCTCAAGCGCGAAGACAAGTCCTTCGACGTCGAGATCGGTCCGGGTTACTTCCACGGCGAGAGCGCGTCCGGCGAGCAGGAATCGGGCATAACGGTGCACGGCGCCGCCCAGCTGCGCTGGCGTGTCAGCCCTTCGGCCAACTTCAGCCAGACCGTCAGCGTCGAACGCGGCACCTCCAACGTGCACACGGTCGCGGAGACGGCCCTGAGCACCAAGATCAACGGCACCATGCAGATGAAGGCGGCGTTCAGCGCCCGCAGCGACAGCAAGGTCCCGGAAGACAAGAAGAACACCGACACCCAGACCTCGCTGACCCTGGTCTACTCGTTCTGATCCTTCTGAAGTCCCTCCCCGCGGCTGCGTGGATACACCGGCATGCCGTCGTCGACGCGCATCCAGCCCAGCCGCTGGGAAGCGAAGGTATGGTCCTGGGGCGAGGCCGCCTCGGGATCGTCCAGGGTGCAGCTCAGGACGTCGATTTCGTGCGCGTAGCCGTCGTTGCGGTAGGTGAGCGGCGTGCCGCAGGCGGCGCAGAAGCTGCGCTCGACCTTCGGACTGGAGCGATGCACGGCCGGCCCGCCCCGCACGTAGCGTAATTCGGCCGCCGGCACCGTGAACCAGGCGACGGCCGGCGCCCCCGACGCGCGCCGGCAATCGACGCAGTGGCAGAGGGTGCGGTGGAAGGGCGCCGCCTCTGTTTCATAGCGCACCGCGCCGCAGGAACAGCCTCCCTTCAGTCCCATCGCCTCCCCCTTCACGAAGCCATGTTCAGCGCGCCACCGCCGACTTCACCGGCAGCAGCGCCGCCAGGCTGATCAGGGCCGCCGCGCTCAGGTACCAGCCCACGGTGGACAGGCCGTGGTTGGTCGCCAGCCAGGTGGCCACATAAGGCGCCAGCGAGGCGCCCAGGATGCCGGCCAGGTTGAAGGTCAGCGAGGCGCCCGTATAGCGCACCTCGGGCGGGAAGATCTCGGACAGCAGGGTCCCGAGCGGCCCGTAGGTCATGCCGATCAGGCACTGGCCGAGCACCATGAACATGGTCACCATCGCCAGCGAGCCGGAGCCGAACATCGGCCCGAACAGCAGGCCGAAGACCGCGATCGCGGCCGACACCCCGATCATCACGCGGCGCCGGTCCAGGCGGTCGGCCAGCACGGCGGCCACCGGGATCGTCAGGCCGAAGAACAGGATCGCGAACAGCTGCAGCAGCAGGAATTGCTGGCGCGAGTAATGCAGGGCCGTGGTGCCCCAGCTGAGGGCGAACACCGTCATCAGGTAGAAGATCACGAAGGTCGACAGCGCGGCCAGGGTGCCCAGCACCAGCGGACCCGGATGCGACTTGAACACCGCGGCCACCGGCAGGCGCACCCGCTCATTGCGCTCCAGGACCTTCTGGAAGTCGGGGGTCTCGGTGATCTTCAGGCGCACGTACAGGCCCATCAGCACCAGCAGCGCGCTGGCCAGGAAGGGCACCCGCCAGCCCCAGGCGAAGAAATCAGCATCCGACAGGGTCTGCGACAGCACCAGGAAGGTCGATCCGGACAGGAAGAAGCCGAGCGGCGCGCCCAGCTGCGGGAACATGCCGTACCAGGCGCGCTTGCCCGGCGGCGCATTCTCGGTGGCGAGCAGCACCGCCCCGCCCCACTCGCCGCCCAGGCCCAGGCCCTGGCCGAAGCGGCACAGCGCCAGCAACAGCGGCGCCAGGGTGCCGATCGAGGCATAGGTCGGCAGCAGGCCGATCACCACGGTCGACAGGCCCATGGTGAGCAGCGCCGCGACCAGGGTCGCCTTGCGCCCGATACGGTCGCCGAAGTGGCCGAACACGGCCGAGCCCACGGGACGCGCGAAGAAGGCGATCGCGAAGGTCGCCAGCGACTGCAGGGTCGCGGCGGCCGGGCTGGCCGCCGGGAAGAACAGCTTCGGGAACACCAGCACCGCGGCGGTGGCATAGATGTAGAAGTCGAAGAACTCGATGGTGGTGCCGATCAGGCTGGCGAACAGCACGGTCGCCGGTCGGTTCGCGGGGGCGCGCACCGCTTGCGGTTCGGCTGCGATCATGCGGCGCCTGCCTTGCCGGCCGCTTCCAGGGCATCCTGCACTTCCTGCGCGCCGGCCGGGCGCACCACGCGCGCCACTTCCTGGCCGTCCTTCATCACGACCACGGTCGGCCACAGTTTGACGCGGAAGGAGCGGCCCAGCGGACGGCCCGGGCCATCCTCGGCCTTGATGTGCCTGACCGCCGGATAGGCTTTCAGCGCTTCCTCGATATCGTGTTCGGCCGCCTTGCAGTAGCCGCACCAGTTGGTGCCGAAATCGACGGCCACCACGCCGGGCATCGCATCGACCGCGGCGCGGTCGGGCTGGGCGGTTTCATAGGGCTTGGGCATGCTTTCTCCTTATTGTGCAATTGACAGTAGCGTACCTCAAATGCATGCCGGCGGCGAGTGCGGCCGCCGCCCTCTTTCCTGATGGCTGGTTTTTGTTGGTTGGTCCTAATATGTGGGTTAGTTGCATTATTGGAGAGGTAAAAAGGCCCGCAGCCGGAGGGCCGCGGGCGCAAAACCGGATCCCGTGCCTCGGTCGGGGGCCGCGACAAACACGGTCATCCACTCCATCCTACTGCCGGGTTCGCTGAGCCAGATTGGTATTCCGGGGTTTGCTGATCGTGCTCAAGCTCTATTGCTGACGCATGGGAACCTTTTTCGTTCGCGTAACGTGAATTAGCGTACGGAATACAGACCCGGCCGGTGGCATCCTGACAAGGTACTCGTCGATGATGAAAAGGAGGCCAAGATGTCCGACAATCTGCAGAACCGCGGTCAGCAGGACCGCTCCCGCATCAACCTGCACGAGAAGCACGAGATCCAGTACTGGACCAAGGCCCTCGGCGTGACCCAGGAAGAACTGGAGCAGGCCGTGAAACAGGCAGGCAACAGCGCCGAAGCCGTACGCCAGCACCTGCGTACGAAGCACTGATCCCGCAGCATCCCGGGCGCCGGCTGCCGGCGCCCGCCTGCCCCGGCAGGCCTCTTTCCCGCGCCCCCTCGGCGCGCATCCCCCGCCCGACCTCGAAAGGAGCCCAACGGACATCCGCGGCTATTTCACATCGCTCGACATCAGCTGGACCAACGCCGCCTTCGCCACCGCCGCGGCGGTCATCAGTTTCGTCCTCATCCACACCGCGGTGGTGCTGTTCCGGCGCCGCCTGGACAAGCTCTCGGGCGAAGCCGCCCAGCGGCCCATCGTCGACGTCCTCCAGCACACGCTGGCGCGCACCAGCAACGTGGCCATCCTGGCGACCTCGATCCTGATCGGCGCCTCGGTGCTCGACCTGCCGCCGCCCTGGGACCAGCGCATCGGCCACCTGTGGTTCATCACCCTCGGCGCCCAGCTCGCCGTGTGGCTGCATCGCGCGATCGGCGTGACGGCGCGGCGCTACTTCCGCATCCACGGCAAGAACAAGGAAAACGAGCAGGTCACGGTGGCGCACACCCTGATGATCTGGGCCCTGCAGTGGAGCGTCTGGACCGTCTTCCTGCTGGCCATGCTATCCAACCTCGGCATCAACGTCACCACCTTCGTGGCCAGCCTCGGCATCGGCGGCGTGGCGGTGGCCCTGGCAGTGCAGAACATCCTGGGCGACCTGTTCGCCTCGCTGTCGATCGCGGTCGACAAGCCCTTCGAGGTCGGCGACTTCGTCTCGGTGCCGGAATTCTCGGGCACGGTCGAACACGTCGGCCTGAAGACCACCCGCATCCGCGCCCTGTCCGGCGAGCAGATCGTGATCGCCAACGCCGAGCTGCTGCGCAAGGTCGTGCACAACTTCAAGCGCATGAACACGCGCCGCGTGCAATTCACGCTGCGCATCAATCCGTCCACCCCGCCCGAACTGGCGGCCAAGGTGCCGCCCAGGCTGTCGACCATCATCGAAGGCAAGGACAAGGTGAAGCTCGACCACGTCAACCTGACGGTGCTGGACCCGAACTACATCGAGTACGACATCGTCTACAACCTGTCGGACGCCGACTTCAGCCTCTTCCTCAAGACCCAGCAGCAGGTGCTGCTGGAGGCGATGCAGATGTGCCGCGAACTCGGCATCTCGACCGCGCCGCGGGCCCAGGAGCTGCTGCTGAACGACGCCACGGGCCCGAAGCCGGCGCCGCCGCGTTTCGGAACGGCGTAGGATCGCAGGCCACGATTCCGATGGAGGCCGAGATGTCGCAAAACCAGTCCCAGCAGCAATCGCAGCAGCGGTCGCAGCAACCGAGCCGGCAAAAGGCCCAGGAACATACGCCGATGCAGCAGCCGCCCGGCACCGAGGCCCTGCTCACGCCCAAGGCCGACCACGGCGAGTCCAGCTACGTCGGCCACGGCCGCCTGGCCGACAAGAAGGCCCTGATCACCGGCGCCGACAGCGGCATCGGCCGCGCCGTCGCCCTCGCCTTCGCGCGCGAGGGCGCCGACGTGCTGATCGCCTACCTGAACGAGCACGAGGATGCGAAGGAGACCGGGCGCCTGGTGAAGGAAGCCGGCCGCAAGGCGGTGCTGGTGCCGGGCGACATTGCCGATCCCGCGCATTGCCGCGCCCTGGTCGACCGCGCCGTGCAGGAATTCGGCCGCATCGACGTGCTGGTGAATAACGCCGCCTTCCAGATGACCCACGAAGACATCGAGGACATCCCCGACGAGGAATGGCGCCACACCTTCGCCGTCAACATCGACGCGATGTTCTACATCTGCAAGGCGGCGGTGAAGCACATGAAGCCCGGCTCCTCGATCATCAACACCACCTCGATCAACTCGGACAAGCCGAAGCCGACCCTGCTGGCCTACGCCACCACCAAGGGCGCGATCGCCAACTTCACGGCCGGCCTGGCCCAGCTGCTGGCGGACAAGGGCATCCGCGTGAATTCGGTGGCGCCGGGGCCGATCTGGACGCCGCTGATCCCGTCGACCATGCCGCCGGAGGAAGTGGCCAGCTTCGGCCAGCAGACGCCGATGAAGCGGGCCGGCCAGCCGGCCGAGCTGGCGCCAGTGTATGTGATGCTGGCGTCGAACGAGGCCAGTTATGTGTCGGGGGCGAGGATTGCGGTGACGGGCGGTACGCCGATCCTCTGAAGAACCGTTGCTCCCGCCTTCGCGGGAACGACGGCAAGATCACGCGTCGTTCGGAAACCGGTTCCCCACATCCTGCTTCGAATCGGACGGCGGCTCCGGCGGTTCCGGCGGCTTCGGCAGGTCGGCCGGCGGGCCGTCTTCCTGCATGTCGCCGCCCTCTTCCATGTCTTCTTCCGGCTCCTCGTGGCGCACCACCGGCTCCGGCTTGCGGTAGCCCGGGAACTGGGCGTCGGCCGCCAGCTTGCCGCTGTCGAGGGCGGTCCTGAAGAAGTCGCCCACCAGCAGGATCGCGCTGTGGCCGCCCTGGCCCCAGTAGTTCGAGCGCATCGTCACGCGGTTGTCGTTGAAGCCCACCCAGGCGCCGGCCACCAGGTTCGGATGCATCATGATGAACCAGCCGTCGGCATTGTTCTGGGTGGTGCCGGTCTTGCCGGCGACGTCCCCCAGGATGCCGAAGCGGTTGCGCACCGCGGTGCCGGTGCCGCGGTTGATCACGCCGCGCATCATGTCGATCAGGGTCTCGCTCGAGGCCTGGGACAGCACCCGCTGCGGGGTCTGGGTGGCGAAGTCGGCGACGACCTTGCCGTCGCGGTCGGTGATCCTGCGCACGAACACCGGACGCCGGTACTCGCCCTGGGCGGCGATGGTGGAATAGGCGCTGACCATCTCCAGCAGGGTCACCGGGCTGGTGCCGAGGGCGATCGAGGGCACGGCCTGCAGCTTGCTGCCGCGCACGCCCATGTCCTGGGCCAGCTTGACGATCGGCGCCACGCCCACGTCCTGCATCACCTGGGCCGTGATGGTGTTCTTCGAGTACACCAGGCCGTCGCGCATGGTCAGGCGTCGGCCGGTGGTGCCGCTGTTGTCGGTCGGCCGCCAGGTGAAGCCGTTCGGGCCGCGGATCGTCGTCACCGCATCCAGGTAGGGATGGTCGGGCGTGATGCCGCGTTCCAGCGCGGCCGCGTAGACAATGGGCTTGAAGGTGGATCCCGGCTGGCGGGCCGCCTGGTTGACGTGGTCGAACTGCTCGCGCTGGAAGTTGCGGCTGCCGACCCAGGCCTTGACCTCGCCGGTGGCCGGGTCCATGGCGACGAAGCCGGCCTCGAGGCGCGACTTGGCGCTCTTCAGCTGGCGCATGAAATCGCGGTCGGCCTTCAGGCGCTTGAAGGCCGCGGCCGGGGCTTCGCCGCCGTCCACCGCATGCTTGTACTCGCCGGATTCGCGCACGAAGGCGTCCAGCAGCTCGCCGTGCGACTGCCAGAAATAGTCGAAGGGCGCGACGTTGCCGCGCATGTCGGCATAGGTCTGGGTCGAGGTCGAGTTGATCGGCCAGGAACGGGCCCAGTCGACGTCGGCGATCGCCTGCAGGGCGTCGGCCTGGCGTTCGACCGCGCGCAGGGCGGCCTGCTGCAGGTCGTAATCGAGGGTGGTCTGCACCACCAGGCCGTCCTGCTGCAGGTTGACGTCGTTCTTGTCGGCCCACTCGACCAGCCAGCGGCGCACATAGGCGGTGAAGTGGTCGTCCTTGCCGGTACGCTCCTGCTGGCGGGTGAAGCGCACCTTCAGCGGGCGTTTCGCCAGCTGCTCGTAGCGCTTCTCGTCGAAGGCGCCGGCCTTCATCATCTGCGCCAGCACCACGTTGCGGCGCGCCTTCGAACGCTCCGGATTGGTCACCGGATTGTAGTAGGCGGTACCCTTCAGCATGCCGACCAGGGTGGCGGCCTCGGTCTCGCTCAGCTGCGCGGCCGGCTTGTCGAAATAGGTGCGCGACGCCATTTCGATGCCGTAGGTGTTGTACAGGAAGGGCACCGTGTTCAGGTAGGCTTCCAGGATCTCGGTCTTGCTGTAGGTGTTCTCGATCTTGAAGGCGGTGATCAGTTCCTTCAGCTTGCGGTTCAGGTTGCGCTTGCTGCCGATCTCGTCGGGGAACATATTGCGCGCCAGCTGCTGGGTGATGGTCGAGCCGCCCTGGGCGTCGCCCTTCAGGTTGGCCAGCACGGCGCCGCCGATGCGGGTGAAGTCGACCCCGTGGTGTTCGTAGAAGCGGTGGTCTTCGGTGGCGATCAGGGCGGTGATGACGTGCGGCGAGATCTGCGACAGCTTCACCTTTTCCTGCAGGCCCTGCTCGAAGCTGGCCAGCTCGCGGCCGTCGCTCGACAGCACCACGGTGGGCTGGGCCACGCGCGCCTGCTTGACGTCCTCGATGCCCGGCGTCAGCGGGAACAGCAGCGCCACATAGATGGCGAACACCACGACGATGGCCAGCACCGACCACAGCCCGACCAGCAGCCAGCGCTGCAGCGGCGGACGCGCCATCAGGCCGGCCTTGACCTCCGCGTAGCGGGCGCGGGCGCGCGCCGCGGCGGCTCCGGTCCGGCGCCGCTCGGGGCCCGGATAGCCCATCGGTTCCTGGTTCTGCTGTCCTTCGTTATTGTTATGATCGTCCACGTGGTGTTCCTGAAACTTCTTTGATGACCGCCGCAAGTATAGCCGAGGGCGGGCCTGGCGACGGTGCGCCACGCCGCATAGCGGACCCTAGACCTCCGCGTCGTGCGGCTCGACGCGGCGTCCCGCCTTTAGCATCGCCTCGACAGCCTCGCCCGACACGGCGCGTGCATACACATGGCCCTGCACCTCGTCGCAGCCGCGCCGCTTCAGGTAGTCGAGCTGGGCCTCGGTCTCGACCCCTTCGGCGATCACCCGCATGCGCAGCCCGCGCGCCAGCTCGATGATGACCGCCACCATCGAGGCGTCGTCCTCGCTGCTGGTGATGTCGCGGACAAACGAACGGTCGATCTTCAGCACGTCCACCGGAAAACGGCGCAGGTAGGACAGGCTCGAGTAGCCGGTGCCGAAGTCGTCGATGGAGAGCTTGACGCCCATGGACTTGATCTCGCCCATGGTGCGGATCGCGCCCTCGACGTCTTCCATCACCAGGCTCTCGGTGAGTTCGATTTCCAGGCAATGCGGCGACAGGTCGGTCTCTTCCAGCACCCGGGCGATGTCGCGCACCAGGCCGGGCTGGGCGAACTGGCGCGCCGACAGGTTGACCGCGATCCGCAGCGGACCGTAGCCGGCATGCTGCCAGGCGCGGCTCTGGCGGCAGGCGGTGCGCAGCACCCAGGCGCCGATCGGCACGATCAGGCCGGTCTCCTCGGCCAGGTGGATGAAGCGGTCCGGCTTCACCATGCCCAGGCTGGGGTGGCGCCAGCGGATCAGCGCTTCCAGCCCGACCACCCAGCCGGTCTCGAGGTCGACCTGGGGCTGGTAGTAGAGCTCGAACTCTCCGTGGTGCAGGGCGCTGCGCAGGGCGCCTTCCAGGGCCATGCGTTCGCGGGCGCGGGCGTTCATGGCCGGGGTATAGAACTGCACCGCGTTGCGACCGAGGTCCTTGGCGCGGTACATCGCCACCTCGGCGTGCTGGACCAGGGTCGCGGCGTCGTGGCCGTCGGCCGGCCAGGCCGCCAGTCCGGCGCTGCCGGTCATCACCAGTTCCTGGCCGTGCAGGCGTAGCGGTTCGGCCAGCGCCTGCAGCACGGCGTGCATGGTGGCCGCGGCCTCGCCCTCGTCGGCGCGGCCGGGCAGCACCAGCACGAATTCGTCGCCGCCGGTGCGCGCCACGGTGTCGGTGCGCCCGACCGCCATCTGCAGGCGCGCCGCGGCAACCTTCAGCATCTCGTCGCCGGCGCCGTGGCCGAGGGTGTCGTTGACGTACTTGAAGTGGTCGAGGTCTACCACCAGCAC